>SESF01001023.1_pt1 | contig 12404 bp, 10 predicted proteins | sample 3171521 | NCBI WGS metagenome assembly SESF01 (sample SAMN10866945, study PRJNA518727) | freshwater metagenome | biome: subpolar coniferous forest; feature: holomictic lake; material: water; isolation source: holomictic Lake 227, 6 m and 8 m depth | place: Canada: near Kenora, Ontario | collected...
CGTGAAGGGAATCCGCAATCGTAGCCCACCGAAGCAAAGGAATGGCTTCACGGGGCTAGCCGGCAACCCGCATCACGTTTCACATTTATTTCCCCGGCAATTTCGCTTGCAGGAGTACCCGCGAAAAAGGTAGAGTGCCGTAGTAGTCGCCTTAACCTATGTGCGCCGCAATGAATACTGCCTCTGTTAGAAGTGCTCCCCGATGCCGGCCGGCATCTCGCTCCGGTGTCGGCTTTACCTTGATCGAATTGCTGGTTGTCATCGCCATCATCGCCATCCTGGCGGCCTTGCTGCTGCCGGCCTTGGCGGCGGCCAAGGACAAGGCCCAGCGGACAACCTGTATCAGCAACCAAAAGCAGATGGCTCTGGCCATGATCATGTATGCCCAGGACAACTCGGATTTCCTGGCGTTCCCGAACTGGGACGGCGGCGGAATTCTTGGGCCAGGTTGGCTCTATGGCATGGGCCCGACACTGCCGGACCCGACGGTGGCGCCGTGGACGAATGCTCCGATCACGGCCTGGCAACAGGGGCTCTGGTTCACGTACATGCCCAATCCCCAGGCCTATCTCTGCCCGGTGGATACCAAGAGCCCGACTTATCGAAAACCGGCCTCTCAGGCTGGACGGCAGAACAAACTGTCGAGTTATGTCATGGATGGGGCGGTGTGCGGCTTTCAGAACATTTGCCGAGGTTGCAAGACCACCAGCGTCTGGAGTCCCATGTGCTATGTATTTTGGGAGCCCGATGAGAACGCGATGGGCGCGGGCAACCCGGGGGCTTTTGAGTTCAACGACGCATCCAATTACCCCGACGATAAGGAGGGCATCGGGCGGCTTCACAGCAAGAAGGGCGGCTCAATTACCGCGCTCGCCGGGCACGTCCAATTCATTAGCCGCGAACAGTTTCGCGCTGATTCCACCACCCCCGTCGGCAAAGGACCCGGCCCTGGCGGCAAGACTTTACTCTTCTGGAGCTCCTTCAGCACGGACGGTCGTTGAGCCGGCTCCGACGGGTCGCCCGATGCGAATCATTCTCACAATCTGGCTGGCCGTGATGGCTGTCCTGGTGCTTGGTGGTTGCAAGAAGAGCAGCCCGGTCGGTCCGGTTGCCGCTGACTTCAAGGCCTTCGATAACGCAACACCAGAGGTTAAGCAAGTTTGGCAAGCCGCCCTGGAGGCCGATCACACCAACGATTACGCCAAGGGTCTTACCCTTTATTACTCCCTGCCGGGCGGGGACATCACCCCAGAGCAGCGTGAAGCTGTCGGGAGGCTTTCGACGGGCTTGAATCAGCGCTTGTTGGACGCCGTCCAGAAGGGGGATGCCGCGGCGCAAGCAGCTCTGCAGGAACTGCGCCAGGGCGCCCGCAACCGTGGGCGGTAGGCCCGTTACAAAGTTGAAGCGTTGCAGGAGTTACTGCCAAGACCGCGGGATAGACGACACCGAGCAACCCATCCCCCCAGCTCCAGGTGAGTGCAGAAGGAAGAAGGAAGAATGCAGAATGAAAACCGCAGGCTGAACGGGAGCTATTCCCATTTCTGCATTCACCCCCAACTACGGACTCGATGAGCCTGCCAGCCACTTCCGGAAGCTCTCGTCGGCGTAAATGCGTTTGGCCAGCAGTTCGTATCCCGCTGTCAGTGGATGGCTGGCGTCGGCATACAGTTCGCTCGGCAAGATGTCCGGCACAACCGCAGGAATCTGGTTTTGCCCCAGCCAGGCCGCGATGCCGTCCCGGATCTTGCGATAGGCGGGCCGGTTATCCTCGGCCATGAGGTGTTCATTGAACGGGCCCAGCACCACCAACACATCGTTTCCCCGTTCTCGCAGTCGGCTGATCATGCGTTGGAAGGCGCGCCATTGCAGGGACGCGTCCAGGTCCACCCACTCGAAGCGGGTCGTGCCCTGGCCATCGAGCGACCAGGTTTTGTGCCGCGGGCTGTTTGGCCCGCGCTGGGGATCGTCTTGCGGCGCGGATGGCACCGTGAGCGAGATTTGCGCCAGCGGATCTTTGTAAGCGTTTGGGTAACGCGGGGGACTGCCGCCATCATCCTGGAGGGTCCAACTCAGGATGCTCTTCTGGTCGAAGTAGGCGTTCTGCAAGTGCCCGACCCATTGCAAGAAACCAACCTCCCGCTGGATGACCGCGCTCAAGCGCTCGTTGGCGTCCGCCCGATAGCAGGGGATCCGCGGCCAGAACTGCGGCACGAGGCGGGAATGGTTGAAGGGCTCTTCCTTATCCAGGCTCAGGTCGGCTTTGGGACTGGTCATCCAGAGCACATTGCACTGCACGATCACCTTCTTGCGGCGGAGCGGCTGGCTGTAATAGTCCACCAGGCCTTCCTGCGCGAGCGGGAATAACCCGTTCAGCCCGAGATTCACATAGCGGTTGGTTGCCCGTGCTTCCTGGTTCAGGAAATGCGACAAGGTGCCATCGGGGGCCACGTATTCTCCCCATACGACGGAATCGCCGAGCACGAGCACCTGGTCGGGCCCGGTCACCTGCCGCAGCCTCTGGCCATAGAGCCAATAGTCCTTGCTGAGCTGATACGGAATGCGGTAGTCGCGCCCGATATCAAACCGTTCGAGCCGCTCCCAAACCCAGGGCGTTAGGAGCAGCACCAGGCCCCAAAGCACAAACGTAAGGACCCATTGCCGCGCGTTGAGCCGCACCTCATTGACGCCGAAGGGAACGTCCTTCCCCGCAGCGCTGGGCGCGGTCACAATCGGTTTGGCGGGTGTCGGCACAGTTTCCATATCAGAACTGGAAGTAGATGAAGGCACCGCCGCCCGAGGAGCAGACGCAGAGATAAACCACCATCACTACCGCAAGGCACACTCGCACCAGGCCGTGGGCCAATACCTCCCGGAACTTCGATTCGTATAAGAACTGGTAGAGCCAGATCAGGGCCATCAACAGGAGCATCAGCGCCGGAATCTGCGGGTCATGCCAGGCGGAGCCGCAGATGCGCCTTATAATCAGCCACGCATCGCTGAGCGAGTCCGCCCGGAAAAAGATCCAGGTGAAGGAAACGAACAGGAATACCCCGAATTGCTTGAACAGCTTCGGCACTCGCTCGCGATAGATTTGCGACCGCTCCAGTTCGCGCGTGATCAACACTCCCAGTCCGTGCAGAGCACCCCAGATCATGAAGGTCCAGTTGGCCCCATGCCAGATGCCCGAGATGAAGAAAGTAATGAAGAGGTTGCGGTAGGTGGCGAGCGTGCCATTCCGGTTGCCGCCCAGCGGGATGTACAAGTAGTCCCGGAACCAGCTCGACAGGCTGATGTGCCAGCGGGTCCAGAATTCGCCCAGGCCGGTCGCGAGATAGGGATTGTTGAAATTCAGGATCAGGTTGAAACCCATCACCTTGGCCACGCCGCGCGCCATGTCCGTGTAGCCGCTGAAGTCGAAGAAGATCTGCCAGCCGAAGGCCACCGTGCTGAGGAACAGCGCCGGCGCGCCGAACGCTCCTGGGTTGTCGTAAACCCGCTCCACATAGAAGGCCAGGTAGTTGGCCAGCGCCAGCTTCTTGAACAGGCCGACGAGGAACAGCGACGCGCCGTCGGTGAAGTTCTGCAGGCGCACCGGCGGGAATTGATTGAACTGCGGCAGCAGGTGCCGCGCGCGCTCGATCGGGCCCGCCATCAACTGCGGGAAGAAGCAAACGAAGGTAGCGAACCGCAGAAGGTTCCGCTCGCGATGCACCTTCCCAAAGTAGAAATCAATGGTGTAGCTCAGCGATTGGAAGGTGAAGAATGAGATGCCCACCGGGAGCAGGTAATGGAAACCAAACGGCATGAGGGTTGAAGGGTCCGCCAGCTTTACCGGCAGATGCACCCACGAGAAGATCGCGTTCAGGTTCTCGGCGACGAAACGGGCGTATTTGAAGAAGAGCAGCAGCGCCAGGTTGTTGACCAGGCTGATCAGTAGCCAGATTTTACGGCTGCTGTAGAGCGCGCCTAATCCCATGAGCAGCACGAGCGCTCCCAGGCCCGCCATGGCGGGCCGCAGGGTCTGCGGGCCGACCAGCGCCAGAACAAGGATCCCCAGCGTCGCCGACACCGAACCCAGGAACGCGACTTTAAGAACCCGATCATCAAAACGCAGCCGCGTCAACCGCCCGAGCACGTCCACCTTCTCCCCCTGCCGCGGACAGTGGTCCATCAGCGCGACCAGGCCGAAGTCCAGCAGGGTGGAATACATCACCAACAGCAGGTAGTAAGGGTTCCACCAGCCGTAAAAGAAGTAGGACGCCATGGTCAGCCACGGCAGCCACAGCCGTGTTTTCCGCAGGGCGAAAAACACCGGCAGCACCACCATCAGGAAGACCAGGAACGGCCAGGTATGAAAGAGCATCGCGCTGACAGGGTGTAGCCGCCGACGTCAGTCGGCGCATTCTTGTCGCCCGCAAGACAGCGCCGACTGACGTCGGCGGCTACTTGTGCTTGAAATGTCCGTGCTAGGGGTCACTGTCGGGGCTACTTGGAACCCTTCAACTGCTGGAGTTCCTCCGGTGTGGCATGGCGCACACAGCGGAAGCCGCAAAAGTCCGTGGAAAAGCACGCATCGGTATCTCCGGTCCGTTCCCCCGAGCGGGCCGTCGCCTGGCATTGGTCCGGGCTCGACTTCCAGCTCCCGCCGCGGATCACGCGCTTGACGTCCTTCCCTGGATTGGGCGGCCCGTGGGGATCTGCCGGCGGGCTTTCCTTGTAATACGTGGCACTGTAAACGTCTTCGCACCATTCGGAGACGTTGCCATAGAGGTCGTAAATCCCGAAGGCGTTCGGCTTTTTCTGGCCTACCGGGTGGGTCTTCTGGTCGGAGTTCTCAGCCATCCACGCGTATTGCCGCAGCTTGTCGGCACGGCCAAAGTCGTACGGGCCATCGGTTCCGGCGCGGCAAGCATACTCCCATTCCGCTTCGGTCGGTAGCCGGTAACCGTTAGCCGAGTAATCGCAATCCCAGTCCACCGTCTTTTCGTTGTAGCACGGTTTCAGGACCTCGATCAGCGAGCGCTCGTTGCAATAGCGCTTGGCGTCGCGCCAGCGCACCCGCTCCACGGGCCTTTGGGGGCTGTCCTGCCAATGGGACGGGTTGGGCAACTGGGCCTTGGCAAACTGTTCGTGGGTCACTTCAAACTTATCCATGAGAAACGCGCTGAGCTTGACCTTATGCGCGGGCACCTCGTCCGCATTTCCCTTATCGCTCCCCATGATGAACTCGCCCCCCGGCAGGGAGACCATCTCCACTCCGGATTTGGTTGTGACCCGGACCGGCTGCGAGGCCCCACCCTTCGCCTCGGCTCCCGCGCTGGCTACCTTGTTCTCATTCGGCGCGTTAGAGCTGGATTTTTCGCAGGAGGAGAGGAGCCCGGCCACGGCTGCCAGGGCAATATAACGTATGACGGTCATTGTGCGGCTGAAGAAGTGAACGTTTGGGAGATATTCGGAACCTTGCCGCCTCCGGTTTAGCGGTGTGGCCGGAACCAGTCCGGTTCCTTATTGCTGAATCCGTTGGTTGTGAGCAGGCAGAAGTCCGCTTCCGTCGCCTGGTCCAAGTGCAAGTTCGCTGCCCGGTCAACCTTGACCGCAGCAATGTTCCACCCCGGGGCATACACGCCATGCACTTCGGAGGCCGCCTGGTGAGTCCCGGGCTTGGTCGGGTCCCCACCACTGTCGGGACCGCGGCTGAGGGCGAGGAATTGGCCATCGGGTGACCAGTCAATATGGTAGATCTTGGTCGGCTTTTTGTCTCTTATGCGCACGTTCCATTTGCCGATCCGAGGCCGCTCCGCGTCGAGATCAATGTCTGCAGCCGCTAATTCGAAGTCGCCGGCGCCCCAGGCCACCTGCTTGGCGTCCGGGCTGAAACAGGGCCGGCAGCCATGGATCTTGAGGTTGACGATGTTGGTCCCACGCGCCTCGATGAGCAGGATCGCGTGGTCAATGCCCATGCCGGCATGCACCGTCGCCACAATCCATTTGCCGCTGGACGCCCAGCTCGGGTTGTATAGGTGCCACAGGTTCGTGCTATTCACGTGGGGCGTGATCTCGCCGGTGGCCAGGTCATAGAACTTCATGCCTTTCGTGGAGAAATCAATCACGTCGAACTTCGGAAACTCCTGCGGCAGAAAGCCGACGAGCTTGCCGTCCGGACTCCAGAAGGGCTCCCGCGCGTGGTCAGAAATCTTCTTGCGGTTCTTGCCGTCAATATCCATCACATAGAGGCTCCGCACCGTCTCCCGGCCTTCGCCCACATCCGAGACGAAGCAGATCTTCGTGGCGTCCGGCGAGACTTGCGGGTAGTGCTCCTGCTCCTTGGGCGTGTCGGTCAGCTTCACCGGGTTGGACCCATCGCAGTTCATGACGTAGATGTCTGAGTTGCCATCCACGTAGCTCTCGTAGGCGATCTTGAACCCGAGCGGCTGCAACAGCTCACGCAAGGGAGTTTGGGCCTCAGCCGAACCAGCGGGCAAAAAGGCCAGCACCTGGATCAGGAGCAAGCAGACAAAACACCCTCGCAGGTTACCCAAGGATCTCCTCGGGGCATTGCTGCTGTCGAATAGTCTGCCACGGGTCTTCGATTCTACTGTCTTCGTACGCATTTGTGCATTATTTCTGACAGAATATAAGGCGGGACGCAATAATCTTCGTTTTGGAGCCTGACTATTCTGTTCCCGGCCAGGAAGAATCCTGATACACTCCTGAGCGGGTTGGCCATGCGAGTGGGATCAAACTGGACCCCGGCGAGGCCGACGCTGAACCAGACTCGACGTATGGATTCTAAAATCACTTTCACCGTCAACGGGCAATCCCGCACTGTCGCCACCGATCCGCAACGGCCGTTGCTGGACGTGCTGCGCGAAGACCTGCAACTGACCGGCGCCAAATACGGCTGCGGCGAAGGCCAGTGCCGGGCCTGCACCGTGCTGATCAACGGCAAAGCTGTGGCCTCGTGCCTGACGCCGGTCGCAGAAGCGGATAAGCAAACCATCATCACCATCGAGGGCTTGGCCAGCGGCGACAAACTGCACCCGGTGCAGGAGGCCTTTCTGGCCGAGGGCGCATTCCAGTGCGGCTATTGCACCCCGGGCATGATCCTGGGCACGGTCGGCCTGCTCAATGAGTTACCCAATCCCTCGGAGGAGGACATTCTGTCGCGTATGCAACGGCATCTGTGCCGCTGTTGCCATTACCCAAAGTTGCTCAAGGCGATTCGTCGCGCCGCCGGGCAGACCGCACAGTCGGCTGCGCCAAAGTAGAGCCGGACAACCTGAAGGAGATAGGAGATTCCATGACCAGAGACTTTACAACGGACGAGGCGCTATCGCCGGACTACGAGGAAGACGTCGAGCACGTGGATTACAGCTTTGGGCTTAAGCGGCGGTCGTTTGTCCAAATCCTCAGTGCGGGCCTGTTGATCGCCGTCAGCGCCCCCGCGTTGGCTCAGCGGCGGGGCGGTCGCGGGGGCGGCGGCACCCGAAGCATCGCCGCGCGCGTTCTTCTGGGAAAGGACGGGACCATAACCGTGATGACCGGCAAGGTCGAGGGAGGCCAGGGCGCGCGCGCGGAGCTAAGCCAGGCGGCGGCCGAGGAACTGCGCGTGCCTTTGAGCCAAATCCAATTGGTGATGGCTGACACCAGCCTGGTGCCGGACGACGGCATCACCGCCGGCAGCGGCAGCACCCCACGCACGGTCCCGGCGGTGCGCCAGGGAGCCGCGGCGGCGCGCGACCTGCTCCTTGACTTCGCCTGCAAGCGCTGGAACGTGGACCACAACGCCCTCCAGTTGAAGGCCGGCAAGGTCACGGACTCCGCCGGCCAGCGCACGCTCACGTATGCCGACCTGGCGACCAGCGACGACGCCAGCAAGGCTCTTGAGCAACCTATCCCCTCCGATGTCACCCTGACCCCGGTTAAGGAGTGGAAGGTGTTCGGCCATCCCGCGAGCCGACCGAACGGCCGCGATATAGTGACCGGCGCGCATAAGTATCCCTCGGACACCATCCGGCCTGGAATGCTTTACGGCAAGGTCCTCCGCGCCCCCTCCTATGGCGCTAAACTCACCTCGGTTGACCTGGGGCCGGCCCAAGCGATGAAGGATGTCGTTGCCGTCCAGGACGGCCAATTTGTCGGTATTGCCGCGCCGACCGCCTTCCTGGCCGAGCAGGCGCGGGCGGCCATTGCCAAAACGGCCAAGTGGGAGTTAGCGCCCCATCCGGCGAGCAAGGACTTGTTCGACTACCTCAAGCAGCATGCGCACGATTACCCGTCGGCGAGCCCCTTTGCCGATGAGTTGGCGAAAGCCAAACACGCCCTGCGCCAGTCCTATCACGTTGCCTACGTCCAACACGCCCCGCTCGAACCCCGCGCCGCCGTTGCCGAATGGACCGACGGCAAGCTGACCGTCTGGACCGGCACACAGAACCCGTTCGGCTACCGCTCAGACCTCATACGCGCGTTTCATCTCTCGGAGGACCATGTGCGCGTCATTGTCCCGGATTTTGGCGGCGGCTTTGGCGGCAAGCATACGGGTGAAGTCGCCGAGGAGGCCGCCCGCCTTGCGCAAGCGGCCGGCAAGCCCGTCTCGCTGCGCTGGACCCGCGAGGAGGAGTTCACCTGGGCCTACTTCCGTCCCGCGGCCCTCATTGAGGCCGAAGCCAGCCTGGACGATAAGGGCACGCTGACCTCCTGGCACTTTATCAATATCAACTCCGGCGGGTCGGGAGTGGACACGCCTTACCGCTCCGGCAAGACCCGCTGCCAGTTCCTGAGATCAGAGACGCCCCTGCGCCAGGGTTCTTACCGCGTGTTGGCCGCCGCCGCCAATAACTTCGCCCGGGAGAGCTTCATGGATGAACTGGCCGCCGCCGCCGGCACTGATCCCCTCGACTTCCGCCTGGCGCACCTCGAGAATCCCCGCCTGCGCGCTGTGCTGGAAACCGCCGCCAGCCGTTTCAACTGGAAGGAACGCGCCAGCAAGAAGTCGCCCAATACGGGCGTGGGCCTGGCCTGCGGAACCGAGAAAGGTTCTTACGTCGCCGCCTGCGTCGAGGTCGGGATCAGCCAGGGGAACATTACCGTGCGGCGCGTCTGCGAGGTCTTCGAATGCGGCGCCATCCTGAATCCCGACAACCTGCTCTCCCAGGTGCAGGGCGCCATCATCATGGGGCTCGGGCCCGCCTTGCGCGAGGAGATGCGCTTCGAGAACGGTGAAATGCTCAATGCCTCATTCCGGAAATACCATGTCCCGCGCTTCCAGGACGTGCCCGCGCTGGACATTCACCTGCTCAACCGTCCCGACCTCTCCTCTGCCGGCGCGGGAGAAACCCCCATCGTGGCCATCGCCCCAGCAATCGCGAACGCCGTGTTCCACGCCACCGGGGTCCGGGTACGAACGATGCCGATCGAGGTGCCTAAGCTGTGACTCTGTAGGCCGCGTGCCCTCACGCGGCGTTCTCCTTGAGTTGTGCGCACTGTTCCCCCTCACCCCAGCCCTCTCCCCGAGGAGAGGGAGAACTGTCGGCCGTGCGGGCGAAGGCTCTACATCCGGGGACCCATCCCGCCCGACCGATGTGCGTTCCCTCTCCCCAAGGGAGAGAGCCAGGGTGAGGGGAAAGCGAATATCCGATTGCATAAGACCTCGTGAACAGACAACTGGTTAGCTACATCGCTCCAGGCGCGCCCGCCACGCGCCGGCCGGCCGAAGGCAACGAACCGTTCCTGCGGCCGGAGATCGGCTTCACCCCCGCCTGGTATCGGCTGCACCTGCCCATTGATTTCGGCGAACGGTTCCACCGGGACCCGGCTTACCGGCGGCAATGCGTCGTGCAAATGCGAGCCGAGTTGCGGCGTCGTTTCCCCGGAACCGGCATCGGGGGCGCTGACCGGGCGGACGGTCCGCTGGATCTGCTGACCGGCACCTTCGGGGCCTGCCTGGTGGCCGCCATTTACGGCGTGCCGCTCATCTATGCCGCGGACAATTGGCCCAATTGCGCCCACCAGTATCTGAGCGACGAGCAGGCAGCCTCCCTCCGCCCACCGGACCTGGACCACAATGAAACATTTCAGGAGCTGCTGGGCCAAGTGGACTGGATCGCGGCACAGGAGGGCCGAGTCGAGGGCTTCATCAATTGGCAGGGGCTGCTCAACAACGCCCATCGCCTGCGCGGGGAGGCGCTCTTAATTGACTTGGTGGAGCGTCCGGAAGCCTGCCGCCATCTCTTTGAGTGCATTTGCGCGACCATGATCGAGGGGATTCGCAAGCTGCACGAGCGCCAGCGCCGCAGCGGCGTCGAGCTGCAGTTTGTCACGGTCAGCAACTGCCTGGTCAACCTGATTTCCCCCCGGACCTACCGGGAACTCCTGCTCCCATTCGATCAACGCCTCGCGGAAGTTTATGGAGTTATCGGCATCCACAACTGCGCCTGGAATGCCACCCCTTATCTGAAGGCCTACGCGGAAGTCCCGGGGGTCGCTTACCTGGATATGGGCATCGGCTCCGATCTACTCCAAGCCAAACGCCTGTTCCCCGAGGCCCGCCGGGCGGTCATGTACACCCCCATGGACCTGGCCAACAAATCATCCGCCGACCTTGAGGCTGATCTACGGCGCATCGGGCAGGAATGCGGTCCCACGGATATGGTGTGCGCCGACATCGAGGCCGGCACGCCTGACTCCCGGGTGCTCGAACTGGTCACGCTCTGCCGCCGCCTCTCGCCGCAGGGCTGAGCGGCAGTTTACCCAATAACTTCAACTGCGGTATGTTTGATGCCGGTGTCGAACGTGGCAAACTTCATCCCTTTGCTGGATGCCAAGTCTGCCAGATAGTGATTTACAAGTAAGACCAACACATGAACTACCAGTCCATCATCACCATCGAGCCGGGCAAGCGCGGCGGTCGCCCTTGTATCCGCCGCATGCGCATCGCGGTGGCCGACGTTCTGGGCTGGCTCGCCGCGGGGATGGCCGGCAACGCCGGCCAAGTTGCACGCGCCCAAAGTGATCTAATTGGTCACTTCACCCTGTATAGGTCCACAAACCCTGTAACTTGAGTCACCACCAGCTTTTCCCCCTTCTTCCCGTGGTCCGTAGTCTTGTAGTCCCGTTTCAGCATTTCAGCATGTCAGCTTTTCAGCTTTTCCCCTGTGAACTTTCCCCTTTCCACTTCTCCCGCTTCGGCACACCATTGCGCGACTTAACCTCATGGGCGGCACACGTGTACAACTATCAGTCAGAAATCTGATGTCCCCGCCGGGGCACCTCCGCCCTTGCGCACTTTTCACCAGCGCCCCGGAGCAACTCACAATCGCCGCTCCATTCGCGGCTGCCCCATGACCCTCGACCAGCTCAAACCCAACAAAATCCTTCGCGGCCCCTTGTTCGCTGAGCCGGTGCAAGTCATCGTCACAGTGCCGATGGCCGGCGCGGTCAAACTGGTCGGCAGAGGCATCCAGACCGGCAAGGTGGTGGACATCATTCTGACTGAGGAAAAACTCAAGCTCCTCGAAACCACCCCCGACACCGAGCCCTTCGACGGCGACTCCAAAATGTTCCGTCTGGGCATCGAGGCCATGCGCCTTGCCCTTGCCTTCGAGTACGACCCCTACTTCTCCCTCTCCATCGCGCGCGTTGACCCGCTCCCGCACCAGCTTGAAGCCGTTTACGATTACTTTCTCCGCCTGCCCCGCATCCGGTTCCTGCTCGCCGACGACCCGGGCGCCGGCAAAACCATCATGGCCGGCCTGCTCATCAAGGAGCTGAAGATTCGCGGCCTGGTCAAACGCGTCCTCATCGTCACCCCGCCCAATCTCAGCTTCCAGTGGCAGCGCGAGATGAAGGACAAATTCCGCGAAAACTTCGAACTCATCCGCAGCGACATCCTCCGCGCCAACTACGGCTCCAACCCCTGGCAGGACAAGAACCAGGTCATCACCTCCCTCCATTGGGTGTCAATCGTGGCAGACGCTAAAGAAAGTCTCCTTCGCAGCCGGTGGGATCTCATCATTGTGGATGAGGCCCACAAGATGAGCGCTGCCACACGCGACAAAAAGACCCTCTTCTACCAGCTCGGCGAGGAACTGTCGCGCATCACCGACCACTACCTGCTGATGACCGCCACGCCTCACAAGGGCGACCCCGACCATTTCTGCCTGTTCCTCGAACTGCTTGACCGGGACGTCTATGGCGACGTGAAAAGCTTGGAAGAGGCGATGAAGAAGCACGAGGCGCCCTTCTACCTCCGCCGCGTCAAGGAAGCCCTGGTCACTTTTCCGGACCCCGATATCGGCAAGGTCAAAAAACTGTTCACAGAACGCGTCGTCAGAACCACCGAGTTCCGGCTCACCGAAACCGGCGAGGATTGCGACGCGGATTGCTACGACGCCCTGACCCGGTGC
>SESF01010675.1_pt1 | contig 12397 bp, 1 predicted proteins | sample 3171521 | NCBI WGS metagenome assembly SESF01 (sample SAMN10866945, study PRJNA518727) | freshwater metagenome | biome: subpolar coniferous forest; feature: holomictic lake; material: water; isolation source: holomictic Lake 227, 6 m and 8 m depth | place: Canada: near Kenora, Ontario | collected...
ATTGTACGTTCAACAACATTTCCTTTCCATTCACAACCTCTTTGATCACTTATCCGGCTGAAACAACCAACAATGTAATTTCAGGAACAACCGGAAGAGCCATTCGGATTTCGGACGAAACTCTCACTTCTGACGTGACCCTTGCGAAACATGATTTTGCAGGCAAAACAAATATTCCGTATGTATTTATGAACTATACCGTTGGAACGGGTGCTAAATTGACAATCAAACCGGGAGTAGTCTGTAAGTTCATGCAAAACGGATTTTTACATATCCAAAATGGCTTGATTGCCAAGGGAGGAAGTACAACCGACAGCACCATTGTTTTCACCGCTGACCGGGATGACTTTTACGGAGGTGATACTTATGCTGACGGTGATGCAAACCAACCAACCAATAACTGGTGGAAGGGCATCTATTTTTACAATGAATCCCTTGATGAAAATTGCTCACTCGAAAATTGCATAATAAAAGATGCTTCGGATTATTACTATTATCCGTATTACGCTCCCTACGATCAATACAGAACCGGAGCAGTAACCGTTGATAATGCATCGCCTACACTTAAGAATTGCCTTTTTGAAAGTAATTACTACGGAATTATTTCCCGAAACACTTCGTTGCCAAAAATTACCAACTGCGACTTTGTAGGAACGGATCCAACCTACGGATTTGGCGTATTTAATCAGACCTCAACAAACACGGTGACCGCAGTAAATTGCTGGTGGAACAGCAATACCGGGCCAAAACATTCTTCGAATCCGGGTGGTTTGGGAGAACGTGTTTCTGACTATGTAACATTCATTCCATGGGCAACCCAATTAGCCAAACCGGTTTTGGGTGATGTAAGTATGAATGGCGAAGTTAAACCTTACGATGCTTCACTGGTTTTGCAGTACGCTGCCAGCAACATCACCTTGTCAGCCAAGCAGCTAACAGTCGCTGATGTCAGTGGAAATGGAATCATTTCTTCGTACGATGCTTCTCTGATTTTGCAGTACAGTGTTGGCCTGATAAGCATGTTCGACCAATTGGGCGTGAAATCGGCTTCAATTAATGATTTGGCTACCATTTCTTTTCCTGATCTGATCAGCGAACCAACCAAAAAGACCTTTGAAATTCCACTCACCGTTTCAACAGCCCAGGGAATCAAAGCGATGGATATGAAGTTTTCAATCAATCCTGAACATGTCAAATTCCTTCGCATCAATAAAGAAAAATTGCCGGCAGGCCTTAGCATCGAAGCCGGGTTTAATGCTCAGAAAGGCGAAATTGTCCTTTCCATGGCTTCAGCATATGATTTGAACCTGATCAGCCAACCCATGATTCTTGAATTCGAATTTGTAGATTCTGCCATAACAGAATCGCAGTTTAACCTGACTTCAGCCATGGCAAACGACGATTTCCTGATGAACATGGCTGCTCCGGCAACCATAAGCAGCAAAACGACCGTTACCGGACTGAACGCTCAGTCGCAGCTTTCGGCACCAACGGTTTATACCGATCAGGATGGAATCCATACCCGGTTTGAACTTTCGAAAAGCAATCAGAATCTGTCGTTTCAGGTGGTTGATTTATTAGGCCGGACTGTTTATCAAACGACAGTTAAAAATCTCAGTTCCGGAAGGCAATATTTTGACCTGAATTATACTGATTTCGAAAATCACACCAATGGAATTTACATCCTGAACTTGCATGCTGATGACTTCAGTTATTCCAAAAAGCTACTATTAAAGTAAGCTGTCATTTTAGATGAAACCGCATTCGTGCATAGAGTTGAAACTAAGAAAATCAAACACAGGCACGGGTGCATTACTGGAAAAACGCCAGACACTAAAATAAATTTTTACAGATGAATAAACTGATCAGATATATATTTTCCTCCTGCATTTTGACCTGGTGCTTTATGCTGCTCGTCCCTGGCGCAGCAATGGCTCAATCGAACGTAGGATTCAGTATTGAAGGGACAACGATCCTGGAAAAAAGCACATTTACAATTGCAGTTAAAGCGGATACGCTTTTAACGGGAAAAGGAATTTATGCTTTCCGCTTTGGTTTGTCATATAACGCCGACTACCTTGAATTTCAAGGGATCGATTCTGTTGCATCAATCATGAAAGACTGGGGAATTCCAACTTTCAGCAACCGTACAAAAGGCACCATACTGGTTGCCGGAGCAGGCTCTTCAGCACTTTCAGGAAAAGGGAAATTGTTTTACCTGAAATTTAAAGCTCTGATTGGTGGAGGAACCTACATTCAGAATATTTCAGGAGTAAGTTTTCTTAATGAAGGATCACCTGCTATGACGATGAATTATGCCTATATTCAGGCTAATTCGCGTTCCTATCCTGACATTTATCCTGACGATATCCAACTTTATGTGGGAGATGAGGCCCAATTGTATGTGAATGGAGGTACCGCCCCGTACATTTACAATGTTGCAGATACTGCTGTCGCTGTGATTAGCAGCGCGACCAAAGTTAAAGCAAAAGGTCCGGGCTACACCAAAGCAATTGTAACGGATAAGGATGGTTATGTATCGACCATGACCGGAAATATTGACGTGCGTGCGGTCAAGATGAGCATCATGCATAGTACGGCCTGGCCAAAAGACACTTTCTATTTGCCGGTAAAAATTGAAATTGCACCCGGAACAAAAGTTTACTCCGGATATTTCGAACTCTCGTTTAACGGAAACATCGAGGGAATTAAGTCAAGTGCAAAAACCGGCGATTTTGATATTTCCATACAAAATAATGCGGTTTCCAATCTGGTTAGGGTTTCGTTTGCTTCTACCACCGGAATTACCGGAAGCGGAATTTTTTGCTACCTGGGATTCAAGGCTATCAATAGCGGAAATCATTATTTTACGCTTCAGAACATGCTGTTTAACGAGTCCCTGAGAGCTTTTTCAACCAATGATTACGTTGAAGTTTATTACTTGCCAACCTTAAATATTTCGCCAAACAGCGGAACTTTGATGTGGGGCGAAACGCAAAAAATAACTGTCACAAACGGAGCGCCGCCAATGACGTATAAAGTTTCTGACACGAAACTGGCTTCGGTCGACATTCAGGGTAACCTGAAAGCCTTATCGGGCGGAAAAGTTCAGGTAACCGCCACCGACTCTCACGGAGCTACACAAACAAGCGGCGATTTTCTCATTTATGACAACCAGTTCTCCATCACCAATTCCGACGGAGTTCTCGATAAAATTTGCCGTGTTCCATTAACTACATCACAACTTCCATCCGGAAAATCGCTTTTCGATTTCGATGGCACGATTTCGTTTCAGGGAAATGATCTTGATTTTGTAGGAATCGATCCGGTTAGCTCCGGAATGTTAACTGATTTTGCTCTGACCGGAAATTCAGTACACATCGTGGGGGCCACCAGTTCGGGAATACCTTCAGGAATAGTATGCTATCTGAAATTTAACCTGAAAAATACAATGTCCATCGGTCAGCAGACAACAATTACGCTGAACTCCATGTCGGCCAATGAGTCAACGCTGTACTCAACTCTTTTAAACGGAAATATTACGCGCGTGGCACAATTGAGTTACCGGCCAATCGCTATGGCCGGATTAAACAAGAGCGTGGCCGAGGGAGAAACAGTTCAGCTCGATGGATCACAATCGTATGACAACGATGGAAATCCGCTCACCTTCTCGTGGAGGGCACCAAAAGGAATTCACCTGAACGACAGCACGTTGAAAATGCCAACGTTTATAGCTCCTGAAGTGAAAGTGAATACCAATTACACCTTTACACTGGTTGTCAACGACGGCACATCCGACTCCGATCCTTCAACCATCACAGTCAATGTTCTGCAAATTAACAAACGGCCGGTTGCCAATGCCGGACCGGATAAAAATTACAACGAAGGAAGTTCCGTTTCACTCGATGGCAGTCTCTCATTTGATCCCGATCAGGATGTGATCTCCTATAAATGGACCTCGCTGGATGGAATTATCCTGTTTGATCCGCTCAGTGTGTCACCCTCATTTATTGCCCCTCAGGTGAATGCTGACAAGGTGTACCGGTTTAAACTTGAAGTAAATGATGGCGTAATCGGTTCACTTCCGGATACGGTTAAAATTACCGATGTAAACCTGAACAAAAAGCCGGTGGCCTTTGCAGGTGGCGATCAAACCGTCAACGAAGGCACTTTGGTTCAACTCGACGGATCGTTGTCATCGGATGGTGATGGTGAACCATTAACCTTTAAATGGGTGGTTCCGGCCAATGTACATCTCTCATCTGCAACCGTCAGCAAGCCGACTTTTACGGCTCCAATGGTTCATCGCGATTCGGTTCTGGTTCTTTCACTGGTTGTCAACGACGGTCACATCAATTCGGATACCGACAAAGTATCAATTACGGTTAAAAACCTGAACATATTGAGTTCAGAAGCTCAGATCATTAAGGCTTCCGGCCTGGGAATCGATTCATCCAAAGTGGATCAGATTTCATCACAGGTATTCCTCTACATTCCTTACGGTGCTGATCCCCGTGCCCTGGCACCAACTTTCCAGATTTCTCCCAAAGCTACAATCAACCCGGCGAGTGGATCAATCCGGAATTTCACTTCACCGGTTAGCTATTCGGTGACTTCGGAAGATGCAACGGTTACAAAAACCTATTCTGTCAAAATATTTATACCGACAGTAATTCTGAAAAGAACTTTGGCAGCCGGATGGAATTGGATTTCCTTAAGTGCAACTCCGGCAGATTTCACTGTCGGCCCTGTATTGGGAAGCCTTTCAATGGCCAGTCTGGACTACGTCAAGTCAGCAACTGCATCGGCCACCTATTATACGCCTTCCGGTTGGTTTGGCGATTTGACCAATCTGCCGCCATACGAAATGCTGATGCTTAAAAAAGCAAGCTCGCAGATTTTCAGTTTATCCGGAAAAGAAATTAATCCGGCATTAACAACCATACCTGTGACAACAGGCTGGAACCGGATCGGATATATTCTGAAAGGCAACGCTCCTATTGGCGGGGCTTTCGATCAGACTTCGCTTCCAACGGGAGATCTTCTGCTGAAAAGCAAAGAAGCTTCGTCGGTATTCTATCCCTTGTCAGGATGGACCGGTGACCTTGACTCACTTCGGGTTCTGACCGGATACATGATGAAGACCGTTTCTAATTCCGATCTGAAATATCAGGCAGGCAGTGCAAAACTAAAATCTGCTCAGCAATCACTTTTCACCCGGAACGAATTATATAAAAACTATCAGATTAATCCGCCGGCATACGAAAATTCGGCCAGCCTGATTGGTGAATTGGTGAATCAGAACGGAGAAAATTTGATTCATGAAGGAGACTTGCTAATTGCTTATTCGCAGAACGCGCCAAGAGGTGTTACCGAAGCCCGCTTTGTTCCGGATTTAAACCGTTATATATTCCTGTTAACCATTTTTTCGAATTCGAATCAGGAAAAGCTGAGTTTTAAAGTCAAAACACTTTCTGATGGTCTGGAGAAGACGATCACTGACAAAGTGGTTTTCAGTACCGACGAAGTATTCGGACAGGCCATGAATCCATATCAGCTTCACCTGGACAGTTCAACCGGAATATCCGCTGCCGGAAACGAAGGATTAATAACTGTATTTCCAAATCCGGTTACTGACGAACTTCAGATCCGGTCTGATGAGAAAATCCTTTCGGCCAGATTGTCCGGATTATCCGGAAATTGCCTGATGAATATTTCAAATGTATCGGAATATACCTTGCATTTAAGCACCAAAAATCTGAGTTCAGGAATTTACCTCCTGAAAGTTGAAACATCCCGTGGCACATTCATACAGAAACTAATTAAATCGGCCAATTAGCTGTTTGAAAAGGAATTACTAAAGAGATAAACCCAAGAGAATATGAAAAATTTCATACCTAAAAATAGTCAACTACCTTCCTCCGGAATTCAGGACGAATTCAGAAGATGGAAATTGAATCCCGGCATCATCCGTACGGCAGTACTGGCATTGTTACTTTGGTTGCCCATTGCTGCCAGCGCAGCCTTTTCGCTCCCTGCCATACCAAGCAACGGCAGCCTGGCCAAACGGTTTGAACTGAGTACGGAATTGGTTTTCAGGGTAAAAATCGGCGAAACCTATTTGCCCAGTGGAGCCTTGATTGCATCCATCAACGGCGAAATACGCGGCGCACAAACCGCTTCGGTAAATTTCCCTGCTACCGGAATTAATGTTTATAAAATCCTGGTCTTCAACGACAAATCCAGTGGTGATTCAATCAGCTTCAAGTATTACGACATTTTCAGCGAGAAAATATACGACATCAAACAGAAAATTGAGTTTATTCCCAATCTGATTCCAGACTATTCCAATCCGGCAATACTTACCGCATATTGTAAGCCGATTACAATTGTCACCGGACTGATTCCTGAAAATGCAAAAGAAAACCAGAACTCTACTTTGGATTTGTTCTGGCAACCTTCGGCCAACACCTCATACTACAACCTTTTTGTTTGGGAAGACGGTACAACAATGCCCGTTGTACCGACAAATTCCAATATTTTCGGCACAACATTTCGCCTATATAATTTAAAATACGGGCAACTGTACCGCTGGAAAATCGGATCGGTTAACGATTGTTCTTCGGTTGAGAGTGCCGTGCAAACCTTTAAAGTCAGGCAACTACCCGACCTGACCGTTAATCTGGTTACGGCTCCGGCAAACATTGAATCGGCCAATAATTTTACGATCAATTTTAAGATAAAGAACGCTGGCGGTGGCAATACTGCCGGTGCTCAATGGTGGGATGCCATTTATGCATCGACCGATCAGACCATCAGTAACGATGACCGATTACTCACAAGCAAAATAAATGGCAAACAGCTTGAAGCCGACAGTACATACAGTCAGTCGGTTTCTGTTTCCTTTCCAATTGACGTCACCGGAGATTTTTATTTTCTGGTAAAGACTGATATTTACAATTCGGTCGTTGAACTTTCAGAAGATAATAATTTAGGAAAAACTGCTGTTACAACCCATGTTGCCCAAAAATCGCTTCCGGACATTCTGGTCAAAGATATTCAGCCCGGAAGTACAAACATCAACCCCGGCGATTCGCTGACAGTCAGCTGGAAAGTTCAGAACATTGCCGGAGTACCAGCCGTTGGTGGCTGGATCGAAAAGATTTCGCTGATTCCGGTTTCAGGATTGAAACTCACGATTGACCCGAGTTTCGAATACGACCTGGATCTGGCCGCCGGAGCAACTGTTAACCGGAGCAAAAAAATTAAACTTCCTGATCTTCTCAAGTTCTCGGACAATGCAAACATTGAAGTTGAATTGCTTCCTCTCCCAGCTCTGGTGGAATACCCGGCCAGCAAAGCCAATAACAAAACCACTTCGGTGAGTCAGGTAACCGTTGGGAATTTGCTCAAATTGGATATCCAGACCGCTTCGGCACTGGAGAATACACCATCACCAATTCGCTGCATCATTACCCGCAGCGGCGATTATTCAGCTGATCTGGTAGTCTCTTTGTCGGCATCACTGGCCGGGCAGGTAACCATTCCGGCAACTGTCACCATTCCGGCCAACCAGTCTTCAGTAGTATTTAACCTCAGTACCATCAACAATCTGATCATCGACGGCCCAAGAAATGTAGATATTTCAGCCAGTGCAACTGATTATACCAATTCAACGAAAACAATCACCGTTCTCGATGATGAAATTCCCGGACTGAAGGCCCAACTGAGCAAAAGCTCTGCCACCGAAGGAGAAACGATCACTCTTACCGTTACCCGCGATCTGGTTACCAGTTCGCCTTTACCGGTAAATATATCAACCAATAAATCTTCGCAATGGACTTTCTCATCAGGTCTCATAATTCCGGCAAACCAGGCTTCATCCGATATCACGGTGAGCATTACCGATGATAACATTCCGGAATTAACCAGCGATGCAACAATCTATGCCAGTTCTGCCGGATTGACTACAGGCCAGGTTACAGCAAGTATTGTTGACAACGATATTCCTGAAGTCAGTTTTCAGATTCTGACTGATACCGTTTCGGAATCAGCAGGAGTTTACGCCACCTGGGGAGTCGTAAAGCGGGTAAAAGGCAGCGACATTATTACCGTGAATTTAACGGCGAACCTGAGTGATCAGCTTTTCTTTCCGGCCAGCGTTGTACTTCCCAAAGGAGTACAGGAACAAAAGTTCAATATTGGAGTAGTTGATAACGCCATTGTGGATGGATACCGGAGAGTAACCCTGACCGGTTCTGTTTTCATTTCATCGTGCAATTGCCGGACAACGGCGCAAAACGGCGGGGTTGTGACGGCTGATTTGGTCATTGCCGACAACGACGGACCTTCACTTTCGGTTTCGATCGACCCGATTTCACTTCCGGAAGGAAAATTAAATGCCGGAACTCTTACTATCACCCGAAATACACCGACTACTTTGGCCCTGGATGTAAACATTTCGTATAACGACACTTCCCAGGTGAAAATTCAGCCATCGGCTACCATTCTGGCCGGACAACGGTCTGTGCAGGTTCCAATTAACACTAAAAATGATCATATCCTGGTCGGTACTCAAATGGCATCCATTCAGGCCAGTGCACCAACTTTCACTACAGGTTTCGGTTATGTTTTTGTGACCGATCAGAACAAACCTGACCTTCAAATCACCGATATTGCTTTAAATACAAATACCGCAGCAACGAACGAAGTGATTGAAATCAGCGGTTCGGCCTTTAACGGTGGGTTTGCTACCGCACCTTCAGGAGTTGTCATTAATTTTTACAGTTCGAAAGACAAAACCCTTGACGCCAGCGATATCCTTTTAGGTGATTTGACGCTTCCATCTCCGATCCTTCAGGGAGCTGCGGCCAATTTTATAAAAACCGTTAAAGTACCTGCTCAAACCGGGAGCTACTATATTCTGGCCAAAATTAATCCGGCAGAAACGCTTTCCGAATTGGTTTATTTCAACAATGTTTCGGATGCCATAGCCTTGACCGTTACCCCTGAATACAATGCAACAGTAATTGCCGATAATATTTTGTGCCAGCCAAACACCACGATTTCACTTCATGGATCGGCTGTCAATAACAAAAGCGAAAAAGTACCTAATGTCGACCTGGATGTGTACATTTTAAACAATGGAACACGGAGAGAATTGAAAGCCAAAACAAACAGCAGTGGAGATTACACCATTGATTTTGTGCCAATTCCCAATGAATCCGGTCATTATTCAATAGGTGCATGTTTTCCCCAACAAAACCTGAGTACGGAACAGGATAAATTTGATATTCCCGGTTTGATGAAGGAATCTACCTCGAATATCATTTGGGACATGAAACAGGGACAGATTTTAAGCGGGAAGATAGCTATTAAAAACACCAGCGAAGCTGCTTTGAATAAACTCGTCATTACACCGGATAAACTTCCGTTGGGCTGCGATCTTAAATTCGATACGATCGCTGTACTTTCAGGAAACCAGACTAAAGAATTCAGTTTTACACTCAAAGCACTTGAAATTACCAGTGGAAAGGATTATCAAAAAATAAATTTCCAGGTCAAATCCAGCGAAGGAATCACCGTCGATTTCCCGGCATTCTATTATTGTCAGGCACTTCAGGCACAGTTGAATTCCGATCCGGTAAGTATCAATACCACCATGACCAAAGGAAAATCGAGGCTTTTCGAGCTTCACATATACAACAATGGAGCCGGTGCATCGGGTACTGTAAGCATCAGTTTACCAAATGTAAGCTGGATGACTCTCGTGAGCCCTGCAACCCTTACCAATATTGCCCCACACGACACCGTCACGGTTATTATCAACCTGACACCGAATGCAGATACTCCGCTCAACACACCAATTTCAGGGAACATTGCTGTTAACTGTGTAAATGGCAACGGAACTTCGGTTCCTTATCGTATCGAGGCAGTATCCGAAGAAACAGGCGGATTAAAAGTTGATGTCATTGATGAATACACTTATTTCACTGATGCCAAACCACACTTGAAAAATGCCCATGTGGTGGTGCGTCACCCTTTCTCCGGAAAGATAATGGCCGACGGATTTACCGGTGATGATGGAATTTTTTCAGTGGATAAGCTTCCGGAAGGCTCATACAAAATGAATGTGGAAGCCGATAAACATGAAGGATTCCAGACTACCCTGATCATTGATCCGGGACGTGTCAACGAACAAAGTGTTTTCCTGAGCTTCCAGGCTATTACATATACCTGGGAAGTTGTACCAACTCAGATTCAGGACAGCTATGAAGTTCAGCTGGTCATGAAATTTGAGACCAATGTTCCGGCTCCGGTGGTTATCATGGAAATGCCGACCGTTATGCCGCAACTCTTTAACGACCAGACTTTTCCGTTTATGGTTACCCTGACCAATAAAGGGCTTATTACAGCACAGGATGTGCAACTCAATTTGCCTCAAAATGATCCGGAATATGAGTTTGTGACCAATTTCACCAAAATGAATCTTTTGGCACAACAGGCCATCCAGGTTCCGGTGGTCATGAGATTACGGTCTTCAACCAAATCAGCTACGATCAGCCAGGCAACAGCTTCAGGCGGTCCTTGTTCCGACTATGCCTTCACGATTTACGGTTTTGAATGTGGTAAGGATAAACAGTGGCACTCAACTACTCATGGGATTACTTTCTCCGGAAGAGTTTGTTTGGGTACTGGTGGTATACTGGATGGCGTGGGCGGTTGGGGCGGTCTTGGCGGAGATCCTTCAAGAGGTGGTACCGGGGGTTCATATTACGACCCAGGCACCTACACTCCTACGATTTCTTCACCAACCGTAGGTTGCTCCAATTGCGCCATTGATCTTTTACTTGCTGCGGGAGGTTGTCTTCCTGTTTCTGGTCCTGTATTCAATACCGTAGGATGTCTTAAAACACTTGCCGGTTATGGTGGTATGTCATTCGAGTTTGTGTTTGATGCAGCAATTTGTGCCGGAGGGTATATACCTGTTTATGGTTGCCCGATAGGCTTTATCGGCGCAGCAAAATCTTGTTTTAAAGAGTTTTTTCTGAAAAATGCATCTCTTACTGCCAGTATTCAGGCAAACGAGACTATTCCCCCGATCATAAAACAGGCCTTGGTGGATATGACATATTTTGTCGATAAACACGATGCACTGATCGGCTACATGACCGAGGTCATGGGTGATATGGATTGGAAGTCGAAAGCAAGTTTTACAGACTTTCTCGTTCAATTAAATACAATTACAGCCAGTAGCATGCCGATCAGTCCGGAGCAGGCAATTTTGATTAAAAGTAAAATGTTGGGTACGGATATTACTGCGAATGAAATAGATGTTTTCATCACGCGATGGAACAATACAATTGCAGCTTATGCTTTAGGTATTTATTCCCCGACAATTGACCACCCCGGAATTATAGACAATACTATCCTGGAGGGATTTATTGCAAAAGAAAATTCGGCACAGGCTTACGCTACATCCAAAGGATTTATCTCTATCGGTGATTTATATAACGCAGCACTGGCAACCATAAAGAAGGAACTGGAAAGCGAACGTAATTCGGTCTGTGCTTCGGTCACGATCAACATCACCCAAAAAGTAGTGATGACCCGCGAAGCTTTTGAAGGTAGTTTGACCATATACAATGGCAACAAGACCACTGCCATGCAGGACATCAAATTAAACCTGGAAATAAAAGACGAAAACGGAGTATTGAGCAATGATCTTTTCCAGATTGATACCAAAGCACTCAGTATTCTGACCGGTATTGATGGCACCGGAACGCTTGGACCTGATCAAAAAGGGAGTGCCACCGTTTTATTTATTCCTGAAAAAGGAGCAGCTCCGACCGTTCCTAAAAGCTATTCATTCGGTGGTTCATTCTCCTACCTCGATCCGTTTACCGGCGTAACGGTGACCAAACCGCTGCTCCCTGTAACGCTTGATGTCAATCCAAGTCCGGATTTGTGGCTGCATTACTTTATGCAGCGCGATATTCTGGGTGATGATCCGTTGACAAAGAAGATTGAACCTATTGTTCCTGCGGAATTTGATGTGTTGGTTCAGAACAACGGATTTGGTACCGCTAAAAATGTTCGTATCGAAAGTGCCCAGCCGAAAATTGTGGAAAACCAAAAAGGACTCGCCATCAATTTTGCGCTGATCGGTTCAAACCTTAACGGACAGCCACGTCAGTTAGGTTTAACGAACATCGATTTTGGAAATATTGCACCTAAAAAGGCAACCATCGGGCAATGGTGGTTTACCAGCGATCTGCTTGGCCATTTTGTATCCTATGAAACCAAACTCACCCATCTGGATAGCCGTGGCAATCCGAACCTCAGCCTGATCAGCGGTGTAACATTACACGAACTGATCAAAGGTGTGCGGGTTTAT
>SESF01015118.1_pt1 | contig 12396 bp, 11 predicted proteins | sample 3171521 | NCBI WGS metagenome assembly SESF01 (sample SAMN10866945, study PRJNA518727) | freshwater metagenome | biome: subpolar coniferous forest; feature: holomictic lake; material: water; isolation source: holomictic Lake 227, 6 m and 8 m depth | place: Canada: near Kenora, Ontario | collected...
CATGGGCCGGGGAGGAATACCCGACAGGGTGCCTTTCGAGATAAGCTGGGGTGCCTTCACCCCGATGCTCATGAAGACCTACAGGGAGGAAACCGGCAGCGACCTGGAGCCGGACGACTACTTCGATTTCGACACGCGGTACGTGCGTCCCCTGACCACATCCGCTTCCACGGATTTCAGGCGATATTTCCCGGATGCTGAACTGGATGCCGACACCTCCTTCGATGAATGGGGGATCGGTAGCGTTCCCACCCGCTTCGAGATACCCGATTTCAAGTATCATCCCCTGGCGACGATGACCAGCGTCAAAGAGATTGAATCCTACGAATGGCCCGATCTGGATGACGAAAGACGGTATCTGCCCCTAAGGGAAAGAATCGACTCTTACCATGACCGGGGATACGCCGTGAGTGCCGATATGTACCAGACCATTTTCGAGACGGCCTGGCTCATGCGCGGGATGGAGAATCTGCTGACCGACTTCATCCTGAATCCCGAAATAGTGGAAGCGATCATAGAACGCATGACCTCCCTGCGCGTTGCCCAGGCAGGATTTTTCGCCAGGCTCGGTGTCGACATCATCCGCCTGGGCGATGATGTCGTGACGCAGCGCGGACTCATGTTTTCCAGGGAGACCTACGGGAAATTCCTCAAGCCAGGGTTGAAGGCCATCGTCGATGCCGCGAAAAAAGCCAATCCCTCTGTACTCGTGTTCATGCATTGCTGCGGGAAGGTCGAGGAAGTCATCCCCGATTTCATCGATTGCGGCATAGACATCCTCAACCCGGTCCAGCCGGAGTGCAACGATCTCGGATTCATCGAAAGAACCTATGGGGACGACATCGCTTTCTGGGGAGGGATTGGCGTCCAGTCCGTCATGCCCAACGGCAGCCCCTCTGACGTGAAGAACGAAGTATTACGTATCCAGGGAATCCTCGGCAGGAAGGGGCATTGGCTCGCGGCCCCTGCCCATATCCTCGATCCCGCGATTCCCTGGGAGAATGTCATCGCTTATGTCGAGGCCGTGCGCAGCGCTACCTATGTTCAATAGCCACAACTGAGGAGAGATTGATGACCCATCACGAGCGTGTGATGCATTGCTGCGAGCGGAGCGGATACGACCGCATCCCCATAAAACACGAGGGGACCCCCGAGGTGAACGGGGAGCTCAGGAAGCACTTTGGCCTCAAGAACGACGAGCAGCTCATGATCGTGCTCGGCGATGACTTCCGCTACGTCGAACCCCGCTACGTCGGGCCGGAGCTCCGGACCTTCCCGGACGGGAGCGTCGAGGGCTACTTCGGCGAACGTTATATCTATGTCCAGTTCGACGGGGGAAAATACCTCGAGTCGGTCTACAAGCCCTTCGCAGGAATAGAGGACCTGAAGGACCTCGACCGCTCCCACTATCCGAGCGCCGACTGGTTTGACTACGCGGGACTGGCTGCCGAGGCAGCCCGGCTACGCAAGCAGGGGCTCGCAATCTGCATCGGCTCTGCAGGCGACATGGACTTCATCAACTCCATCGCCCGGGCTCGCGGCTTCGAGCAGGTCTTGATGGATCTCATCGACGACAGCGAAGTCTATCTCGACATCATGCAGGCCCGGTTCCGCTTCTATTTCGAGATGCACGAGCGGATCCTGAAGGAGTGCGGGGGAATGGTCGATTTCGCCCACGTGGGCGACGATCTGGGAAATCAACTGGGCCCGATGATCTCCATGGAGATATTCGACCGACACCTCGCCCCGAAGTATGCCGAGTATTTCAGGATGGTCCATTCCCACGGCGCCCGCACCATGATGCACATGTGCGGCACGGTATGGCCCTTCCTTGACCGCCTGATCGGACTTGGCCTGGATGTCTACGATGTCGTCCAGCCGACGACCGCCGAAAACGACATAGGGTCCCTTCGCGACCGCTTCGGTTCGAGGCTGCTCTTCCAGGGCAGTATGGACGTCCAGCGGGAACTGGCCTTCGGGACCCCGGCAGAGGTCGAGCGCGAGGTCGAGCGGCGTCTGGCGCTCTTCCCGAAAGGCGGCCTCATACTTGGGCCTTCGCATGCGGTTCAGGCCCGATCGCCGGTCGAGAATGTCGTTGCGATGTACAGGAAGGCTGGGACCCTCATGGATCCTATAGAACCCTGGGTCTTCGATGTTGCAGGACTGGAGTCGACCGCGATCAGCATGTCGAAGCTGTTTTGACGTAGCGCCTCTCCGAGGCTGGCCAAGGCCGGCTGATCAGCCCTGATCTTTTGGTGGAATTCCAGAAGGATCAATCATATTCAATCACCGATGAATATTTTTTGCTTGACGAGACGCTCAAATAGATAGAAAATGAGCCAATCGAAGAAGCAGGGCCCGAGGCCTTGCTATATCTTTAGGAGGCAGACGTGAAGAAGATTTTCTTGATCCTGATGACGCTGGTCGTACTCGCCGGCGCCGCGCCCTTGTTCGCCCAGAAGACCTATAAGGTCGGCGTAATTCCGAAGTTCATCGCCGAGGATTACTTCATTGCCTGCGAGCGCGGTTTCCGCCAGGCAGAGAAGGAAATCGGCAATCTCAAGGTAGACTGGATCGGCGACCCCATGTCCCAGACCTCGGCAGCCAACCAGAAAAACTACATCCAGGGCTTTATCGACAAGCGCTACGACGCCATCCTCGTGTCGGCCCTCGATCCCGAAAGCTATGCCGATACCCTCAAGGCCGCCCGCGCCAAGGGCATCAAGATCATCACCTGGGACGCTGACGTCAACGTCGCCGCCCGCGACTATTTCGTCAACCAGGTCATCAGCGAGCAGATCGCCATCCAGCTCCTCAAGGGCCTCGCAGGCGACCTGACCGGTTACTCGGCTTCCAACAAGGCGACGATCGCCCTCGTGTCCACCACCAACGACTCGCCGAACCAGAACGCCTGGCTCAAGGCCATCATCGACGAGTACAAGGCCAAGGCCACAAGCGACTACAAGCACATCAACCTGATGGCCAGCGCCGACGAGATCGTCTACGCCGGAAACGACCAGGGTACCGCCGACGAGAAGATCAAGTCCCTCCTCTCCGCGAATACCAGCATCAAGGGCATCATCGCACTCTCTTCCAACACCGTCCCGGCCGTCTCCTCGGCGCGTGACCAGCTCGGCATCAAGGACGCGATCAAGATCGTCGGCGTCAGCGTTCCCGAGTCCTCCAGGAAGGATATGCAGGCTGGCAAGATGTCCGGCGTTGTCCTCTGGCAGCCCTTTGACCTCGGCTACCTCACGCTCTACGTTGCCAAAGCCGTCCTCGATGGCAAGAATCCCAGCGGCAAGACCTTCAAGTCCCCCCTCTCCGGCACGACCATGGCCCCCAGCTTCATCGACGGCAAGACCTCGGTGAAATATGCGGCCGCTGGCCACCAGATCCTCGCCAACAACGTCATCATCCTCGGCGACCCGATCGTGTGGAACCTCAAGAACATCGACGCCTTCCGTGGCTATCCGAATCCCGACAGCGGCATGGCCCAGTTCAAGAAATAATGTCTCGCCACGCCGCTCTCCGGGTTTGCCCGGGGGCGTCGTGACATCTACCGGCGTCCGGTTGCACTATGCCCGGCTCGACAATATCGGGTCGGGCATAGTTTTGTTACGGAACGTTTCCAAAGTGGGGAAGGGAAGATGCAAACGGCACACACAGAAGTATCCAGCACGACCGTGCTTCGCCTTGAGGGGATAAGCAAGTCCTTTCCCGGAGTGAAGGCCCTCGACAACATGGCCATCGAGCTTCGCCGGGGCGAGATCCACGCAGTCTGCGGAGAGAATGGCGCGGGCAAGTCCACGCTCATGAAGCTGATCACCGGGGTCTACCGGCCCGACTCCGGGACGATGAGCCTGAACGGCGCCCCCCTCGTGGTGCACAATCCCAACGACGCCTACGCCAAGGGAATAGCCATCATTTTCCAGGAAACGAGCCTCTTCCCCGAACTGACCGTCCTCGAGAACATCTTCATGGGACACGAGGTGGTGCGCCCCTTCCTCGGCGGCCTGGCCTTCCTCCCGGTGCTTGATTACCCGACAATGCGGGCACGGGCAAAGGAAATTTTCTCGCGACTCGGCATGGACCTCGATCTTGACGCTCGAGTTGCCGACCTCGGTGTCGCCACCAAGCAGATGGTCGAGATCGCCAAGGCCCTTTCCTTTGATTCGAGCATCCTGATCCTTGATGAGCCGACGGCGGCCCTCACCAGCCGGGAGGTCGCCACCCTCTTCGACACCATCGGGAAACTCAAGGCCCATGGCGTTTCGATGCTCTATATCAGCCACCGCCTCGATGAGATCTTCCAGATAGCCGACCGCGTCACGGTCATCCGTGACGGGGAGCACGTCCACACCGAGGATGTGGTCAAGGTCAACCGCGACCAGCTCGTGTCCTGGATGGTTGGCCGTACCCTCCACAACCTCTACCCGAAGGAGGATGTCGAGATCGGAGAGGTCGTTTTCGAGGCGCGTGACATCAGGCAGGAGGGCAAGCTCGGAGGAGTGGACCTCAGCCTTCGCCGAGGGGAGATCCTCGGCCTCTCGGGACTCGCCGGCTCAGGGAGGACCGAGCTCGCCCTGGCTCTCGCAGGGCTCACGGAAAGGGACTCAGGCGAGATCCTCATTGACGGCAAGCCAGCCACCTTCAGGGATTACCAAGGGGCGATGGCGAGGGGGATTGTCTACATTTCCGAGGACCGGCAGAAATACGGCCTTGTCGTGCCCATGAGTGTTTCAGAGAACATCACCCTCCCCCTCCTCCACCGCATCTCGGGCTTCGCAGGCATAATCAACCGCGCCAAGGAGGGCACGATCAGCGATACCTACATCACTGATCTTTCGATCAAGACCCCGGGAGGGGACTTCGTGGTCAACAACCTCTCCGGTGGCAACCAGCAGAAGGTCTCGGTGGCCAAGGCCCTGGCCATGGAACCGCGCATACTCATCCTGGACGAACCGACTCGGGGCGTCGATGTCGGTGCGAAGAGCGAGATCCACCGCATCATCTGCGCCCTTGCCCGTTCGGGCAAATCCATCATCATGATCTCGAGCGACCTTCCCGAGATCCTCGGGATGAGTGACCGCGTGGTCGTGATGAAGGGCGGACTGAAGGTGGGCGAGCTTTCGCGCGCCGAACTGAGCCAGGAGAAAATCCTGGAACTAGCCTTGTAGGGGTATGCGATGAGTGGTAAACGCAAGGTTTCGCGAGAGGCCATCCTGGGCATGCTGGTAGTTGCCTTCATGGCCTTCCTCGCCCTGACCTCCAACTTCGACTCCAAGAGCGGCATCTACAGCATGATGCTCGATGTCAGTCCCTCCATCGTCGGCGCCATCGCGATGTCCATGGTCATCATAACCGGGAACATCGACATCTCGGCAGGGACCATCCTCGGCTTTGTGGCCTTCGCAGCCGGCTCCCTGGCAGAGGTTGGAGCGCCAGCCTGGATCTTCATCCCTGCGGGCATCCTCATGGGAATCTGCCTGGCCGGGCTCAATGGCTGGATATCGGTGACCTTCAAGGTGCCCTCCATCGTCGTGACCCTGGCCATGAACATGGTCCACCTGGGATTCTACGCCACCTTCCTGCCCAATGCGGGTTGGGTCGAGAACCTCAAGGACAACTTCACCTGGCTCGGGCGCGGCAGGTTCTTCGACCTCGTCCCCTACATCTTCGTCATCGCCCTCCTCGTCGCGGTCCTTTTCATGTACATCATGAAGAATACGCGCTTCGGAAAGTCCCTCTACGCTGTCGGAGGCAACCGCCAGGCTGCCATCTACGCGGGCATAAACCCCGACCGAACCGTAATCAAGGTCTACCTCGTCGAAGGCCTCCTTTTGGGCGTGGCGGGCATCCTCAAGGCGACAACAGCCAATGAGATCATGCCCTCGGCCTTCCAGGGCCGCGAGATGATCTTCATCTCGGCCGCGGTCGTCGGTGGCGTCAGCATCCTGGGCGGGGGAGGAAAGGTCCTCGGGGCGGTCTTCGGCGCCTTCCTCGTCTATCTCCTCAGCATTGCCATGATCTATCTTGGCTTCCAGGATTACTTCCAGTTCTCACTCCAGGGCATCATCGTGCTGATCGCGGTCTTCGTGACGGTGACCGACTTCACGGAGCTCCGGAAGCGGATGAGACGCGCATTCACGCGGGCGGGCCGGGCCCGAAAGGCACGAGCATGAGCAACAAAGCCAGGGCCTCGCGCAGGCCCAGGATCACCTACCAGGTAGCTTTGGGCGGCCTCCTGGTCGCCCTCATCCTCATTTTCGGGGCCATAGAGCCGGTCTTCTTCTACCCAGACGTCCTCTTCGACGTCACCTCCATCGTGGGCGAGATCGGGATCATGGCCCTGGCGATGACCTTTATCATAACAACTAGTGGGATCGACCTTTCCGTCGGCTTCATCCTCCAGCTCAGCGCCATCTCCTTCGGAGCCGTCTTTGCAGGAACCGGCAACCTCGCGCTGGCGGTAAGCGCGGCCATGGTCGCTGGCATACTCTGCGGCTTCCTCAACGGACTGATCATTTCCGGGACCAAGATCCCGCCTCTTGTCACAACCCTCGCCACCATGAGCCTGTTCCGCGGACTTTCGATGATCCTTGCCGGCGTCAATTCCTTCTCCGGTTTTCCCGAGGGCTTCAAGAAAATCTCGACGACCCTCCTCTTCGGTGTCGTGCCCATCCAGTTCATCTACCTCATCGTCCTCTTCCTGGTCTTCAATCTCGTCTATACGCGCGGCCGCCTCGGACGCCATCTCAAGGGCATAGGCTTCAACGAGAACGCCCTGATCTTTTCCGGCATCAAGACCAAACGCATCTTGTTGGGCATCTATACCCTCTCCGGCTTGATGGCCGCCCTGGCATCCATGGTCTACCTTGGGCGGCTGTCTTCCGCAAAGACAAGCATGGGCAACGATCTCAACCTACAGGTAATTACTGCAGTGGTCCTCGGCGGCACCTCCATCGTCGGTGGAGTCGGCAGCATGTCGGGGACCCTCATCGGCGTCCTCATCATCGGAGTCCTCCGCAAGGGCTTTACTCTCCTCAATTTGAGTGGCAATGTCTTCAACTTTACGCTTGGCGTCATACTGATCGTAGCCCTCGTCATCTTTGCGATCCTCGAGCGCCGCAAGGCCCTCGCGGGTAGAACACCGGCGGCAAAGAGCTGAGATGCGGCGGCAAAAGCCCAGGATTGCCGGCGGCAAAAGCCCAGGATTGTCGGCGGCAATATCAATCAATACTGATTGATATTGCTTGACATGGGAGTCGCTTGCCGGTACTGATGATTGGAAAGGAGGCCCCGCATGGGACCATTCCGCAATTCCGTATCCATGATGTGCGCGGACTTTCTCGATATCCGGTCCGCCCTCGATGCCTTCGCATTACATGGCGTCGATTACCTCCACATCGACGTGATGGACGGACACTATGTCCCCAATTTCACCCTGGGACCCGATTTCTGCGCGAGCCTGAGTTCCTACTCACCCATTCCCCTCGATATCCACCTCATGATCGAAAACGTCGATGCTTACGTGCCAGCCTTTGGCAGGGTTCCTGGCAGCCTCATAAGCTTCCATCCTGAAACCTGCCGCCACCCCTTCAGGACGATCGACCTCATCCGCAAACACAACTGCCGCCCCGGACTGGCCCTCGAACCTGGCCTCGCCATCGAAACCGTCAAGGACCTCCTGCCGGAGGTGGATTTTATCCTCGCCATGACAGTAAGCCCGGGCTACGCGGGGCAAAAGCTCATTCCTGGCATGCTCGGCAAAATGGCCGCGCTCAGGGAGCAGCTCGAAAGCGCGGGCCTCGGCATTCCCATCGAGGTCGACGGCAATGTCTCCTGGGAGAACCTCCCCGCCATGATCCACAGCGGCGGCGAGATCTTCGTAACTGGTACATCTTCGATCTTCGAGCGGGGAACCTCCCTCGAGGCGAATCTCGGGCGGCTCCGCACTCTTTTCGCATCCCTCGACACGCCGGAGGGAAGAGGCCGAACCTCTTCATCAGGCACAAAGGCCCTTCGATGAAAAACCTGGTCTACCTCCTGGATGCACCCGGCCGTGAGTTCCGCGCGGTCGAGGAAGAGATCGGCGAGCCGGGCCCAGGGGAGATCAGGCTACGAACCCTCCGCACCTCGGTCTGCCAGTCCGATGTGGTCATCTGGAAGCAGGGTCTCCCCCGTATCAGGAGCTGGCCAGCCGTCCTCCTCCATGAGGCGAGCTGCACGGTGGACGCTGTCGGCCCTGGCGTGACCCGTTTCGCTGTCGGTGACCTCGTTGCCCTGGGCTGTGACATCCCCTGCGGCGACAGGGACTGCATCTACTGCGGCGACAAGGGAACCGGCGACTGGACCTCCTGCCCGAAGACCCAGGCTACCGGCCACGAGTTCCCAGGTTTTGCCCGGCGCTACGCGATCCTGCCTTCCTGGTTCGTGGAGTTGGGGCCAATTGTGAAATTCCCGGCCTCGGTCGGGCCCGACCTGGCCTGCCACCTCGAGCCCCTGGCCTGCAACCTCGAGGGCATGACCCGTGTGAACAGTTGCATCGAGAACAGGGTAGTGGTCCTTATTGGCTCTGGCTCGCAGGGCTGCTATGCCCTCCAGTCAGCCCAGGCCATGGGTGCCCGCAAGGTCATCCTTGTCAACCGCGGAAAGGCCCGCCTTGAGCGCGCACTCCACGATTTCGGCGACGCCAACACCGTGGGGCTGGCCTGGGACGAAGACATAATTAGGCGCGTCAGGGAAGCCTGCGCCCCCTTCAACGAGCCCCACTTCGTCATGGTGAACGCTTCGGCGGAACCAGCCTACCGCCTGGCGACAGCCCTCGTGGGCTACGGCACGGTCCTGGACGCCCACGCTGGCGTGAAGGGCGCCTCCGGCAAGCCGAGGATTGCCCACGAGATCGATCTCAATACTGACATCCACTACAAGCTGCAATGCTTCCAGGCGACGCACGGGTCCACGATGCGGGGCATTGGCATGGCTGCGGGTTTCATTGCCGAGGGCAGGCTTCCACGACTTCCGCGGATGACCAATGCCTCGGAACGATTCCCCCACGGGCGCCTTCTCGAGGCCATCAAACGCGCCTCTGACCCCGATAGCCTCAAGGTCATCGTCGAATGGGATTGAGGACTGGCAGTGATGGGGCACTAGACCTGGCTGACCTCGATACCCTTGTTCCTGAGCAGGCGGATGAGGGTTGGATCGGCCTCCATAGTGGTCACGACGCGGGTCGCCCGTTCCACTGGACAGAGGGTGATGTGGCCTATCTTCCCGAACTTGGTTTCATCAGCAAGGATGACCAGTTCCCGGGCGCGGGCGATCATGGAGCGCTCCATCTGGATGAGGTTGGGTTCGGTGTTCGTGAGGGCCGTTTCCGTGATGCCCTCGATTCCCATGAAGGCGACGGACGCATTGTAATTGACAAAGGGATCCGGCGAGAGGTTGTTGAGGATGAGCTGGGAGTCGGGATCGAGGATCCCCTCGGGAATGATGATGCCGCACTTCGAATGATGGCTGAGGTGCTCGATGATAGCGAAGGAATTAGTCACAACGGTGATGGCCATGCCGGCCAGGTGCTCTGTCATCTGGAAGGTCGTCGAACCACCGTCGATGATGATGGTGTCGCCGGACTTGATCCGCGTGCAGGCTTCCCGGGCAATGCGGCGTTTCTTGTCGAGGTTGAGGCCCAGGCGCCGGTCGAGGGGCTGCTCCCTCCAGGATGGGGTCGCGTGGTCGCGTACGAGTTCGATGCCGCCCCGGACCCGGCGCAGGATGCCCTGACGCTCGAGTTCGATGAAGTCCCTCCGCATGGTCGCCTCAGAGGCGCCGGTGGCGGCAACTATGTCGTGGATGGTGGAGTAATCGTGCAGGTCGAGGAGCCTGAGGATCGTCTCTTTTCTTTCCCGCTCAAGCATTCACTAGGCCACCTTTCCCTCGGTTTCGGGGAAAAGACGCCCCCGGTCGGGACTCACATCTTCTCCGCACTGAGTATACATGGGGATGGCGAATTATCAATCAACTTCGATCCTGAATGATCGATACATGCTGGCGGATATCGGACCATAGCGCATCGAAGCTGGGAGGCAACTTGTCATGAAAGCCTTGGTACTCACGCAGGACAGGGTCCTGGTCCATGAAGACCGGCCCGATCCCCTTCCGCGATCCGACAGGGATGTGCTGGTCGAGGTCAAGCACGCGGGCATCTGCGGATCGGACCTGCCGCGCGCCTTTCACGGCAAGGCCTATCACTATCCCCTCGTCATGGGGCATGAGTTCTCGGGCCTGGTGCGCGCGGCGCCGCCAGGGTCATCCTGGGCGGCCGGTGACAGGGTGGTGGCCTTCCCCCTCCTCCCCTGCGGCTCCTGCGCTGCCTGCCAGACCGGAGACTATGCCCAATGCTCCAATTATGACTATCTCGGTTCGCGGCGCGACGGGGGCTTTGCCGAACTCGTCCATGTGCCTGAAGAGAACCTTTTCCGGGTACCTGAGCAGGTCAGCCTCGAATCGGCGGCCATGACGGAACCCTGCGCTGTCGCCCTCCACGGTGTCGAAAAGCTCGCCATCGAGGCGGGTATGGATGCCCTTGTGATCGGTGGAGGCCCCGTAGGCCTCATGGTAGCCCAGTGGCTCAGGATCAAGGGCTGTTCTCCCGTCCGCGTCGCCGATATTGATCCTGCCAAACTCGAAATCGCACGGCGCCTCGGATTCGAAGCCTTCGATTCTGCCAAAGCTGAGCTCGTAGAAGCCATGCAGGCCAGGGACGGCGGGGTAGATTGCGTAGTGGAAGCCTGCGGCTTCCCCGCTACCTTCCGCCAGGCCATCCTTTCGGCAGGCCGCTTCGGTCAGGTAGTCTTCATGGGCAACATCGCCGGTGAATTCAAGCTTCCTGAAAAGGACTTTTCGCGGATCCTTCGCAACGAAATCCGCATCTCGGGAACCTGGAACTCGCGGGTCGTGCCCCGTGGCAGGGATGAGTGGACCCGGGTCCTTGCCTTCCTGGACAGCCGCATGGACGTCCAGTGCCTGGTAAGTCACCGCCCGAGCCTCACCGAGGGCACCGAGATATTCCGGAAGATGGAAGCCCGCGAGGGCTGGTTCAACAAGGTGGTGTTTGCCCTATGAGTCCCGCAGCAGGTCCCTTGGTTCTTGAACTGGGAGTCAAGAGTGACCCGATCGAATATCGCTATTCCTTCGACTGGCTCTTTGCCCTCATGGAGCGCAACGGCATCAGGCAGCTCCAGCTCGGCTCCTTTTTTGAGCTCTACCAGCTCGAGGATTCCTGGTTCAGGGAGCTCCGCGCCAAGGCTGCCGACCACGGTATCGCCATCACCAGCATTTTTACTGCCCACCGGGAACTGGGCGGCTTTTTCGAGGGAGACCCGCGCTTCGAGGCTGTTGCCCGGAGAAATTTCGAGCGCCTGATCGAGGTAGCAGCCCTCGTGGGCGCGCGACATGCGGGTTCCAACCCCGGCGCCGTCTACCGCGACAGGATGGGAGACAAGACAGCCGGGCTCGCGCGCTACGCACGCCATGTCAAAGAGCTTACCAGGAAGGCGCACGACCTCGGCCTCGAAGCCCTCACCCTCGAACCCATGAGTTGCTCAGCCGAGCCCCCGACCACAGCCGCTGAGATCCGGAGCCTGATGGAGGATTTTGCCGCCTTCCACGCTGCCAACCCGGGATCGACGGTACCCGTCTACCTCTGCGGCGACATTTCCCACGGCCTGGCCGACGAATCCAAGCGTGTCCTCGAGGGCAATATCGAGCTCTTCGAGGCGGGCATCCCCTGGATGGCCGAGTTCCATCTCAAGAACACCGATGCTAACTTTGGCTCCACCTTCGGTTTCGGGCCGGAAGAAAGGGCGCGGGGCATCGTCGATCTTTCCTCAGTTTTCACACTGGCCAGGAGGCGCGCGGCTGACTGGCCCCTCCGCAATATAGTCGCCTACCTCGAGATCGGCGGCCCCAAGCTCGGCCGCGACTGGTCCGACACGCTCCTCGGGCGCCAGCTCGAGGAATCACTGCAGCATGCCAAGGAGGCCCTCGGATGAAAAGAGTCGCGTTCAAGATGAAGCTCAAGGCGGGAAAGGCGGCCGAATACAAGAAACGCCACGACGAGATCTGGCCGGAACTCGCAGCCCTGATCACGAGCAGTGGCGTCTGTGACTACTCCATTTTCCTCGACGAGGAAACCAATATCCTCTTCGCTGTACAGAAGGTTTCCGGCGAGGGCGGTTCCCAGGATCTCGGGAGCCTCGAAATCGTGCAACGCTGGTGGGCCTATATGTCGGATCTCATGGAAACCAAAGCGGACAAGTCGCCTGTGAGCATCCCACTCAGAGAGGTCTTCCGCCTGGAATGAGGCTGCCTGCGGGCAGGCTCACTCGCAGC
>SESF01029686.1_pt1 | contig 12391 bp, 8 predicted proteins | sample 3171521 | NCBI WGS metagenome assembly SESF01 (sample SAMN10866945, study PRJNA518727) | freshwater metagenome | biome: subpolar coniferous forest; feature: holomictic lake; material: water; isolation source: holomictic Lake 227, 6 m and 8 m depth | place: Canada: near Kenora, Ontario | collected...
AGATAATTGACTGGCTTCCTCGGGGCTGGTAGTAGTGACATAGTTTTCCTTATTGTTATGCTCTGTAATTATAGCATACTCCAAACCAGAAAGCAAGCCTTCAGTAAAAATAGTGGTATTTTCCGCTGATAAATACAATATAGGGAAAAGCATGCCAACATTATCTGAACTTCAACAACAGTATATAATTTCTCAGGCGGCTCGTAAGGCGGCATCTAACAAGATGAATGAGACCAGTAGGTTGGCCACCGCCAACCCTGGTAATGCGTTATATGATGCTCAGGCAACCGCAGCAATGGATGAATACCTTGTGGCAAAGGGCACTGACATGGCTCTTGCAGCAGAGATAAGGGGTACTGAAATAACTTCTGCCCAAACATCAGGCGCACCTATACTGTACCAAGGACGAGACCCTAGTTCTGGTTTTTATCTGTACTCTCAAGCCGGTGTGGTGACACGAAGTAGCGCACCACCAACAGATAGTCAGTTACAAACATCTGGGTTACAAACCCCTCAGGTCGTGGCACCGCCAGCACCCATCTCACAGTCAACTCCGGCTGGATCAACCCCTCCTCCCGATCCAGTAACACCGCCCACCACTAATGTTACTATATCAGCAGTGACTTCCCCGGCGCCACCAGCAGAACAGACGGCTTCAGGACAAACGACACCACCAGTTACAAACGAAATATCTGCTGCTCAAGTTGTTCCATTAGTAAATGAAGGAAACGCCGGAGAAGCAGAGGCCGCAGCCAACGTTGATATTATAAAATCAATTGACGTAACTGGAATTGATGAACAGATTGCCGCAAACGCTGCCGCTGATGCTGTAATTGCCGATCAGGTTGCTGCCCTGTCAGAACAAAATTTAGAGACACCACCGGATTTGATGGCAGAAGCTATCCAGGCCCAACAAGAAGCAGACCAAGATTATGCCTTTAGCACCGGATATAATAACGTTCAAGATCAAAAAGATGCTGAGAATCAACAGGCCCTTGATCAAATAGAAGCGGATCAATTAGCAGCAAATGAACAGGCAGCTAACGAAGCTGCATCTGAATTGACCAGAGAAAGTCGGCGTGGGCTAACATCTGAAAAGGCCGAAGCACAATCAAAAGCTAATGCACAAGATATTTCCAACTTCCAGGCAAAAGAAGACTGGCGTGTTCGGCTAAGTCTCTCGCCGGGTGCAAACTATCTTTATAAAGTGGGTTGGGGAAACGCAGGCATTCTGAATCCTCTGCAAGATACCGATGGCGTCCTCTTCCCGTATACTCCTAATATTACTGTGGCGTATGCCGCCCACTACGAGCCGACTACCCTGACTCACTCCAACTACAAGATATTCCAATATGGTTCAAGTAGTGTGGATAGTGTAACGATCACCGCAGAATTTACTGCCCAAGACACATTTGAGGCAAACTACCTACTTGCCGTCATTCACTTCTTCAGATCAGTGACCAAGATGTTCTACGGTAATGATCAGGATCCACTGAATGGTACCCCGCCGCCACTTTGCTATCTTTCCGGGCTCGGCGAGTTTCAGTTTGATGCTCACCCATTGGTAATCACCTCGTTCACCTATCAGCTACCAACTGATGTTGATTACGTAAGAGCAGGTGTTGGTAGTGTTGGTGCTGCACCGACTATGACTAAGGGAAATAATATATCGTCATCAACTGCTAGGCTTGGTCCGGATATTAAGCCAGGTGGGCTCTCTGCCCCGCCGGCTTTTAGCTCATCGACTCCGTACACCAAACCAACATATGTACCAACTAAAATGCAAATAACAATCACCGGATATCCAATTGTCACACGAAGCGACATCAGCAATAACTTTAGCCTGACGAAATATGCCACAGGTGAGTTACTACAAGGCACAAAACGTAAAGGTGGAGGTATTTGGTAATGTCATATCCAGCAACAAGTCCGTATTATCTCACTGATGTAACCAATGGCAACTATTTAGATGTCATGCAGAATCGTCCGATCCCAAGTCAACCAGGAGATGTATACTGGGAGATTACTCCAGTTTATAATTTGCGCCCCGATCTGCTGGCATATGACCTATACACAGATTCCAGACTATGGTGGGTATTTGGAAGCAGAAACCCAAATAGACTTGCTGATCCTTTTTTTGATTTTGTCACTGGAGTTGGCATTTATCTACCTACATCTACTACTCTCCAGACTGCATTAGGATTCTAAAATGCCTGACCAACTTATCGGTGCAGCAGACGGAGATAAAGGTGGAGATAAAGGCGGAAGTGCATTTATCACTAATGTAACTCCTGTAACCAGCACAACTACGTTAGCCCCAGTGACTATTGTGGGCAAGCGCCTGCCTAAACGACCTAACAATCCACTTAGTAATTTCTCAAGTTCAACGTATCACTTGACTTTATACATGGTGTCACCGGACGCATATAATGCCTTCGTTCAATCTGGACGAAAGAATATAAATGCCAAGACACCCGGGGCATATATCATTGCTCAGAGCGGCGGTACACCAAAATCAGACCCATCAACAAGAGCATCCGGATTTGAATTAGATTTCTACCTTGACAACCTAAAAATAACTACTGTGCTTCCGGCAGCAAGCCCGACTACAACTGCCCTATCATTCAGCATCACAGAACCGTATGGATTCTCGTTCATCACCAAATTAAATCAGGCGCTGGCTACGATACGAAGTGTTTCAACAATACCAGGGTACAGCACATCAACTGCCACATTCAACCCGACTCGGCAATTTTTCATTCTGTCAGTTGGTTTCAGAGGATACGATTCCAATGGTAAGGTAATGACCAATTCAGATATTGCCAGTCAAAACGCATTGACTACTGAATCAGGGGCAGTGTTTGATCACTTCTATGAGATAATTATTACTTCAATGAAGTTTAAGTTGGACGGCAAAGAGACAAAGTATGATATAACCGCAGCAACTCTGGCGCCAACAACATCATTTGGTATCAACAGGGGAACTGTGGCAGAGGATATCACAGTTGTTGCTGAGTATGTTGCTGATGCCATTGGTGGGAATATAGATTCAGATAATGATCCACCAGGAATACATGGGTTGCTGACACAGATCAATGATGCTCAGAAAAAACTGCTTAATCCACCAGTGGATGTGAAAAACAATAAGTCAGACGCATCAAAACCTAAACTAACTTATCCTAATATTTACAAGGTTAAATGGGCAGGTAGCGACACAGATCAGGCAACATTCAAAAAAGCCACACTGAAAAGCCCAGCAGACACCGCTAAAGAAAATTCACCCGGTGTCACAATTAGTAACTCATCGGGGTCAACTGAGAAAGCAGCGCAAAAAGCTGCACTGAATGTAAATGTCAAGAACGTCATGATCAGAAGCGGAACCTCTATTATTGCTGCAATAACGCAGATTATGAAGTTCAGTTCTTGGGTTGAGGATTCCCTAAAACTTATACAGGCCAGCAAAGTAGAACCAGATTCTGAAACTGAAAATGCTGAAACGGTCACAGCAAAGGCAGAGTACAAGTGGTTTAACATAAGTTCTGATGTTGAGATTATCGGATGGAATGATCAGCAGAATGACTTCGCCTATAAAATAACTTACACCATCGGGCCGTACGCCATTCCAGCAACGGCGACATCATTCTCAAAAGCACCTAAAAAATATTACGGGGCCTACAAGCGATATGACTATTGGCTCACAGGGAAAAATTCCGAAGTGATAAAAATTGAACAGCAATTTGACAATGCTTATTTTAACACTATGTTTATGGGCGAGGGCGGTAACGATGGTGTCAGCAATAATCCAAACTTTAAAACTAATGTGGAGCAGCAGGGGCGAGAGGGGGTCGGTACAGTAAACGTAGATGCCACTATAACCAGGTTGAGAGACCCTAATGCCTACACCAAAACAAAGATACAAATTCTTGGCGACCCTGATTATCTGATGCCCGATTCATCCCAGTCCTCTGGTTACTATACTGAGGATGGTTACACTCTTAACCCATCGGGTGGTCAGCAGTTCATTGAAATTTCGTATAAAGAGGCACAAGATTATATGAACAGCACAGGAACTTTGAAAGTTAACGGCAATATTGAATTTTTCCCATACTCAAAAGCCATTCGTGAAGAACTCAAAGGAGCAATGAGTTACATGTTGGTGAGTGTTATAAGCACCTTTAGTAAAGGTTCATTCACACAGGATCTAACCACAGCAATTAATACATTTCCTAACTATGATTCTGCCACCCTTACGACACCTGAACGCGGAGCAAGTTCTGAGGGGAACGCAGGAGAAGCAGCAGCAAATACAAACGCGACCGGAACCACATTAAATAGTGCGTTGACGAGTAATGTGCAAGCAGTAGTTGATAAAGTTTCCTCGGTGACAATACCGACTCCTACTGGTCAGGTCGCAGACGATGATGCGGCCCCGTCACAGGCAGACAATGCTGGAGCATATTAAATGGCAACTAACATAATTAAACCACAGGGCGTCCCCAAAGCCTTTACACCAGAAGCAGGTGGTGCCAACCCACGCATGGCCCCTCTGATCGGGATTGTCAAGGACAACATTGACCCGATTCGTGCAGGGAGAATCTGGGTATATCTATCTGAGTTCGGTGGTAAAGATCCAAACGACAGTAGGTCCTGGACTCCGGTAAGTTACATGAGTCCCTTCTACGGACTTACAAAGGCTACTGGCCCATCTTCTCCGGAGTCATATGGAGACTACAAAAAGAATCCAGTTTCGTATGGTATGTGGACCAGCCCACCTGATATCGGGACTCAAGTAATTTGTCTTTTCATCAAGGGCGACCCGAACTATGGCTACTACATTGGGTGTATTCCAGAAGCAGAGGCCCTTCACATGGTTCCTGCCATTGGTAGTAGTACTAAAGTGATATTGAATCCGGCAGAGGCAAAGAGTTATGGTGGCGCCACAGTTCTGCCGGTGACCAACATGAATACTAATAATCTGTCAAAGTCCAACTCAGCAGATTTCCTATCAACCCCTAAACCAGTCCATAGTTATGTTGCCGGAGTTCTCTTTCAGCAAGGACTAATACGGGACCCGATTCGCGGAGTCATCGGTAGTTCTTCTCAGCGAGAGTCTCCATCAAGAGTTGGTTGGGGTGTCAGTACTCCAGGTAGACCTATCTATAAGGGCGGTTTTACAGATGACACCATTTTAAAAGCCGCAAAAGACTCTCCAGACACTGATCTTGCAGTCGTTTCTCGTCGGGCAGGACACACTCTTGTCATGGATGACGGTGACATTCAAGGAAGAGACCAACTTATCAGAATACGAACCTCACTTGGTCATCAAATATTAATGAGCGATGACGGTCAATGCATTTTCATTGCCCATGCTAATGGACAAACATGGATTGAACTTGGTAAAGAAGGCACCATTGATATGTATGCCAGCAACAGCGTCAACATTCGAACTCAGGGCGACCTGAATCTTCATGCTGACAACAATATAAACTTAAATGCAGCGAAAGGGTTAAACATGTCAGCAGAAACAATCAGGGTTGAATCATCAAAGGAAACTACACAAAAAGTAGGAACAGATTTTAGTTTTTCATCTATTGGTAAGTATACCATCAAAGTAGGCGCCGGAATGAGCATGGCATCATCTGGTGAGGCATCATACTCCAGTAGTGCCATTACATATATCAACGGCTCCAATGTGAATCTGAATACAGGCACCGCCGGACTTGTCCCCCAAGATGTGAAGCCTATAAAAATACTGGCACACACTGATACTCTGTTCGATGATGCCAAGGGATTCGCTGCGGCACCAGGAAAACTAAAGAGCATTGTATCTCGGGCACCTGCTCACTCACCATGGGCAAGTGCAGGGCAGGGAGTGGATATCACAGTCAACTTCGGTTCCGGGGAATCGCTTCCCGGAGAACCATCATCTGCCACAGTAGATGCGAATAAGGCAGCAGGTCTATGACCCGAGTAACCACCGCTGTCATTTCTACTGCTCCTACGTTGGAGCCGGTGAGTGACTCCATTGACCGAAATACTACGGCGGCATTGGTAACGTCAGTGTCAACTATCATTGGACGAAATCCGTTACTTACCGCTCAGTATCCAAACTGGCAAAATCTAGGGTATCAAACTATTTCTATAAATGGATCCGGACGACCTCCGTATACAGTGGTCATTGGTAAGTTCGGGCTTAGTCCGGGTCAGCTTGAAAATGCCGGTATTCTAAAGTTCGGGGCCGCATCCCTTATTATGAAGTTGGTGAATACGGGGAAGGCCGTGGACAAGGTAATGACTCCAAACATGTTCACGGGGAAAGGCGGTGTGCATTCCCTGCAATCGCTTGTCAATAATATATCCGCACAAACGACAGTCATGGTGGCAAACCTTAGACAGTCCCAATCGGCACTTGCTGCTGCTGGTGTATTAACAGGAAAAGAAGATCCATCACAAATATCCGGATTGGTAATGTCCGGCGCCACAGTTGGTGTTGCCTCCACGGTAGATTTTGTTAAGAACTCCAAGAGGACCTAATGCCAACTATGCCTACACTTAACTCATTAGTCGGTGACGCATCCAGCGTCATCTCGTCGGGCTCGTATGCCGGAAGTGTAGCGGCGCTTGCCACAGGCGGAGTTAGTTCTATTGCTGCTGGAGTAGGCGCTCTCGTATCTTTGCCGAGTTTGCCGTCACTTCCTGGGTTACCATCTCTACCAGGATTGCCCACCTTACCCGGGTTACCTGCACTGCCAAGCATTCCTGGCCTACCGGCAATGCCGTCACTTCCGGGGTTACCATCTCTGCCCGGGTTACCTGCACTGCCAAGCATTCCTGGCCTGCCGGCAATGCCATCGCTTGATTTAAAGCAGGGAGTAACCGGTGCTGCTTTCTCGGCCATCACAGCCTCGTTCAAACCATTCGCTGCTGGCATCCCGCAGAATCTAACTGTGATTGCTGAAAAAAATGCCGCCGATGTGGCAAAGGCCAGTGGCTCCCTCACTGGGGCCCTCAGTGGATCCATCGGAGCAGCGTCCGGTTTAGTAAACGGGGCCATAGGTTCAGTTGCCGGTGTAGTAACTGGTGGTGCAGGGGGGTTGGTTGGCTCGTTATCAGGGATTGGTAGCTCGGTTGCCGGCGCAGTAAGCGGGGCCATTGGATCTGCCACTGGAGCCATAGGTAGTTTAGTATCTAAAGCAACCGGCGCCGTCGGACTAGTAGCTGGCGCCGCAACGTCAGTTAGTTCGTTTGCATCAGGCATTCCAAGTGGGGTAAACGCCATTCCAGGTGGTCAACAAGCCATCTCAACTATAGTGAACAATGCAACAGGCACCCTGAATAACATTCCCGGAGCATCTGGAATAACCGCTGCCATTGGAAACCCAGCCGCTGTTACTGATCTATTAGCTAAGGTAAAAGCAGGTGGCACCACCTTATCAGCCTCGGCACTAACCGGGTTGTTGCCTGCAGATGCCGCTAAGTTAACTGCGTCCTTTGGTAGTTCGGGCCTAATAGGACTACCAGTTGCAGCCCTATTCACGGCGAATAGGGGATCCATAACTGCTGCCATGGGAGGACAGATGGGTGCCGGGGTACCTATACCTAACTTCGCCGGTAATCCTGCTACCTTCATGAAAATGCCATCGGATGAGGAAGCCAAGAAGTATAACGAAAACAAAGAACTTATCGCTCAGGCAACTGACGAGGCATTTGCTCAGGGTGTGGTGATGCGTAATGCCCAAGCAGCGTATGAAAAGGCAAAGAATGAACTCCCGCAGGGAGATGCACAAATTGATGCTGCAAAGTCTACCTGGCTGGCGGAAATGGCGAAACTGACTGCCCTTGAGAAGAAGATAGCTGATTTACGCACAGCATAAATACCATATGCCTACATTCATTGGATTTTCTACAATCAACGCCAACAAACCGCGTTCAACCTATCTACAACCTGGGCCAGCAGGTGGTACTGGTAGCGTGGTTGCCCCAATCATCTATGGTAAGAAATGTGTTCTTGTCGATGAAAAACTTGTGATCCAAGATTTTATCAATGCTCTAAATATTCCACAGGGGCAAAAGGTAGGTAATCCGGCGTATGGCACCACCCTTTGGACGTTCGTATTTGAGCCTAACACGGCTGATGTCCAGTTCCAACTTGAGAATGAACTACAGCGAGTGGCAAACCTTGATACCCGTCTTATTGTAAACTCTATAAATGCTTATCCTCAGGAAAACGGTATTCTACTTGAGGTAGAACTGGCAGTGGCTCCATTTAATAATGCTCAATCAGTCAGTATTTTCTTCAACAATTTCAATAACACGGCTTCCCTTCAATAACCAAACGGGGGTTTTGGTTTAGTATAAATACTCTATTACAAGAGAATACTATGGCAACATCCTCCCGTCAATCCTCATTATTCGGTGTAAATGACTGGAAGGCCATTTACCAGACGTTTCGTGAAGCGGATTTTCGTTCGTATGATTACGAAACACTCCGTAAGAGTTTCATTGATTATCTTCGCGCATACTACCCAGAGACATTTAATGACTACATTGAGAGTTCTGAGTTCATTGCCCTCTTGGATGTCATGGCTTATATGGGCCAGGGCCTTGCCTTTAGAAACGATCTAAACACCCGCGAAAATTTCATTGATACAGCGGAACGCCGAGACTCCGTGGTCAAACTTGCCAATCTGGTAAGTTACACCTCAAAGAGAAACCTCGCTGGTCAGGGTTACCTAAAGATAACTAGCATCCAGACCACACAGAATATCAATGACCTCAACGGGCTGAACTTGTCAAATCTTCCTATTCTTTGGAATGACCCTGCTAACCCGAACTGGTTAGCACAATACAACACCGTGATCAACGCCTCCCTGACCAATACTCAGCGAGTTGGCCACCCTGGTAACTCAGCGCAACTTCTCGGAATCAAGACCGATGAGTACGCCATTAGCATTCCGCCAACTACTCAACCAGTGGTCCCATTCTCATCCTCAATCAACGGCACCACAATGAACTTTGAGTTATGTAGTGTGACCAGTGTAGGCACTGACTATGTGTATGAACTACCACCAGGACCAACAAGTCAGTTCAACATGCTCTATCGTAACGACAAGTTAGGATACGGCAGCCCCAATACCGGCTTCTTCTTCTACTTCAAGCAGGGTCAGTTACAGAACTACACATTCAATCTGGCACAGCAAATCTCTAACCAGGTTGTTGACATTGATATTCAGGGCATCAACAACACTGATACTTGGCTATATCAACTCAGTTCTTCCAACGGCGCACCGACTCTATGGAAGCAAGTTGAGAACGTATATGCCGATGCTTATCTCCAGACAGAATCAAGCATCCGTAGAATCTTCTCAGTGGTTTCCAGATTCAACGATCAAGTAAGTTACACGTTTGGTGACGGAGTATTCTCGGTCATCCCAGTTGGTACATTCCGTGCGTATGTTCGTGCCGGTAATGCCCTGACATACACCATTGATCCTAGTGAGATGCAGGGTATCAGTGTCAACATTCCATACATCAGTCGAGTTGGTCGTCAAGAAACACTGACGATGACTCTTGCTTTGACCTCACCGATTTCAAACGCCCTTGCCAGAGAATCTATTGCTGACATTAAGCAACGTGCCCCGACTCGTTACTATACACAAAATCGTATGGTCAACGGCGAAGATTACAATAACTTCCCGTACACTCTGTATAGTTCTATTATCAAGAGCAAGGCTGTAAACCGCAGTTCAGTTGGGGTCTCCAGAAACTTTGATTTACTGGACCCAACTGGTAAGTATTCCAGTACCAACTCGTTTGCTAATGACGGCGGCATCTATCAGAACGGAACATCAGGAACAGAACTTCTACGAATCTCCAGTAGCGGAGACATCAGATCCTTTTTGTCAGATAAACTGACTGTTATTCTTGGTGGAAACAGAGCCACACAATACTACCTGCAGAACTTCCCAAGATATAATATCAACACTGCCTCCGGTGATGGTACAGTATATTGGCAAGGATGTACTGTGGACGCTAATAGTCTCACAGGATATTTCTATAATCATCCATATAGTGTTGATGTTCCTATTCCAACTGGGGTATTCTCCACTCATAATATCAAGTACCTGACGAAGGGGGCCCTGATAAAGTTTGAGGCGCCAGCAGGAAAGTACTTTGACAAAAATAACCGACTGGTCTCTGGGATTGCATCCGCTTCTGATATCACTTTCATTTGGATAACAGCACTAAACGTAATCGGTGACGGGTATAACAATGGTGAAGGCGCATTTACCAATGGTACAGGACCTATCACTCTCAATGGACATGTTCCAACTGGTGCCATTATTACTCAGGTGATTCCTTCGTTTGACAACTCATTGCCGGATTCATTGGTTCAGGAGTGTGTCATCCGAATGGAACTTCAACAAAACTTCTCTTTGATTTTCAATAACTCCCTGACTATTGCTCAAGACCGTTGGAGTATAGATACGTATGACGCCACAGGATGGTTTGTAAACTTCAAGGCAAAGTCGGGCACCAATGAATACACCATATATTATCGCAGCTTGGCATATTTCTTTGGTAGTGTTGCAGACACCCGATTCTCATTTGAAACCGGTAAACTGGTATTTGATCCTGTAAGCGGCCGAATCCTACAGGACTTCGTTAAGGTGCTTACTTCAAATACTCAACCAACTTCTAACTATCCAATGAGTGCTGATATCACAGCAAGTATCATTGGACAGACTGTTGAGGCTGATGGGTATGTAAATGACTTCCAAGTTGAGATTGCCAGTACTGATGTCAATGATCGAACTGTGGTCATCAACCCAGACTTTTTCAATGTCATCACCGGGTATCAGGTAGGTAATGCCAATATCGGCATATATACTTTCTTTGAGACCATTGAGGATGCCATTAACCTAACAAGAGAACAACTGATTGCTTCTTCCTCAGTAAGTTATCAGTATGCAACATCAAATCAAATAGAAGTGGTGAAATATGATTATCCAGTGGGGCAGTTATTCTATGCCTATTCTGATAATAAGTTTTATACCTCAGTGCAGGATCATACAGTGCTTACTCCATACTATACTTTAGTAGAGCAGTTACAGTACTCAATGAAGCCGGGTCGGCAAGGTCTGGCATTCCAGTATAGACATAATTCTAACAACACCACCCGTATTGATCCGGCAACTACTAACATCATTGATTTGTATGTGGTGACTCAGGCGTATTACACGGCGTACCGTAACTGGATTCAGGATACCACGAACACCGTGGTCAAACCAACTCGCCCGACAATTAACGAATTGAATCAGGCATACAGTAAAGTTCAAGACTATAAGATGTTGAGCGATTCTGTCATTCTAAATAGCGTCACATTCAAGCCATTGTTCGGCAATAAAGCCGACCCTGCCCTAAGAGCCACTATCAAAGTTATCAAAGCCCAAAAGACTGATGCCAGCGACAGCGAGATAAGAAGTGCCACACTCACAGCAATGAATACCTATTTTGACATCAATAACTGGAACTTCGGAGATACTTTTTACTTCTCCGAACTTAGCGCATACCTACACGATCAGGTGGGTGAACTTATCAGTTCAGTTGTATTGGTACCAAACGATCCTACCATGTCGTTCGGTGATCTGTATGAAATAAAATCGTCTCCATATGAAATATTTGTCAACGGAGCCACAGCATCTAACCTTGTTGTGATTGCGGCGTTGACACCGGTCGAACTACAAATAAGATGAGATAAACATGGCACCAAGAATTAGGACATTAAATTTTCTTCCGGATATATTCAAGACACCGACGAATTCACAGTTCCTTCAGGCAACCCTGGATCAGATGGTTGACCAACCAAATCTGCAACGAGTTGAGGGATACATTGGAAGTAAGCTGGGATATGGAGTCAATGCCAAGGACAAATATGTAACTGAGCCGACTAAGGTTCGCACAGATTATCAACTGGCACCGGGTGTCGCTTTCCTGAAAAATAACACCAGCACAGCACAAGACTTCATCAGTTATCCTGGTATCATTGATGCCCTTAAAGTAGAGGGTGGACTGACCGGTGATAACTCCAGACTATTCAATGGCGAGTTCTATTCCTGGGACTCTTTTACCAATCTTGACAAGATCATAAACTTCAACCAATACTACTGGTTGCCAACTGGTCCGCAGGCCGTGGTAATTGGGTCTGCCACAGTATACACTGCCACAGATTATATTGTTGATAGTGTTGTCAACGGGTATAACATTTATTCGGGTACCGGGTCACATGGGTCTACCAATCCAACTCTTACTCTGTTGCGTGGCGGCACATACGCCTTCTCTGTTAACCAGAATAGCCAGTTCTGGATTCAAGGTGAACCCGGACTAACTG
>SESF01002963.1_pt1 | contig 12381 bp, 11 predicted proteins | sample 3171521 | NCBI WGS metagenome assembly SESF01 (sample SAMN10866945, study PRJNA518727) | freshwater metagenome | biome: subpolar coniferous forest; feature: holomictic lake; material: water; isolation source: holomictic Lake 227, 6 m and 8 m depth | place: Canada: near Kenora, Ontario | collected...
TATAGCAATGCAAAGGCGCCGAGACGGGCTTACGGCCTTTTGAGAAGCCGCCCAGGAAGAGCGCCGCCAAGGCGCCCTCCAACATGCTCCCGGGCTCCGGCACCGACGCCACCCCAATGTCCAGACCCCAGCTTGTCACCGTGCCCTGCTCGCCCCCGGACAAGTCCGCCACGTATAACGTCCAGCTCCCGTTGGGATTCAGCCCGGAGAACGAGCCGAGCAAGGCCGTCCGCTCCGCTGTGTCGAAAGTTCCCACCGTGGCCAGCGGGCTGATGGCTCGCCCATCCGGCATGTAACTCCCCGACGGCACACCCGCGCCGCCATTCAAGTGTATGTCCCCATTCACTCCGGCAGCACTAAACACCACGTTCATCCCGCCATCCCCGTAGCCCGGCGCGTTGCCCGTCGCCCGGCCGCCCCGGTTCAGCGGCACCGTAAACCCGGTGTCATGGACCAGGTAAGCTGGTCTAAAAAGGCTGGGGCAGACGTTTCGCCCAGTCCTGTGCCCACTTGTGCTCGCGTGTGTCCGGGTCAATAAGCGCGATCAGGACACCCGTGTCCACGAGTATGGTCATCGGCCGAAGCCTTCCAGGTACTTGGGATTTGTGGCCAGATCACGCCGCCCGCGTCCGCGACGCGCCCATGCCTTCTTAAGAATTGGCAGCGCCTTGTCGTAAAACGACTCGCCCGGAGGCAACTCGGGCAGATCCAACGGCGGAGGCTTGTCGGGCAGTTGTTGCTCCAGGCACTCCCGCACCAGCGAGGACTTCGTCGTGCGCCGCGCCCGGCTTTCACTCTCAAGCCTGGCCAGCAGGTTCTCGGCCAATTTGAGCGAAATCGTCGTCATGATCCCAGGGTAATACGCCGCTCCCCGCTGCGCAATACCCGCCTAAGTGGAACAACGAAGACGCGAAGGCGCGAACAATGCGCCAGGAAACGGCAAGTTCGGGGGGGTGGATTCACCTGGCAGGTGAAGGTTTCCGCCTTTGGTGAAATAGCAAGCATTGCCTGGCCCTGTTGCTCGGGGGTGCGGGGATTGCGGGGGCGCACATGCGCGCGAGCGACCTTGCCGTGACGGCTGTTGACATAGACGACGGAGCCCTTCCGGCCCGACTTGGGAATGGAGCTGAGCTTCATGTTGATTCAGGCGCCCGGTTTCTGAGGTGCTGGTTCATCCATCAAAGCCGGCTGGTTTGGTTTCGTCCGGCTTCATCCTACTTCAGGCCCAGGGCCTTGAGGACGGCGGTTTGGGGATCGGAGTAGAAGATCGGGTCCACCTTCTCCATGATGTCGCCGGAGACTTCGAGGAAGTTGCGCTTGTTCTCGACGGGGATCATCACTTTCCTGGCGCCGTTGTCCATCGCGACCTGGAGGGGCTCGACCAATGAACGGACGGGCTTGATGTTGCCCTGAATGCTGAGGTCGCCGAGAACAATCAGGCCAGCCTGGGCTGGCGCTTTGCGCAGGGCGGAGTAAATGGCAACAAGGAAGGCGACGCCGACTTCGGCTTCCACACGGTTGCCCAGGAGGTCAATGGACTCGACGTGGAAATCGGCGGTGTCAACTTCGCGGGCGACGCCGAGGGTGCTCTTGTTGGCCGCGAGGTAGGCGAAAGATCGTTGAATGGATTCTTTCATGGCGCCGCTGACCCCGCCCGCCAGCTTCAACTTGCCCGCGCCGTGGGAAAGGCTGACTTCCAGGCGGTAAAGGCCAACGGTGCCGTCGTGCGACACAGAAGAGGTATAGACAGTGCCGGGGGAAAGTGGCTCGGCGGAGATTAGATTACGGCCGCCTTGCTCGGGCACGCCGACGAAGCGCTCTTCACCGGTGGCGTTGTCAAGATAGCTGAAGGATGTGTGGTAGTACTCGAAGGCCCCCATCTTCTTGAGCTGTTCCTTGACGCGGCGGCGGCCTTCGATGGCGAGGCGGAGGATTTCCTCCATCTCAGGTTTTTCCAGGTGACTGGTGGCGTGGAGAACTTTCACCAGGCCGGAGACGACGCGGCGCACGGCTTTGCGGTCGCGGGCATTGAGCTGGGAGCCAAGGCCGAAGGACTGGTCGAGAAGTTCGGTATAGTTGTGCTTGCGCAGCTCTCTGAGGGCCTCGGCAAGGTAGTCCACGACGAAGCCGTAGTGGCTGGTGAAGTGGTCGTTCTGCATTTTGGGGACTTCCCAGCCGGGCAGATAGAAGTGGAGGCGGTCAATGAAGGCCATGTCGTCGCGGATGGTCTCGGGGAGCGGGGCGAAGAGGTGGCCGGTCTGAACCATGACTTCGACCGGCTGCTGCGTGTTGCCAAACATGGCGATGCTGGCGTAGCCGGATTTGGGCTCCTGCCCGCGCAAGAACTGGCCGGACTCGCAATAGGTCTTCAGAGTGGTGATGACCTCTTTGGGCATCTTCTCCAGGTCCGCGACTTCGTCAAAGGCGACGACGTCCCAGATTTCGAGCATGCCCTTCTGCTTGCCGTTCATGTGGCCAAAGAGGTTGGCGACAGTGGTGGGGCCGGTGAGCAGCGCAGCGTAAGGAGAGAGCTCCTGGACGGCGTAGGTTTTGCCGGTGCCGCGCGGGCCAAGTTCGATGAGGTTGAGGTTGACTTCGCAGAGGGGGATGAGCCGGGTGAGGAAGAGCAATTTGAGGCGGCGGTCCATCTGGCTGGGCTCGTATCCCATGCTGCGCAGGATCAGGTCCGCCCACTCGTCGGACGTGAACTGGCTGCGGCCTTCGCGGTACTCCTCCAAGTGGAATGTCGCCACCTGAATGGGGGTGAGTTTTTCGATGTAGAAGGGATACTTGCCGCCGGAGTCTTCGTCGTACTCGAAGCGCAGGTCCACTTGCGCCCAGATACCACCGGTGAGCAGGCGGTCGAAGTCCCGGACGTAGTGGTCGGGGACATGGACGAACTTATGACCAAAGTTTACCAACTCGGCCCAGTAGTCGGAATCCACCAGGCGGACCTTGACCTTGTCAATGAAGGTGTAGCGACCCTTCTCCTTGACCTTGCTTTGAGCCTTCATGGACTCGTCGGGGCGGATGTAGTTGTTGGCGAGCGTGTCCCGGACGACCTGCAAGCCCATTTGGATGGCGGTTTCGTCGGAAGAGGCGCAGTACTTGCCCAGGAGATATTCGAGAACGAAAACGGGTACGTTGGCGCCGACTTTGAGTTTGCGGACCAGGTCCTTCCGCACGACCTTGCCGGCGAAGACGCGGTTGACCTTGTCGTCGAGGGCGTCACGTGGCGGCACGGAGTTGCCGCGAGACTCAGGGGTGGGCTGGTCGCCGATGGGTTGGGCCGGGGTGTCCGGGGATGAAAGAGGTTCATTCATAAGGCGTGGAGATTAGATCGAGAGGTGGACTTCGAGGTCTTCGCTTTGCTGGAGCACGGCATCGGTGGCGGCGTCGAGGACGACGATTTTGGCCTTCTCGCATCCTTCCTTGGCGAGCATCAGGGCCACGGTGGCAGGCTTGCCGGGGGCGAGTGTTAGGGTGCCTTTCTCGCGGTCGAACCCGGCTTCGAGAGCCATGCCGACCTGGCCGACGATTTCGGCGCCGGAGAGGAGAACGACGCGGACCACCAAGGGCTCCGAGAGAAGATCGGGGGGGGCTTCAAGGCCGATGCTGATGACGCGGTTGGTAATGGCGGGCGGGACGCCTTTGAGGCTGACCTTGCCAGCGGTCTTCTTGGCGGCTTTAGACGGAAGACGAAAGGAGAGAACGGGAATGAGCAACTCCTGGAGGCTGCAACTGCCGTGGTGATAGCGGAGCCCATCGTGGGCCGGCAGAACGACCAGGCCGGCGGGGAGGACGAATTCAAGGTCCGTTTCGTACCCGAGTTCCGAGGCGCTGAGGCGCAGGGTGGACGGGGGAGTTTGTCCGCCGCGACCGGCCCAGCAGCGGCGTTTGATGTCCAGGGTATCTCCGCCGGGATTCCCGGTGACCATGTCCGGCCCGCGTTCCTCGCCAAAGAGGTGCCCGTGGTCGGCGGTGATGACAAAACGCTGGATGCCAGCGGCAGCGAGTTTGCGGACGGCGCGGACGAGGTTGACCAGAACGGTGTCCATCAACTGACGGGCAAGCGAGTTGTCGCCGCTCTCGCCCAGGGAGTCGAGTTCCTGGGAGCGGACGATGACGAGCGAGGCGGACTCAGTGGCTTTGGCGAGACGGCCAGCGGTGCTTTCGAGCACTTTGCCGAGCGTCATTTCGACCGCGTCGGGCACGCGCCCTTTCCAGAATTTCCAACGGTCCTGCCAGCCGGCGAGGGGGGTTCCTTCGACCTGGCCTGCCAGTTTGCCTTTGTGCTCGGCGACGGAGAAACTGGAAGCAGCTCCCGGCAGGAGCGCGGCCATGCCGACGGGGGTAATGGTGGGCAGCGCGGCGACGGCGTGCTGGACCTGCATTTCCTGACCGACCTCCAGGAGACGAGCGAGTTCGAGGCCCATCTCGTAGCGCATGGCGTCCACGAGGAAATAGGCCACGGGACCGCCGCCAGTGGTGACGACCTGATCATAGACGCGGGTTTGGTGCAAGTGTCCGGGGATGGACCAGGCGGCGGCTTTGAGAAGCGTGGCGAAGGTTCCGGACTGCTGGCGGAGCATGATCTCGTAATCGCCGCGCACGGTGGCAAGGGCTTCTTCGGTTTCGGGGTCGCTGGGCATTCCGGCGACCCAGGATTCGAGGTGGCGGTGCAGGTGGTCAGCCTGGCACCAGTCTGCGATGTAGGCGCTAACCCATGCGGCTGCGTCGGGCTTCGTGCCTGATAAAGCAAGACGCACGGCCTTGGTTTTTGCACCGAGCTCGGCCATGAGGCGGCAGGCCTCCCACTGGGCCTGGCGGTTCACGTCGTTGCGCAGCCAGAAGGAATTGCTTCGCCCTTCGACGATCTGGAGCGCCTGGTCGAAGTCGTGGTCCTGAATCAGCTTGCCGCAGCGGCTGAGCAGGGCCTTTTCCTCGAAACGGAACGTTTCCACGGCACCGAGCTGGTCGGCACTGATCGCGGCTTCGGCCAAGCCGAGCGCATTTTCGACTTTGTCCGCGAGCTTGGGGTAACCATCCGGGTGGCGATCCCGGAGGGACTGGGCGACTCTGCCGCAAAATCGGGCCTGCTCTGCATCGGTGGGCTTGGGGATGAGGCCGATGCTCGACGGGGGTTGGGCGCCTTGCAGATCCTCGCGGAATTCATTAACGAGAACGTAGCGCAGGCACTTGTCGCGCGCTTCGGGAAGGGGAATTTTGACGTCGAGGTCGAGGCCGAGGCGGGAACGGATGAGGCGGTACAGTTCGGCCTCGCCTTGCTTTTGGGTGATGCTGCCGTCACCGGAGGGAGTAGCGAGCCAGGCGGCAAGCAGGGCGGGGCTATCCGGGGCGGCGGAGAAGATGACTTTGAGGATGGAAATGGCGCCGTCTTCCGCGCTGCGCTGTTTCAACAGCGCGACGAGATCGGCGTAGGTGAGGCTGGGGCGGTTTACGATTTCGTCAATGTCGCCGTCGGTGAGGAAGGATTTGAGCACCTGGCGGACGAGGCGCTTGAACTGTGGAGCAAAGACCTCGCCGGCCTTTTCGATTTCCATCAGGGCGGATTCCTGCAGGTCGCGTTCGGTGCCGGGCAGGTAAATGAGCAGCGGGGGCGGTTCGGGGGCGGAAAAGTGTGGCTCGACGACAAACTTAAGGCCGTGGAAGGAACCGGAGTAGCGGGCAAAGACAACTTTGGTTCCGCCAAGGTGTATCTCGGTGACGGTGGGCAAACCGGTTGGGTTTGACTCGGGGGCGTTAAGGGAGCTGATGTAGTCCGCGAATTCGGTTTTGGGGTCGTACCAGGTGACCACGTGGCGCGTCTCCAGTAGCTCCGTTAGCTTCTCGGTCAGGTATTCTGCTAGAGCATTCATTCTTTTCTTACCACGAATGGCACGGATGACACGGATTTAATAGCCGCGAAAAAGCGCAGAGAGCGCAAAAGGGGGATTCGCGATGTGGACATGCCGCCCCGTACGGGGCTTGGACGTTTCTGGGCGGGCTTACTATAAACATGCCGCTCCTAACGGAGCTGAGCGCTGGGGACTCTGTTCGTGGTGTCATTTTCGCGCTTTCTTTCTGGCGCCGCCGGCGACGGGGGTGGCGAGGAGGCTTTGCAGGGCTTCTTTGACGGCTGGGGAGGTGCGTTCGGCGATGAGTTTCTGGAGTTCGGGTTTGGTTACTTTCTTCGGTTTGGGTTTGCCGTCCTCGTCCTCCTCCCAGAAGACCGCATCGAGGCCGTGGGCGATGGCCAGGGAGCGGTCCGTTTGACACTTGGGTACGACGCGCTCGGGCCAGAGGTGCAGGGCGAGGTGGGACCAGTCATACTCTGCGGCCACAAGGGAATCCCAGCACGTCTTGAGAGCCTTCTGCCAGGGGCGATATGCGACGAGGCGCCAGAGGGGGGCAAAGTTGATGATGACGCCGTCGTTCAGGTCCGGGTTCCAGAGCGCGGCGACTCGGGCGATTTCCTCGCGGAAGGAGCAGAGCTCCTGCACGAAGGACTCCTGGTCGCCCAATTGTTTGCGCTGGCCTGCGGCAGGCTCGGGGCCGAAGTCCTGGTGCAACCCGGTAAGTTTCCGTTCCTCGTAGGCCAGCTTCTCGGTGGCGATTTCCTGAACACGGTAAAAGGTGTCTTTGGTGAAGCGGTGGTAGTAGAGCCAGATGGTGTAGGTGGCGGATGGGGTGGACAGGGGCCAGTAAATGGGGGCCTGGCGGCGGCTCTTGGAATAGCGGGACAGGTGGTCGGGAAAGAAGCTCTTGCGGAAATAGTCGCGAAGAGACTTGACGCTGAGGATCTCGCAGGTCTCGCTTTCGATGACAGGGGTGGGATCTGGCCAGATAACCTCGATGGCTTCTCGGACTCGGCATTCGATGTCTTCGGGATGGTTTGGATCGTCCACAAGGATGCCGGACCAGGTGATGCGGAGGGGGTACGGATGTTTAGTTGATGGCTGAGGGTTGGGGGTTGAGGGTCCGGAGTTGACGGCGAACTGCGCGTCGAATTCTTCCTTCGTGAGGGGCAAGCCCTGCGCGTTCTGCAACTGGCCGGGGGGACAGACCGGCAACGGCGCAAACGGGTCGGGTAACTCCGGCGCGGCCTTGGCCCCCGTGGCGTAGCGGATGTCCCAGCGGCCAAAGCTGCTGCCAAGAAGAAACGAAATGATATCCTCCGCGCCCAGCTTAGTCTGAGCACCGGTATGGAGATGACCGCGCCGACGACAGTGAATGACGACTTCGGGGTGAACTCCAAAGCGGTTGGCGAGCAGCTCGATCTGCCGGTCCGCCACGTAGGTTTTCTTTGTCAAGGAGCGGCTTGCTCCAGCTTCCTGCACTGCTTCGTCGATCAGGTCCTCGACCGAGGTCAAGAAGGCATCTTTGAATCCATCTGGTGCGGGCGGAGCGCCAGCAGGAAGCTCGTTAGGATGTACACCGCTCTCGCGGATGAGTTCGTCGGTCGTAGCGCCCTCGATGCCGAATGCGGTGGCAAAGACCTGGTCGATGACGTGATGCTGCTTAATGATCTCCATGACCTGATCCTCCCAGACACATTGTCGCTTTTCCAAAAGCGAAGCGAGAGACGTAGGACGAAGAGCGCTCCCAGAAAAAGGGGAAACGAAATAGCGGCCCGGTTCTTGAGCCGCGTCTTTGTCCCTGAAGCATCGCCAGATCAAAAGTGACGCGGAGGAAACCGTGCTGGCTTGGTTGTCAGTCAACTTTGGCGCGGGAATGCTGCCGACGATTCTTGGCCCATAGTGTCGGGCGGCACTTCCACTATAGACCGCGTCCCCACCGCCAACGCACAGTTCGATCAGAAGTTGGCTGGCTCGACTGCTTAGCAGGGCAGCACATTCGAGGATTCGGGGTTTGTCAGCGACGATGGTAACGCCGTTCGGGCTGAACACACAATCGGCGGGCAGAATGCGTGCCGAAAGGTTGCTCGTTGTTCTTTCGGTGTAGGTAATACCGGGCTTGAAATAACCGTCGGCGTTGGACTGCCTGCGGGCCAAGCTTCGGCACGCCCAGTTCACCAGCAGATGGAAATCGCCGAAGAACTGCGCATATTCGCCTCCTTTGGCGAACGTTACCCACTTTGCAGTTCTTCCGCCGATGTCTTCCGGGACAGGTTCCCAAGCCAGGCGCAAGAAGAACTCGTCGTCACCGGTCTGAAAGCCGACGAATGGGAATCCGTAAACGCCAGCAAGCGTCCTCTTGGACTTGAACATTTCCCGCCAGAAGTCCGACACCCAGTAAGCGGCGCGGCTGGCCGGGACGGGAATAAAGGAGCGAGGATCAACGGCGAAGCAGAGGTTGTTCTTTGTCCCTTCCGAAATAGATGAGCAAGGCCGGGGGTGATGTCGGCGCGGTCGCGCGCGGCCTTGAGCCAGGTTTCGGGTGAGGGGAAGCGCTGGGGGTCCAGTTGGTTCATGACCTGGCTGGCGGCGGCGATGGCGAAGGCGACCTTTTCCTTCTCGCGATCCCAGTCCTTCTTGAACATGGCCTGGTAGGCTTTGGTGAAGGCATCGAGCTTGCCTTCACCTTCGAGGGTTATTTCAAGTTCCGCCAGGTCGAGATCACGGGCATAGCCGAGTTCACGAAGGAACAAGCGGTACATGATCTCGGTGAGGGTCTGGTTGCCAGAGCGGATGCCGCGGTCAGTGGAGACATCGAAGATGACGGCGGTGGTCGGAATCTGCTCGGTGATCTTCTTGAGGAGAACCTGAATTTTGTTGTCACCGACGCGGGTGGCGAAACGGTCCGCGGCACCGGTGCCGAGAATGTCCTGATTTTGGAGGGAGAGGCCGAGCAGCTTGGCGTAGCTGGATTTGCCAGAGCCAAAGAAACCGGAGACCCAGACAGCGATGCCCTCGTGAGGTTTGTTGGGCGTTTCCGCGTAGCGCTCCAGGACATCGGTGAAGTGGCGCTTGATCGAGTCAGTAGCCTCGTACTCCTCGATTTCGTCGCGGATGATTTGTTTGTCGGCCTGGTCAACCTTGATGACCTCCTCAATCGGGCGGGAGACGTCTTTGGCAAAGAGCTTTTTGATGGGCATAGCGGTTTCCTTGGTTTAGAAAATTCTTGGCCGGTAGTTGGGCTCCGGGTCGAAGGCCCCCATGAAACTCAGGCCGGTGACACCGTCGAAAGAGCCGGGATAGAAGAGGATGCCCGGGCAGACGGTGCGGCCCATCAGTTGCTCCAGGAGGGCGGAGGTGCGGTAGAAAGGGAACAGGGCACCAGCGCGAACGATGAAGAAGAGGTCGCGCCCCGGCTGGGAGCCGTCGGGAAGCCGCGCGGCGACGATTTCAGTAAGGGGCTGGAGGTCCTCCAGAACGGAGGTGAAGGTGTTGTTCATCTGGGCCACGCCGGAGACCTTTTCAATGGAGGCGATCTCCGGGAAGGTCATGCCCTCGCGGTCGAGGGAGACAGCGAGGCACTCAGCGAGGGAAATGGTGGTGATGCGCTTGCCGGCCTGTTCGAGGCGGGTCCGCAGGAGGGCTAGTTCTTTGCGGACTTGGAACTCATCTTCCGGTGGATAATGGAAGATGGCGTAGGGCATGTTGTCGTAGGCGCTGAGTTTTTGGCGCGGGTCGGGCAACCGGAGAATGGGCTCGAGGGTTTTGGTGAGGCGTTGTTTCCAGTCGCTCATAGGGTCACGGTTTCGGCGTAGGCGGCCGCAGTGGGGGCGGGCAAGCCGAGTTGGGCGAGGCTGCCGGCCATGTGATATTCGAGTTTGCGGAACTGGTGTAGATCGAGGACTTCGCGTTCCACCTGCTGTGGGGTGAGGAGGAAGAGGCGCCATTCGGGGCGCTCCATCATTTTGCGGGCGTTGGCCTCCTTCTCGGTGAGGGCATGGGCAACGTAAAGGAAGGCGTGCTCGGGCATCTGGAACGGGGCGAAGTTCTTGACGGCTTTGCCGTTCAATAGGCCGAAGTCTCCGGCCATTCGCAGAAGATCACGAGCGCCGCGCAGAACTCCGTATTCGGAGATCTCGCGCTGGGAATCGGTGAGGGCGCGGATGGTGGCTTTGAAGAAGGGGACGGCGTCCTCGGTTCTGAGGTTGTGGATGCCGTTGGCGTAGTGATCGAAGAGCCATTCGGTGGCGAAGCGGTAGTAGAGGGCGTCGGTCTGGCCGATGTGCCAGAGGAGGAAGGCTTTCCATTCCTGGAGGGGAAGGCCCTTGCGGGCCAGGGTGACGAGCGGGCGGACTTCCGCTTCTGAATGGAACCGGCTGGAGAGGGTTGTGGCGACCTCACCCAGCCAGGCCTGGTTGTTGGCACCGATGAGGTTGGTTTCGCGGAGATGCCGCAGGTTCTGGCGCACGGAGGCGCTCAGGTCCCATGCTTGGAATGCGCGGTAGGTTTCCTCGATGAGGGCACCCTTGCGGAGCAATCGCGTAGAGAAGCGGGGGGCCTGATCTGGTGCGGTGAGGCTCACGGCGCGACTTCCCCCGGCTCGGCGGCAAAGGGCACAAGGAGGGTTCGCTTTTCGGCGCGGCAAAAGCCAAGCGCCAAGAGCTGGATGAGTTTATCGTCGAGGGCTGGATTTCCGGAGATGGGGACGGATTTGCCTTCCGGGCCGCGGCGGAGCTTGGCCAGGGAGTCTTTGTCGTTCTGAACCATCAAACCGGACTCAATAAATGCGGTGAAGAGGTCAGCGCGATTTTGGGTTTGGAGTTTGGAGAAGAAGGGGGACCAGGCTTCGCGCGCGGCGCACCAGCGCTGGTATTCGCTTTCGAGCTGGTCTTCGAGCTCGACGGGCAGGTCCCAGAGGGTGACGGACCGCGGGGGGTTGAACACTTCGCGGCAGCGCGAGCGGGCGACTTCAAAAACGCTTCTCGCCTGGGCGAAGAAGTCGGTGCGCGGGAAGCCTCGGCTGAGGACGGTGTTGCCGATGCGGGCGAGGGCTCCCGTGGTGTTCCACCATTCGGCCCCGTCCATTTCCCCGAAACGAGCGACCACCAATCGCAGCTTAAAGAGTCTTTGGAAGTCCATGGCGCGGCGGGGGAGATTTATGGCGGGGATGCGGGCCGGGCACCGGGCGTCGGGGGAATGTCCGTCCGGCAGTGTCCCGGATAGGACACTTGGCAACCAATCGGTAGCTGTGCATTTGTGCCGCCCATGACGAAAAGTCAAATGAAGATGCGCCGAAGGGGCGAGACTTGAAAGGGGAAAGTTCACAGGGGAAAAGCGGAAACGCTGACACGCTGAAATGCTGAAATCGGACCGCGAGGCAGGAGACTACAACAGTAACAACCTGAAAGAAAGTCCTGTTGATTTGCAGCCTCTTACAACAATTCAGCAGAATAATCTCACCCCCAAACCGCCCCATTCCTGTGGCCCAATAACGTTAACGGTATGCGTAACAACGCACCCATCAACCACTTCCCGCCAACACCATTTCCACTAAAGCGCTCCCCTATATATGGAGAGGCGCATTTTTATCGCGCGCCGGCAAGCCGGATACCTTCAAACCCACGCGCAAACCTTCGGTGGGCAGTCACCGATAGCAGGCGCCTCACCCAGTGAGGCAACCGCCTCAACTGGTGAAGCCCTATATCGGTTGAAGGCACTCACCCTCGGCCAGTGGCATGACGCCACCGGCCAGACACAGAAAGCATGATATGAATACGAGACAACAGACTACTGAAGACAGGACTACGGGACCACAGAACTACGGACCACGGGAGGGAAAGAAGTATGCCCTGGGCCGGGGCTTGGGATTCTGGGAACTCACCTTTGCTGGCCAGCAGGAGATCTTTAAACACGAGCAGGGGGCGCTTTACGTGGCGTGCTTGCTGCTGGATCCGCCGTGCGAGCCGATTCACGCGGTGGCGCTGGCGCTTAAGGCCCGGAAAATGAACGGCGAAGCCTCCGACAAAGCGGAGCTTATCCAGGAGCGGAACCTGGGGCTGGACGATGCCGAGGCCGTCCGAAACTTGCGCCGGAAACAACGCGAGCTTGAAGCCGTGCTGGATGATGCGCTGGCCATCGAGGCAGTGAAGGCCGAGGCGCGGCGGGAGCGAGAGGAGATTCTGGAGTTCCTGCGCAAGAATTCGTGGCGAACCCGCGACAACGCAGGGCGCTGTGTGCGGGCGGTCGCCGTTGCGATCAAGCGCTTCCATTCGCGCCTAGCCAAGGCGATGGACGCGAAGGGCAGGCCGCATCCGGTCTTGCAAGGGTTTGCGAGGCATCTGCGGGAGCACCTGCTGATTCCTTCGGGCCGGGGCGGGGGCCATGGCGGGGCGAGGGCAAGCTGGTCGGGGGCGGGGTGCTTTACCTACGAGCCGCCGCGGGGGGTGGGTTGGGAAGCGAAGGCAGAAGGGGGTGATCGGTAATCAGTAATCGGTAAGCGGTAAGCGGTAAGCGGTAAGCGGTG
>SESF01015366.1_pt1 | contig 12378 bp, 10 predicted proteins | sample 3171521 | NCBI WGS metagenome assembly SESF01 (sample SAMN10866945, study PRJNA518727) | freshwater metagenome | biome: subpolar coniferous forest; feature: holomictic lake; material: water; isolation source: holomictic Lake 227, 6 m and 8 m depth | place: Canada: near Kenora, Ontario | collected...
AGCCACCCCCACCCCGGAGGCTCAGCCCAGCTCCGCTAGGAGCGGCAGGAGGGGCGATTCTAGTCCCCATAGACCGCCACCTGTCGCCGCGCAAGCGCCCAGCCATGCCGCTGCTAGCAGAGTTGGACGGATCTTCTGACCCGTGCGACTACAAACAGGGCGATCCTAGCGGAGCTTGGCCCGACCGCGTTGCTGAAGCAGCGTGTCGGGGGGCGGGAGTGCTGGTTTCCCAACGGACTTAGCGCACCTGGGTGTGGTTGGGGGGAACCCCTTGCAGCCTGGGGACGCGTCAAGTCGGTTGAAACCGGCTTAACGTGTGCAAGGGTTGCAACGGGTCCACCAAACCACCCCCCCACTCTAAGCCGGTTCGGAAACGGACGCTCTACCCGAGAGCCAAGAACGCGCAAAAGCCATCCCTGCAACCTGGAGGCGGCGTTCGGGGGGCTGTGTCTGGACGCACCCTGCGGCCGTCAAAGTGTCCGTCCAAGCTTGAACTTAGGAGCTTTGTGTGCGCTCTTTGCGGGTGCTTAGAACGATTCGAAAGGCCGAGTATGTGGAGTTGGTGGCGCTGTTCTTCCTCCAGGGAGCGGCGCTGGGCATGTGGTTTGTGCCGCTGAGCACCGTCCTGGATGCCCATGGCCTGCATGCCATCAAGCCATTTGCCTTTGCTGCGACTGCGCTGGCCGCGTTCGTCTCACCGCTGATCTTCGGCGCCATGGCGGACCGCCACGCCTCACCAGTAAAAGTATTGCGGGGTCTGTCGCTGGCCACGGCCGCGACAATGGCGCTGGCCAGCACCGGCATCTGGTGTGGCTGGAGTCCCTGGGTGGTGCTGGTGCTCATTCAATTGCACGCGCTTTGTTCGTCGCCGACTTTCAGCATTTCATCGACGATTGTTCTCGCCCGACTGGGGGACGCGCAGAAAGAATTTGGCCCGATCCGCGCCATGGCCACGTTGGGCTGGATGAGTGGCTGCTGGCTGGTCAGCGCGCTGGGGGCAGACACGACGGCGCTGGCCGGCTACAGCGGCGCCGCCATGTGGGTGTTGGCCGGGATGTTCACTTATTTCCTGCCGGAGTTGGAGACGCCCAAATCGGCGGAACACCTGACGTGGCATGAGCGGCTCGGTCTGGATGCGCTCACCCTCTTGAAGAACCCAGACCACCGCGTCGTGTTTATTACCTGTGCCCTGTTCTGCATCCCACTGGCGGGCTTCTATCCGTACGCGCCACCACACCTGCGCGCATTGGGCCTGAACCATACCAGCGCCTGGATGACCCTCGGGCAGGTGACGGAAATCATCGCCATGTTCAGCCTTGGCGCACTGCTGCTAAAGTGGCGGCTGAAGTGGATCTTCGCCTGCGGCCTCGGCTTTGGCGTGCTGCGCTTCGCCTTAAGCGCCATGAACGGCAAACTGTGGGTGCTCGCCGGGGTCATGCTGCATGGTTGTTCCTTTACGCTAGTGCTGATCACATCGCAGATTTACCTGGAAGAACGCGTGGAGGGTAGCTGGCGGGCACGAGCGCAGGCGTTGCTCTCTCTGATGACCGGCGGCGTGGGAAACCTGATGGGTTACCTTTGCACCGGGTTGTGGTTCACCGCCTGCATCGGAGCCTCTGACACGCAATGGCCGATTTTCTGGGGCGGGCTGGCCCTGGCTGTCGCCGCCGTGCTTACTTACTTCCTGATTGCCTATCACGGGGCTGGCACGGGCTTCCTGCGGGCGAAGAAAGCGGGCACTGCGGGCTGAGCTTCCGGCCGCAGTCCAAAGACTGCGGTTGCGGTGTGGGCTGCGCCGGGCTCAGGTGCGTTCATCCGTCGCTGTGGACTGCACGAAAGCGGCTTGGCGCGCCGACAGTTCCTGCCAGCGCTCGTATAATTGGGCCACCTCGGCCTTCGCGGCTTCCAAATCCGCGACTAACCCGCGGGCCTCGCGGGAGCGGGTGGCGTGGAATTCGGGATCGTTCAAGGTACTTTCCAGCTCCTGGACCCGGGTTTCCGCGGTCAAAATGGCGGCTTCCATTCCTTCCAGTTCGCGCTGTTCTTTGAAGCTCAGCTTGCGCGGTCGGGCGGACTTGGGTGGGCTGGAGGTCTCCATCGTCCGGGCGGGGGCGGGCGAGGCGCTCGCCCAGGCCGACTGGTTCAGGAGCGCATCGCGCTCTTTTTTCTTCTCGAGGTAATACGAGTAGTTACCTGGTTGAACAAACAGGCCGTTGGCCTCGAAGGCGACGACCTGGTCGCAGATGCGGTCCAGGAAATAGCGGTCGTGGCTGACGACCAGCACCGTGCCGTCGAAGTCGGCGAGCGCTTCCTCCAACATCCGCAGGCTGGGCAGGTCCAGATCGTTGGTCGGCTCATCCAGGACGAGGAGGTTGCCGCCGCGCCGGAGCACTTTGGCCAGCATGAGCCGGGCGCGCTCGCCGCCGGAGAGTTGGGCGACCGGCTCGTTGACGCGCTCATCCGAGAACAGAAATCGGCGCAGATACGAGCGCGCGCTCAGCCGTTGCTCGCCGAACAGGACGGTCTCATTCCCTTGTGATATTTCCTCCAGCACCGTGCCGGTGCCGTCGAGCTGCATCCGGGCCTGGTCGATGTAGTTGAAGACCACCCGGTTGCCGATCTTAATCGTGCCTTCGTTGAGCGGGCGCTCGCCGAGGCAGATGCGCAGGAGCGTGGTTTTGCCGACGCCGTTGCGGCCGACGATACCGGTGCATTGGGCCGGGTTGAGCGAGAGGGTCAGACCGCGAAAGAGCCAGCGCTGGCGGTCTCCTTCCCCGACCTGGGCGCCCGCGTGGACCAACTGGATGGCGTGATTTCCCAGGGGCGGCGGCGGTGGAATGAGCAGGTCCATTTCCCGCTCCTCGGGTGGCGCTTCGAGGCCCTTAACCTGGTAGAAGGATTCGAGGCGATGCCGCGGCTTGGAACGTTGCGCCCGGACGCCCGCGCGCACCCAATCGAGCTCCTCACGCAGGAACCGCTGCCGCCGGCGTTCGGACTGTTCGGCGATCTGCTGCCGGATGGCTTTGGATTCCAGGTAGGCCGTGTAATTGCCCGGATGCGAAAAGCACCGGCCATCGGCCAGCTCAATGATCCGGGTGGCAATGACATCCAGGAAATAGCGGTCGTGCGTGACAAAGATGACGGCGCCCGGGAATTCGTGCAGGAACTCCTCCAGCCACAGAATGGACTCGGCGTCGAGATGGTTCGTGGGCTCGTCCAAGAGCAGCAAATCCGGCTGGGCGGCCAATGCGCGGCAGAGGGCGACGCGCCGCTTTTCGCCGCCGGACAACGGCCCGACCAGGGTATCCATCGGCGGGGCAGCCAGGTGGGAGGCGGTCGCATTGATACGGGCCTGCAGTTTCCAGCCGTCCGCCGTATCAATGTGGTTCAACAAGATGGCCAGTTCGCGATCGGTTCCTTGCCCGGATTCATAACGACGCAGCCATTCCATCAGATCGGCGGCACCCGCCTCAATGTTCTGGCGCACGGTCAGGCTGCCATCCAGCTCGAACTCCTGTGGCAGATAACCGACCCGCAATCCCCGCCGCCGCGCCACTTCGCCAGAGTCCGCGCTCTGATGGCCGGCCAGGATGCGCAGCAGGCTGGTCTTCCCGCAGCCGTTTCGGCCCAGCAGCCCGACCTTCTCGCCCGGGGCAACCAGCAGGGTCACGGCTTCAAGCAATCGCTGATGGCCATAAGCCAGGGCGAGGTCGTTGGCGGTCAATAGAGCCGGTCCGATAACATTCATGCGCGCGAAAAAAGTAAGTAAGCTTGCTAGAGCCATGGAGGACATCAAAGGAAAATGTGTCCCCGCAGAAAATACTCTCATTTTGCGCTCCACTGCGCTATATTGTCTTTTTGGGGCAGCATTCGTATACATGACGACTAAACTATTCTCTGAATTGGGGCTTTCCAGCGAGCTGCTGAAAGCCATTGACAAGCTCGGTTTCGAGCAAGCGGCGCCGATTCAAGCGGCGGCGATCCCGGTGCTGCTGCAAGGCAAAGACGCGGTGGGCCAATCGCAGACCGGCTCCGGCAAGACGGTGGCCTTCGCCGCGCCGGCGATCGAGAAGGTCGTAGTGGAGGAGCGCACCACGCAGGTGCTGATCCTCTGCCCGACGCGTGAGCTGGCCGTGCAGGTCTCGGAGGAGGTGCATAAGCTGGCGCTCTTCAAACGCGGTCTCCACGCCCTGCCAGTCTATGGCGGCCAATCCTACGACCGCCAGCTCTTCGGGCTGCGGCAGGGCGCGCACATCGTCATCGGCACGCCGGGCCGGGTCATGGACCACATGCGCCGCGGCACGCTGCGGCTCAACACCGTGAAAATGGTCGTGCTCGATGAGGTGGACGTGATGCTCAACATGGGCTTCCGCGACGACATCGAACTGATCCTCCAGGGGACGCCCAAAGAGCGGCAGACCGTCTTCTTCTCGGCGACCATCCCGCGCCCGATCCAGCAGTTGATTGAGAAATACTCGCGCGACCCGCAGAGCATTCGCATCGAACAGAAGGCGATGACGGTGCCGACTGTCGAGCAGGTCTTCTACGAAGTGGACCGCCGCTTCAAAGTGGACTTGCTGACGCGGCTCATTGACATCCACGATTTTAAGCTCGGGCTCATCTTCTGCAACACCCGCCGCATGGTGGACGACTTGGTGGAGCATTTGAACGCGCAAGGTTACTCGGCGGATCGGCTCCATGGCGAGATGACGCAGGCGATGCGCGACCGCGTAATGAACAAATTCCGCAAGTCGGGGCTCGAATTCCTCGTCGCCACCGACGTGGCGGCGCGCGGCATTGACGTGGATAACATCGAAGTGGTGTTCAACTATGACCTGCCTTATGACGGGGAGGATTACGTGCATCGCATTGGCCGGACGGGCCGCCAGGGACGGAGCGGGCGGGCGATCTCCTTCGCCTCGGGGCGGGAGGTATTTCAAATTCGCGCCATCGAACGCTATGTAAATACGAGGATTCACCGCGCTACCGCGCCCACGGCGGATCAGGTGGAAACGGCGCGCGCCAATGTGGTGCTCGACAAGGTGCGCGCAACGCTTAAGAGCGGCGAGTTCAAGCGGCAGGACCAGCTCATCGAGCGCTTGCTCGAAGAGGGCTTCAGCTCGACCGACATTGCGTCCGCGCTGCTGCATCAATTGCAGGGCGGCGAAGGCCCCCCCGCAGCCCAGGCTGTGCGCGAGGACCGAGGGCGCATGCGCGAGCCGCTGGGAGCAGAGGAGGCACGACCGCGGCTGCACACGGCGGCGCGGAGGCCGGAGCGGAGCGAGATGGGCCCATCCGCACACGCGCCGGCGAGTCGCCCGCGCTACGAACGGCCCGAGCATGCCGCACGGGAAGGACGTTCCACCCCCTATGAACAGCGGCCACCACGGCACCGCGACGAGCCCGCCCATCGCCGCGAGCGTGCTCCGGAACCTCAGCCACAAAGGATTCCCGCGCATCCGCCCGCGAAGGAGAGCGTCAAGCCAGTCAAACCGCCGCCCCAGGAAGCAACGCCACCCGCGCCGCAAGCCCCCCACCACGCCGAGCCGAGCTCGACACGCCCTCCGAAGCCCAACCGCCGGACGCCAGATGGGCAAACACGCCTTTACGTTAATGTCGGCGCGGAGATGGGCATTTCAGAAGGGGACATCGTCGGCACAATTCTCGGCGAGACGGGGCTGCCCCGGAAGATCCTCGGTGCCGTGGACATCCGGGAGCGGCATCTGTTTGTCGATGTGGCTTCCGAGCACGCCAACAGCATCATCGCGAAGCTGAACCGCGCCCAGGTCAAAGGCCGCAAGACCAAGGCGAAAGTGGCGTGAGGGACGTGCCGGCTGGCCGGCACGGACTCCCTGCCTTCGCCCGTGGTGGCGCATTCGAGGTGCGCTCGGCGCGCGCTGCTCAGAGCCGGCGAGAGCGCAGGTCGTGTTCGAGTCGGCGAAGGTCTTTGGGCAATTCCGCCGTCCAGCTCATGCGCGTGCCTGGCTGATCTGGATGTTCGAGAGTGAGGACTTCCGCGTGCAATGCCTGGCGTGGAAAATCAATGCGCGTATTTGCGGCGTCCGGGTCCCGGACTGCCGGGTTGTAGGTGCGGTCGCCGAGCAAGGGGAGACCGGCATTCGCAGCCTGGACGCGAATCTGATGTTTCCGGCCGGTTTCCAGCCGGAGCCGCAATTTGGTGACGAAGCGGGTGCCGCCCGCAATGGGGTATTCCGCGATGACTTCGTAGTGGGTGATGGCCTCGCGGGCCTCGGCCCCGGCAACCTGGGCGCTCGCTTCGGAAAGGACATGCTGACGCAGTTCGTCCCGGCTCAACTGGAGCCACTGACGCCAAGTGCCTTGGGGCGCGCTGGCCCGGCCATCCACGAAAGCCACATATTCCCGCTTCATGGTGTGGGCTTTGAGCTGCTCGATCAGGTGATGGCGCGCAGCGGGGTTCATGGCCATGCAGAAGACGCCGCTGGTATATTGGTCCAGGCGATGAACCGGCAAGGGTTGGAGCCGCCGATAGGCAGGCGGCAATGACTTGATGGCGACCTCGCGAACCTGGGCTTTAAGGTCGCCAGATAAGAAGTCGGCCAGGATGCTCAGCGCGGAAAGGTCGTCATCCGAGGCTGGCACCGAAATGAGGCCCGGGCCCTTGTTGACGATGGCAACCGCGGAATCCAGATAAAGCAGAGAAACGCGCGGATGAATCTGCCACCCGGAACCGCAGGCCAAGGTGGTGGCACGGCGGGCGCGCAACTCGAGTTTATCGCCGGGGTCAGCGATGGTTTGGTGGGGTTTGCGGATGACGACGCCATTGACGCTCACACGGCCCGCCACAATCCATTGTTTGGCGCGGGTCTTCGGCGTGTCGGGATGCTTCTGCAGCAACCAATCCAACAGCGGACGGGCGTTCGTTTCCATTACAGCAGGGACGTGCTCCACCGCGTCCGTTGCATGATCTGGAAAAGGGGACCGCAGCGGAGCGCGTCCCTACCAAGAACTTTCAGGCTCACTTCAAGTCCGATTTCCGGTTTCGCAGCCGGGACAAAGTGGAGCGGGTGGCCATTTCGCGGCGGCGCTGGTCCGCGATTTGATTGGCGCGGGATTGCTGGTTGCCCAGCTCTCCCGGTTTGGATTCAGGTTTCTTAGATCTCTGCGGACGGTATGGCATTAGTACAAGATGGCATAAGCGCGGAAGACAAGCGAGCAAGAATCTTAAGCGTATTGATGAGAGAGTTTCATCAGTGCCGCGCTCGGCAGGTTGCGCTTGAGTTGCGGGGGCCCGGCTTTATCCTGCTCTACCGAGAATGTCGCTGACTGAAATCCTGGGGCTGATGGTTGCCGCGGTGGCGGGTGGGGCGATCAATGCCGTTGCCGGCGGCGGCACGCTCGTGACTTTCCCTACCCTGCTGTTCTTTGGCACACCGCCGGTCATTGCTAATGCCACCAGCACGCTGGCGCTGCTCATCGGCACGTCGGGTAGCATCTACGGCTACCGCCAGCATCTTGATCCAGCAAGGCCCTACTTGTGGCGTTTTGTGCCCGCCAGCCTGGCCGGCGGATTGATTGGCGCCGTTCTGCTCACCCACACCAGCAACCAGGCCTTCTCCAGACTGGTGCCGTTCCTCATCCTCTTTGCGACCGTGCTATTCCTGGCACAGGGCACCTTCCGGCGACTCGCCCAACTCAGCGGCCTGGCCGGGCAGGATGGGAAGCCTCGGGCGGTTTGGGGTGCGATTCTGTTCCAGTTCGCGGTGGCCATCTACGGCGGTTACTTCGGCGCCGGGATTGGAATCCTGATGCTAGCCTCGCTGGGGTTTATCGGGCTGCGCAACATCCACGAGATGAATACGCTCAAGACTATCCTTGGTTCTCTGATCAACCTGGTCGCGGCGGTGTGGTTCGTATTCGCCGACCTTGTTTACTGGCCCAAAACCGCCGTGATGACGGCCGGGGCGCTAATCGGCTATTTCCTGGGCTCCCATTACGCCCAACGGATTCCACAGCAACGAGTCCGACAAATCATCACGATCATCGGTTTCGTTCTGTCCGCCGTGACGTTCTACCAGGCGTTTCGTCGCTGAATGCGCTACGCTCTGAGGCGCCAGACGATGCGTGCCTTGTCCAGATCGTAGGGGGACATCTCCATCTTAACGCGATCGCCGACCGTCAAACGGACCCAGCGCTTGCGCATTTTACCGCAGATCGTGGCGAGGACCAGGTGTTTGTTGTCGAGTTCCACCCGGAACATCGTTCCCGGCAGCACGGTTTGAACGCGCCCTTCGACCTCAATATGTTCTTCTTTCATAGGCTGCTTCCGCAACGGCCGGGTTTCCTGGCGAAGGCAACATCCCGCCAACCGGCCGAAAAAGATGAAGCCAAACAAAAGAACGAGGCCCGGTGAATCCGGGCCCCGAACGAAACTAAACTGGCAGACTAGTAGCGGTCGCGACCGCCGCCGCCGCCGCCGCCGCCGCGGCCACCACCACCGTAGCCACCACGGCTACCGCCGCCGCCGCCGCCGCCGCCCGTGCGCTCTTCGCGGGGCCGGGCGATGTTGACTGTGAGGGCACGGCCGCCCAACTCTTTGCCGTTGAGGGCGTCAATGGCCTTCTGGGCTTCTTCGGGGCTGCTCATGGTAACGAAGCCAAATCCGCGCGGACGGCCGGTTGCCCGGTCCATCATCAGGTTGGCCTCCACGACCGTGCCGTGCGCCGCAAAGGCGTCCTGCAGGTCGTTTTCGGTGATGTTGAAGGAGAGGTTCCCAACAAACAATTTTGCGCTCATGTGATGTATCTAACTAACTTACTGTCGTAGACTAACTTTTGCTTTCTCCAGACTGTTCCCGCTTATCGGGTTTCAAATCATCACTGAACCGAGTTCACCTGAAGATTTACCATGCCATGGAAGTGACAAGCTATCTAACTGACGGGCGTACACTGACCGTTTTACATAAAAAAGCAAGAACTATTTGATTGTATTTTTACGCCCCCGCCCGTAACCAGGTCGGACGCCATCCCCGGACAAGTGCCGGCGGGTGAACTATAGACTACTCGACTTCACCCTCCCCTGCCCTATTCTGTGCTTATGGTCATCGCTTTCCACAAACCCTGCGGCGTCCTGTCCCAATTCACGTCCGATGGTTCGCCTAATCGCACATTAGCCGAATTCGACTTTCCCAGGAACGTTTACCCCCTGGGCCGGCTGGACGCCGACTCCGAGGGATTGCTTTTGCTCAGCGACGAAGCCGGGCTAAATCAATCTCTGCTGCATCCGCGCCACGCCCACCAGCGCGAGTACTGGGCGCAGGTCGAACGAGTTCCTACGCCAGACACGCTGCTCAAACTCAGCCAGGGGCTGGCCATTCAAGCGCGCCAAACGCTGCCCTGCCGAGCCTGGATTCTCGATCCGCAGCCTGAGGTTCCCCCGCGCGACCCGCCAATCCGCTTCCGCAAGACCGTGCCGACCTGCTGGATTGGCCTGGAACTGATCGAGGGAAAGAACCGCCAGGTGCGCCGGATGACTGCGGCCATCAGCCATCCAACCTTGCGCCTTATTCGCGTGCGAATCGGGGACTTTGAGCTGCGCGATCTGCCGCCCGGAACCTGGCGCATGCTCAGCGCGACCGAACGGACGGTGCTCCTGTGCGATCGCAACACCTCAAGCCATCCGTGTCCCCGATGATCCAATCAAAAGGAATAACCCCGGGCGCCAAGTGAAGATTGGCGGAGAGACTGGGATTTGAACCCAGGGTGGGGTTTAAGCCCACTCACGCTTTCCAGGCGTGTGCTTTAAGCCACTCAGCCATCTCTCCGGCCAATGCATCGCTACTTTGGCGAAGCCCGCAAAAATAAGCAATCACTTTCCGGGTGCAACTGAACGGGCGCCGCCTTTCGAGCTGACTTGACCGCTCCCCTCTCAAACCTGTTTCCAGCGTCGTTGAAATGCTTGCCGGATGTGCTCGCAGGCTGCGTTGGTTCGCCATTTGAATTGGTTCTGGTAAGCCATGCGGTCAGCGGAGCCGGCGGACTTCGCGCCATAAAGTTGGTGTGCGGCATCTCGCGTTGCCTGATCAACGGCAATTTCATTATGGTGCGGCAGCGAGCCCCGTTGCCAGAAGTCCGGCTGCTTGCGCAGCTCCTCCGGCACGCCTGTAAACTTCTCGATCAAGCCCTTGGGGATTTCCCGATCCTGCGCGTAGCGGCCCGAAAGCCACTTACCCCGCCAAAGGGCTGCGGCTTCAGCCTTGCTCTTTTTCCAGTAGCCGGGGTTGATGCTGAACTTCGCGCTCGTGAGATCGAATGTGCCGCCGGCTGAATAGTCCGGCGCTGAATCCAAATCGCCAGAAGCCGGAGGATCGTAAACCTCAGCCCTGCCTTTCGGATCCGCCGCGTTGACGAGTTTCGCGAAGTGGACGTAGGAACTGTGGGCGTAAAAATCCGCGATCCCATGGGCCGCATAGGCGAAGCTGTGAAGGTCGCTGTTGTCCTGGGCAAACTTGTCCAGCCGCTGGTTCGCCCGGTCCCAACTTTCCGCGATGTAACCATTGTCAAAGTGGTCGCGCGGATCATAGGCGTTTACAAACGGGTTATCCACGTCGTCCACCAACGGCCCGATCAGAAAAATGTGGCTGAACGAGCGGTTCAGCGCGTCGAGGACCCAGGGCGGAGCGACTCCTCCCAACGCCTGGTTGACGATGGTCTGATGCACGGCACCGGCGAATTTGGGATCGAGCCTGTTCCACTCCTTGCGGCTCACCGCCGCCAGCGTTTCCTGTTTGCCAGGCTGCGGCACCCGCCAGAGATGACGCTCGTTGAAGAGGAACAACGGCAGGTATTCGACCTGGCTATCCTCCTGCTTGAGGCGATCAGCAACGGACCGCCTGGAGGTGGGGTGTTCTGATCCCAAAAGCAACGGCTCAAGCAGCATCCAAGCTCCCGCCTCGTTTTTATACATCACCCAGGAGTGATCGTAATCCCGGGCGCGGGCCTGCCCGCGATAATGCCTCATTTTGCCCAGCGCAACCCGGACATTGAAGGTACTGACTCCCGAAGCCAGCAGCAGGGAGGCAATCAGGAACGCGCGGTCTTCACAATCGCCAGACCTCAGAAAGAGCGTCTCATCGGGGAATTGCCAAGGATCGCGCCCCCGCCGCCCCTGGTACGCGACCTTCCTGGCGACGAAAGCCGCGATGACGTTCGCCCGATAGTCGAAAGCGCCTTTGCCACGCGACCTAAACAGGCCAAGGTCACCTTTGATTTCCTTTAGGAACGCCACGATATCTTCGGCCAACGTCCGCCGCATGATCTCGTTGTCCTCAGTCACCAGAAACTCACGCACGTCAATGTCATACTGTTTCCTGAGCGAGCGCGAGCCCACTACCGGCCGGGAGGAAGGCACGACGGACTCGCGGATAATTACATCCCCGTCCCAATTCCAGCGCGACAGGTTCCGGATGCTCGATTTGACCATGCACATAATTTGTATCCTTTCAATGTTGTGAGAGTTGCCCGGTGGATATCTCCGTCGGACCGCTCGGGGTGTTCTTCAGCTTTGCCATCAGCCAGGCCAGCGCGGTGCCCGCAATCAACCCGGCGAGATGGCTTTCCCATGATATGGGGGCTGAGGTGGGAACGACACCCCAAACCAATCCCCCATATCCTATTATGCAGACAACCGACAAACACAGGGTTCCGAATGTCCGGTGGAAATAGGCCAGCGAGGCGAGGTATCCAAAGTAGCAGAAGATCAGCCCGCTCGCCCCAATGTGGCAGGCATTCCTGGCAAACAGCCAGGTCAGGCCGCCTCCCAACAAGATGCCGGCGACGGTCACCACCGCGAACTCACCCCGGCTGCGCCCGCAAAGGATGCCTCCCAGTATCAACAGCGGCAGCGTGTTGGCGGTTAGATGTCCGTAAGACGTATGGAGAAATGGCGCATAGATTATTCCGGGCAGGCTGCTGATCTGGCGCGGGACGATGCCATACTGATCGAAGTGGCCTCTCCAGATCAAATTGTTGACCAGGAAAACCAGCCAGCAGACCGCAGTCAGCATTAGGATGGGAACAAAGCGTTTAAGCATAGATTTGTTTTCAAAGTCAACGGGCCGTCCGCCGGCCAACCACCGATCGCCTGCGTGCTTTCAGGCTCGAATAGCATAGCAGACTCGGCCCTCCGATGCCAGCCTCAGCCACATTCCCTCGCGCTTCGGATATCGGACTTGGGGCTCCTCTTCCAGCGCACGCGCAGTCCGCGTGATGCTCCCGTAGTGTTCCAACGGAACGCCAAACCTCCTGACATAGCCTCTAATTTCCAAGGGATTTCGATATTCTTGCGAAATGAACATGTCATCTGTTATTGCGTCTTACGCGCGCGCGCAAGAGCGACCCC
>SESF01023733.1_pt1 | contig 12372 bp, 7 predicted proteins | sample 3171521 | NCBI WGS metagenome assembly SESF01 (sample SAMN10866945, study PRJNA518727) | freshwater metagenome | biome: subpolar coniferous forest; feature: holomictic lake; material: water; isolation source: holomictic Lake 227, 6 m and 8 m depth | place: Canada: near Kenora, Ontario | collected...
GGCGTCCCCTTCTCCTCCATAATGAGAATTGCTGGTAGAATGCCGACGAAGCTGGCATTCATGCCGACGATAGTGCAGGATTGTGCGCTAGATATACGTCGGTGAGAGCCGGCGTTCGTTGTTTGTGGCCATTGACCAATAATGAAGCGCATCATGAAACGCCTGCCTTTGCACCTCCCAGCCCAACTGGCGCTTGGACTCGCCGTCTTGGCGCTCGACCCGGCCGCACAAGCTCAGCAGATGGTCCCCGCGCGCATTGATGCCCGGATGATGCGGCAGCCGGCGGTTTCGGCCACGCAAATTGCCTTCGTCTATGCGGGCGACATCTGGCTAACCGACAAGGCGGGCGGCGTGGCCGTGCGGATCAGCTCACCCAAAGGCGAAGAGTCGTTTCCGCGATTTTCGCCCGACGGCTCACTGCTCGCCTTTACGGGCGACTATGACGGCAATGAGGACATCTACGTGATGCCAGTTACGGGCGGCCTGCCCACGCGGGTCACCCATCACGGGGCACCGGACCGGATGCTGGGATGGTATCCGGACGGCAAGACCATCCTCTACGCGACCTCAATGACCAGCCCGAAGAACCGGTTCAACCAGCTTTACCGCGTGCCAGCAAAAGGAGGTTTGCCGGAGAAGCTGCCTGTGCCTTACGGCGAATTCGGGGCCATCTCACCCGACGGCAAGACGCTGGCCTACGTGCCCATCAGCGTGGACTTCCGCACCTGGAAGCGTTACCGCGGCGGCATGAACCCGGACATCTGGCTGTTTGACCTGGAGAAGCTGACCGCCCGCAACCTGACGCGCTCGCCCGCGGCCGATTCCGTCCCGATGTGGCACGGAGATACGCTCTATTTCCTCTCCGACCGCGACGAGAACAAGCGCTTCAACATCTGGGCCTGCGACCTCAAGCACGACAAGGTCCGGCAAGTGACTTTCTTCAAGGAGTTCGATGTGCATTTCCCCAGCATCGGGCCGGGGGACATCGTCTTCGAGAACGCGGGCCGGCTTTACCTACTGGACGTGCAGACCGAGAAGAATCGCGAGGTGGAAATCCGGGTGCTGACGGACCGGGCGACGCTCAAGCCACATGCGGAGAACGTCTCCGACCATATCTACAACGCGACGATATCGCCTAGCGGCAAGCGGGCGCTGTTTGAGGCGCGCGGAGACATCTTCTCCGCGCCAGCCGAGCACGGCGTAGTCCTCAACCTGACGCGCACGTCAGGCATCGCGGAACGCTACCCGGCGTGGTCACCGGACGGGAAGTGGATCGCGTATTTCAGCGACCGCACCGGCGAGTATGAGCTGACGGTTCGCAATGCCGAGACCAGCTCCACCACCAACCAGGTCGGTGAGCAGACGCTGACGAAGCTCGGGCCGGGCTTCCGCTATCGCCCCCAATGGTCGCCCGACAGCAAGAAGATTGGCTTTATTGACCAGACGATGCGCATCAACCTCTTCGACTTTGAGGCCAGGACCAACCAGGTGATCGGCCGCCAACTCTGGCTATACCACGATGAGCTGAGCCGCTTCACGGTGGGCTGGTCAGCGGACAGCCGCTGGATTGCCTGGGCGCAGGACTTGGACGATCGCAACTCGGCCATCGCGCTCTACGATTGCAGGTCCAATGCGATGCACCAGGTCACCTCGGGCTTCTATAACGACGAGCTGCCCACGTTCGATCCGGACGGCAAGTACCTGTTCTTTCGCACGGGCCGCACGTTCACGCCCAGCTACAGCGAGCTGGATGAAACCTGGATCTACGCCAACACGTCGGGGCTGGCGGCGGTGCCGCTGCGGAAGGACGTGCTCTCTCCACTGGCTCCGCGCAACGACGAGGAAGGCGATAAGGCGAAGGACACGAAGGAGGATGACCAGAAGAAAAAGGACGACGACAAGAGCGACAAGAAAGCAGACGAGGCCAAAGCCGCCGACAAGCAGAAGGATGAGGGCAAGGCTGACAAACCGAAGGAGGAGAAGAAATCCGACGATAAGAAGACGGGCGACAAGAAGAAGGATGAGAAAGCGAAACCGGTCGAGATTGACGTGGCGGGTTTCGAGGAGCGGGTGGTCGTGCTCCCGCCCAAGGCCGGGCGTTACGACAGCCTGATCGCCGTCTCGGGCAAGCTGCTTTATCGCCGCACGCCACGCGTCGGCTCGGCGGATGAGAAGTCGCCGGTCGTCTTCTGGGACCTGGAGAAGCGTGAAGAGAAGACCGTGCTCGATGACGCCGACTATGTGGAGCTTTCCGGCAACCGCGAGAAGCTGCTGGTGCGGAAAGGTGGCGATTACGCCATCATCGAGCCCAAGGATGGGCAGAAGCTGGACAAGAAGATTAATACCGGCGGCTTCGAGGCGCCGATTGACCCGGTGGCCGAGTGGCGGCAGATCTTCACCGATGCGTGGCGGCTGCAGCGTGACTATTTCTACGACCCGGGCATGCACGGCGTGAACTGGAACGAGATGCGCCAGCGCTACGGCAAGCTGCTGGAGGACGCGGTGACGCGCTGGGACGTGAACTACGTAATCGGCGAGCTGATCTCGGAGCTGAACTCATCCCACACGTATCGCAGCGGCGGTGAGGTCGAGAAAGGCCCGGTGGTGAGCGTGGGGTACCTGGGCTGCGATTTCGCGCTCGAAAACGGCGCCTACCGGATCAAGCACATCATCAAAGCGGGGGCCTGGGACAGCGAAGTGCGGTCGCCTTTGCTCCAGCCGGGGCTGACAAATGTTAACGAAGGGGACTATTTGCTCGCGGTCAACGGTCAACCCCTCGACGTGGCGGAAGACCCATGGGCCGCGTTTCAGGGGCTGGCCGATAAGCCTGTCTTCCTGACCGTCAACGACAAGCCGGTGCTGGCCGGAGCACGCCAGGCGCTGGTCCAAACCCTCGGCAGCGAGGAACGATTGCGCAACCTGGCCTGGATCGAAGAGAACCGGCGGCGCGTCGAGCAGCTCAGCCAGGGACAGCTCGGGTATGTGTATGTGCCGGACACCGGCATCAACGGGCAGAACGAACTGGTGCGCATGTGGCGCTCCCAGGTCAAGAAGCCCGGCCTAGTCATCGACGAACGCTTCAACAGCGGCGGCCAAATCCCCGACCGCTTCATCGAGCTGCTGGATCGCCCGCTGCGCAATTACTGGGCGGTGCGTGACGGCAAGGATTGGACCACGCCGCCGGTCAGCCACTTCGGCCCCAAGGCGATGCTGATGAATGGCTGGAGCGGCTCGGGCGGGGACTGCTTCCCCTTCTATTTCAAACAATCCGGGCTGGGACCACTCATCGGCACGCGAACCTGGGGCGGATTGATCGGCATCACCGGCTCGCCGCGGCTGGTGGATGGCGGGGGCATAACGGTGCCGGCGTTCGCCATCTACAGCACCAACAGCCAGTGGATTATCGAGGGTTATGGGGTGGATCCGGACATCGAGGTGGTGGACGATCCCGGGGCGATGGCGCGAGGCGGCGACCCGCAGCTTGAGCGCGCCGTGGTCGAGGTGATGAAGGAATTACGCCTGCACCCGCCGCGTGAAGTCAAGCGGCCACCCTACCCGAAGAGGCCGGGAGTCTGATACGCTTATGAAATTGAAGACACTTACAACACGGCTTGTCCTGAGCCTGCTCGCGGCAGCCACACTTTGGACCGAATCGGCCGGCTCCGTCGCGGTGGCGGCAGACTCCCCAAAGCAGATACAAGTGTTCGACGCGCGCTACCTGCGGAAGCTCGACGTGCGCGACCCGAACGGGGCGGCTGAACTGTGGGACACGATGCATACCGTGGCCGCGGTGCAAGGGTTGGCGAACCGTGAGGCGCCGCGGCTCTACGTGGTGTTCTGCGCCCAGTTTGGAGTTGAGACCGACCAGTTCTGGCTCGACTGGCTGCGGGGGGAGGACGGCTGGCTCAAGAACACGGAACTGACGACTCTCACCTCTCCTGAAGAGGTCGTGCGTACGTTCAAGAAATACGTCAAGGGCCTGGTGGTCTATGATCCAGAGGTCCCGGCGACTTCCTGTATCGCTTCCACGGCGGCCGGCTGTGATGACTTGCTGCCAGTGCGGTTCAGCCGCGCAACGAACTCGATGTTCGCCTTCCTGACCGGCAAGCTGGGTCTGCCGGTGCGGCTCTGGCTGGTGAATCCGGACGGCACGTCCAAGTTCACCGGTAAGGGGCTGATTCCCGACCTGAACGAGCCCTCCTCGGGTAGCGCCAAGAACGACACCTATCGCTGGGCCATCCGGCACTACATCGACTCCGGCAAGTGCGACGCCCGCATGGCCGCCTACTACATTGACGCGTTCTGGCTCAAGAGTCCCAACCGAGGACAATGGGACCTTCATACGCTGTCCAATCACGACTATTTCATCGCCCGGCGGGGATTCTTCTTTGACCTGGCAACCTGGGGGGATGAGACGCCGGTGGATGACCCCGGCCAGAGCATGGGATTGGACCGGCAGACATTCCTGCAGATGCTGGCCGCCCTGAACCGGAAGGCCCAGAATAGCATGATCAAGGTGGGCGGCTTCACCCCGTGGGCATTCAAATACACCGACTATCAGGGCGCGGGCGGCAAGCATGGCGGTGTGGAGACAGAGTGGGAATTCGCGCGGATGATCTCGCAGTTCAACGGTTACATGGAAGCCGACGCCATCGGCCTCAGCGCAATGGCCAACGCCTCCTTCTACACGCACTACCCGCTCAAGGAGCGCTACCGGCAGCCCAATCCCAAGCCTACGCGAGCCGGCTGGCAGCAGGCCGGTTACCTGACCGCAGAAGGCAAGGTGACGCCGAAGCTCTACGTGGGCTATTACGCCGGCGACTATGACGCGCCGTCGTGGCTCTACAAGGCAGTAGCGGCTTACTCCTCGGACCCGCAGCGGGGCCAGGTTCCGCTGGGCTGGGCCTTTGACCCGAACCTCGCCGACCGGGTGCCCCAGGCGCTGGCCTATGCCTATCGTCACGCCACTACTAATGACTTCTTCATCGCAGGAGACTCCGGCGCTGGCTACCTGAATCCCCGGGCCCTGACGGTTCGGCCCGATTCAAAGCTACCGCCAGCACTGGGAATCTGGACGGAGCATTGCGAGCGCTACTTCAAGCGCTGGGACATGAGCATCACTGGTTTCATGTTGGACGGAGCCGGAGGAGGCTCGACGCCGGAGGAGTTCTCTGCCTATAAGCGCTTCAGCCCGGACGGGTGCGGGAACCATTTCGACTTGCAGCCGCGGGTGATCTCAGGCGTGCCGACCATTCGGGAGTGGGACATGCCGGACTCGGCGGAGGCAACAGCGGCTTATATGGCACAACAAGCAGCCGCCACCACCAACGGGCCGTGCTTCCTGTGGGCCAGAACAATTCTGAAATCGCCTTCCTGGCACGCGGAGGTATCGCGGCACCTGCGCGAGAAACATCCCCAGGCACCGGTGGTGGTGGTTGATCCCTACACGTTCTTCGGCCTGATAAAAGAGCAGGCGTCGGGAATCGGACACTGAGGGCGGGGCGGAGCGCGCCCGACTATTTCACATCGGTACGGAACGGCGTAGCCGGCAAGCCTTCCTTGTTGAACAGGTTCACGTCCGGCGTGTTGGCCCAGCCGTAGCGAACCGCCACAGGCTGCGGCACAGAAGGACTGGAGACTACGACCTTATCCACTTCAATGGTCGCCTTGGCGGCAGAGAAGGTGCCGTCGGCTCCTGCGATGGTAAACCCCTTGAGCTCGCCGTCTTTCGCCAAGAGGCCACTGCCGATATGCGTGAAACTCAGGACGACGTGGTCGCCCTCGATTTTCAAGGAGGCATAGACCGGGCCGGAGTATTCGAGGTTCTCGCCGTAGGCGATGGCACGGGCGGCGAGGGCCAGGCGTGCGCCCACCGGTTCCTTCTTCGTGGGGTGGATGTCCTTCTCGTCGCCAATGTCAGTGATTACGGCCATCGCGGTGCGCGGGACCTTTTGCCAGCTCACCAACTGCGCCTCGCGGATTTCGGGCTTCATCGCCTGGTGCGGCGCAATCTGCACGAAGAAGAAGGGGAAATCGCCCTGGCCCCATGCCTGCCGCCAGTCTTGGATCATGGCCGGGAACAGCTTCTGGTATTGGGCAGCGCGGCTGGCGTTGGCTTCGCCCTGATACCAGATGGCCCCTGCAATCGCGTAGGGCTCCAATGGCGCAATCATGGCGTTATACAGGCCACAGGGCCGGACCGGAGACTTACGTGGGTCGGCTGGGGCCTTCGGCGCCCGGGGCGGCTTCTCACCAGCGGCTTCCGCCTTCTCCACTGCCTGCTTGTGCTTTTCGACTGCTCGCTCGTGCTGCGCTGCGGCGGCCACGGGATCGTACTTATTCACCTGCTCGGCATACCGCTCCAGGATTTCCCTCAGGCCGGGATCGGCTTCGAGCGTCGCGCGGGAGGTCCAGGCCTCAGCGGGCGTGCCGCCCACCGATGAATTGATCAGGCCGACAGGAACCTTGAGCGCCCGGCGCAACTCACGGCCGAAGAACCACGCGACCGCGGAGAAGCCCCTTGCGGTCTCCGGGCTGGATTCCTTCCAACTGCCGGGGACTTCGGCCTTGGGGGTGTCCGTCGCACCGTAGGGCACGGTGAACAGCCGTAGCTGGGAATCCCCTGCGGCGGCGATGGCTTCGGCGGCATTGGCGGCTTGCGCCAGGTGGAACGCCATGTTCGATTGCCCACTGCACAACCAGACTTCGCCAATCAGCACGTTGGTGATGGAGATCGTATTGTCACCGGTGATCGTCATGGTGAACGGCCCGCCTGCTTTCATGGGTTTGAGCCGGACCAGCCAGCGTCCGTCCCTGACCGTCGTGGAGGCCGTCTGGTCCTGAATCTTGACGATGATCTGCTCGCCGTCCTTGCCGGCGCCCCAAACCGGCACGGCCACACCCTGCTGCAACACGGCACCGTCGGAAAATAGGCTGTTGGGTTCCACCTCGGCGCGCGCGGCAGCACCGATGCCGACCAGGAACGCGGCGACAGCGATTATGAGTACGGTTCGGCGAACGACAGAAGAGTTCATAGGTGTCCTTGAGCTTATGGGAAAGGTCGGATTAAGCCACCATAAAGCACGAAGCCGACACGGCAGCGCAAGGGAGGAAGGCCGTGGGCACACGCCAGCCTCGCCGTAGCCTCGCCGCAGATAACAATGTTTATCTACGGTGAGGCTACGGTGAGGCTACGGCGAGGGTCCGGGGCAGTGCCGGGGCGGGTGGGGCACGCCAGCGTCGTGGGGATAGCATGTTACGAGTCTGGGGCGCCGAAAGGGGCGGAGCGGTTCCAAACTGGGCATGAGGCGCTGGGCCGGGGAAGGCTGCCCCAGCGCTGAAACTCGAGGCCGATCTGCAAGTGACTACCGCTGAGCGTTTTTCGCCTGATCTAAGCGCCACCCGGAGCAGACCTGGTATTACTCCAGAGGACTTCCCTTGGAATTGTATCACTGCGCCCGTGTGCAGGCGGCAACCTTCGGGTGCTGCTCCGGCACTCCCACCGGGCCTTTGCCGCGTTGGGTAGTCCGGGGTTTCTTGCAATTGATTAGCACGCGACCTCTGTTCTACAATACCGCCGCGTTCTTAGAGTGCGAACAAAGACAACTGCCTATGCCAAAGAAGGAAACCATGACCCCGCGCGAGCGGGTCAACAAAGCCCTGAACCACGAAATCCCCGACCGGGTGCCGATTGACCTCGGCGGCAACCAGACGGGCATTCACAAGAACGCCTACCGGTCGCTAATCAAGCACCTCGGCATTGCGGACGAGCTCAGGATCATGGACGCCGTGCAGCAGCTTGCGAAACCGTGCGAGCAGGTGCTAGAACGATTCCATGTGGATACGCGCTATGTTGCCGCGGGGGCGGCGTCCAGTTGGAAGGGAGGCATCGTCAAGGCCCAGCGCGACGGGCGCAATTGGGAGGATCTCACAGACGAGTTTGGCATCCGGTGGTCCATGCCGGAGGACGCGCCATACTACATGGATATCACGCTGCACCCACTGGCCAATGCGAGCACGGCTGACGTCAAGGGTTACCCGTGGCCCAAGGGCGACGACCCCAGCCGCTTTGCCGGCTTGCGCGAGCGGGCGCTGACGCTGAAGAACGAAACGCCCTACGCGGTAGTCAGTGGCATCTCCGGGGTGGTGTATGAAATCTGCTGGTATCTGCGCGGTCTGGAGCAATGGTTCTGCGACCTTATGGGCGACTCCGAGTTCTGCGAGGCGATGCTGGATCAGACGCTGAAGTTCTGGCTCGATTGGTTCCGGCTGTTCCTCGACGAGGTAGGCGACGTGGTGGATGTGATCATGATTGGCGATGACCTCGCGGGTCAGAACGGGCCGTTGTTCAACCCGGCAGTTTACCGTCGGCTGGTCAAGCCGCGCCACAAGCGCCTGGTGCAATACATCCGCTCCCGCACCCAGGCGAAGATCTGGTATCACACCTGCGGGGCTTGCATGGACCTCATTCCCGAGCTCATTGACAACGGCGCGCAGATCCTCAACCCGGTCCAGATCAGCGCACGCAACATGGCCCCGGCGGAACTCAAACGGCGCTTCGGGCAACAAATAGCATTTTGGGGCGGCGGGGTGGATGCGCAGCACATTCTGCCTCGGGGGACGCCGGAGGAAGTGGCCGCGAACGTGCGCCAAAACGTCGAGGCGCTGATGCCTGGCGGCGGCTACGTCTTCAATAACGTCCACAACATCCAAGGCGAAGTTCCGCCGGAGAACATTGTGGCGCTCTTCGACACGGCCTACGAATGCGGGTTCTATAGTTGAGCGGAGGGCTTGGGTGGATGCAGTCGGCGGCTCGCTGCTGCCAGTCAGGGCTGTTCTAAAATCCTCCCGTTTCCAGCGAGCAGCTCTCAAATCCGAAGCTCGAAAACCGAAATGCGAAAGTGAAACGTGAAACGTGAAACGTGAAGAAACCAGAAATCCGAAGGGCGTGCGTCCCAAGTATGGAGCCTAGCCCTTTCGGAATTCGGGTTTCGGCCTTCTTTCGGCCCTCGGCCTTCGGATTTCGGGTTTCTCCCCTACCGCTTTGGCCCACTGAAAACGCCGCGCAACCCTGGCGCCGGATTACAAACCGGCCTTAGCTCTGTAATTGCCATAGTAGCTCACATCGGTGATGTTGCTGGGAAGCAAATGGACTAATTATGAAACCAATCGAAAAAGACGAACTCTACGAGCACGTAAGTCAATTCCTGAAAGCCAAAGGAATCGAGATGAAGGACGGCAGCTACCCGCGGGGCATTCAAAAGGGCTGCTCGATCCTGGTCGATGCCATTAACCTCAGCCAAAAAGGCATCACCAAAGCCAAGGTCCAAATCGACAAGAACCTCGACCGGATGCGGCAGGTGATTCACGAGAAGACCGCACCGAAGACGGCGTCTAAGCCAAGCGGGAGTCCCAGGTCTAAAGGCCAGGGTCCAAAGCCGAAGGCTCAATCCCCGAAGGGAAAAGCCGCTAAACGGTAGGCCGCGCGACATAGGGGCGCAGCCTTCATCGGGACCATAAACCCCAGTGGAAGAACGGCCCCCTCACCCCAGCCCCACTGCCGTTGAATTAGAGAAGTTACCGCGCAAGACGCGTCGGCTTCCCCCTCTCCTCCCGCCGAGGGAGGAAAGGGGTCGGGGTGAGGAGAGCCGTGCTAACTCCGCCGATTCCCCTCACCCCAACGCTCTCCCCGTCCGACGGGGAGAGGGAGAAGGCACTCCGCGCTCCCTGTCATTCCTTAACTCAACGGCAGTGGACCCCAGCGGGATGGCGGGTTCGGGGAACGAACCCCAAGCTCAATACCACTAGGACTTGCTCCCAGAGAAGCCCGTAAAACCTGGCCAAGTCCTTGTCCCGGAGGGACATGCGACAATAGCCCAACGTTTCAACGTTGGGAACCCGCCTCCGAAGTCCCATAAGTCCCGAAGGGACGGCTGACGAATCGCACAAAGTTTCAGCCGTCCCTTCGGGACTTGTGCCCATCTAAACTCGCGCCCCCAACATTGAAATGTTGGGCTATTATCGGCCATCCCTCCGGGATGATGAGAGTCAAATCCTAGCAGCATCGAACCCCAAGCTCGGTTTGTGCTTTCCTAGGCAGGAAATCGAGGCAGACTGTTTCTGAGATCAACGAATCAATCTGACACAACCTATGAAGACAAGCTCGACTCTAACCTTTCTCAGCCTGGCCCTGCTAGGCACATCAGCCTTCACCCCACCAGCCTCGGCCGCCGAGGGACCCGCCAAAATCAAGGTGCTCCTGGTGACTGGAGACGACGTGCAGCCCGCCCATAACTGGCGCGAGGTTTCGCAAGCAATTCGGGAGACACTCGTCGCCAGCGGCAAGTTCGACGTGCGCGTATGCGAGGACGCCGGCGTGCTCGATTCCGCCGCGACGCTGGGCCGTTATGACCTGGTGTTCCTCCACCTGTATAATGCCAAGACGCCCACGCTCTCGGCCGGCGCGAAGGAGAACCTCGCCAGCTTCGTAAAGGACGGCAAGGGGTTGGCCGTATCACACCTTTCGAGCGCCTCGTTCAAGGAGTGGGAGGAGTTCCGCAAGATGTGCGGCCGCTATTGGGTAATGGGCAAATCCGGCCACGGGCCGCGCTCTACTTTCAAGGTGCGGATCGCGAACAAGGACCACACGATCACCCAGGGCCTGACCGACTTTGAAGCGGATGACGAGCTCTACGCCAAACTCCTGGGCGACGCGCCCATCACCGTCCTGATGGAGGCAGATTCAGACTGGAGCAAGAAGACGGAGCCACTGGCCTTCACCCTCGAGTACGGCAAGGGCCGAGTATTCCACGAAGCCTTCGGCCACGACGGTAAGGCCATCCAGAATCCCGCCGTGCAGAAGCTCATCCAGCGCGGCTGCGAATGGGCGGCGACGGGCAAGGTGCAATAGCAAGAAAAGCTTCATGCTGTGGCGGTTATGGGCACGAGCTATACACCAGAGAAGGTTCCGCTGGCCGAGGCGTTAATCGCCGGGGGGGAAACGCGCAGCCTCGAATTGGGCCAGGGCGTGCTGGGGAGGACCCCAGAGGTCTTCCGGCAGCATTTTGGCAACAAACCGGCCCTGCCGGTGGCCGACACGAACACATTTGCCATCGCCGGGCAGGCCATTGTGGAGGCGTTCCGCCGCGCCGGCCAACCCTGTCGCGAACCGTTTGTCTTCACCGACCCGCAGCTCTACGCAGAGCACAAGTATGTCACCGCGCTCGAAGCCGCGCTGCAAGGGAACGACGCCATACCCGTGGCGGTCGGGTCGGGCACAATCAATGACCTGACCAAGCTCGCAGCGCATCGGACCGGGCGGCGATACCTGACAGTGGGGACGGCAGCCTCAATGGACGGCTACACGGCGTTCGGGGCCTCCATCACTTACCAGGGGTCGAAACAGACCTTTAGTTGCCCGGCACCTTTGGCAGTGGTGGCCGACCTGGATGTGATTTGCGCCGCGCCTGATGGGATGAATGCCTCCGGTTACGCAGACCTCCTGGCCAAAACCGCCGCAGGGGCCGACTGGCTGGTGGCCGATGCGCTGGGCGTCGAGGCGATTGACCGGAAAGCGTGGAATATCGTGCAGGGAGGGCTGCGCGAGGCGGTGGCCGATCCAGCGGGGGTGCGGAGCGGAAGCCGCGAGGCCACCCGGCGGTTGACGGAAGGGCTGATGCTCAGCGGCTTATCCATGCAGTGGACAAAGACCAGCCGTCCGGCTTCGGGCGCGGAACACCAGTTCAGCCATCTGTGGGACATGCAGCATCATGTGCATAAGGGGCAAACTCCGGCGCATGGTTTCAAGGTGGGCATCGGCACGCTGGCAGTCACCGCTCTCTGCGAGTACCTGCTGGGGCAGAAGCTTGAGAACACCGACGTGGAAGACTGCTGCGCGCGCAGGCCGGACGATGCGGCTCGCGAGGCGAGCGTTCGGGCACTGTTCAGCCAGGCAGACCTGACCAGGGTAGCGCTCCAGGAAAGCCAGGCCAAGTGGGTCGAGGCGGCGGGCCTGCGGCGGCAATTAACTTTGCTGCGGACGGTCTGGCCGGTGCTGAAAGCACGCCTGGTCCAACAGCTCATCCCCTTCCAGAAACTCAAGGCCATGTTGCGCACGGCGGGGGCCCCGGTCGAACCGGAGGAGATTGGGATTTCGCGCGCGAGACTGCGTGAGAGCTTTTGGCAGGCCTACTATCTGCGACGCCGGTTCACGGCGCTGGATCTGGCGGCGCGTTGTGGCCTGTTGGAGCCCGCCTTAACTCACTTGTTCGGCCCGGCGGGCCCGTGGCCGGTAGCCAAGGCATGAGCTTACCCGCGCCCCTGCCTGCCAAGCGGTTTCATTTTTGACTGCGGTTGTTTTAGCCTATGCCAGCG
>SESF01011695.1_pt1 | contig 12371 bp, 12 predicted proteins | sample 3171521 | NCBI WGS metagenome assembly SESF01 (sample SAMN10866945, study PRJNA518727) | freshwater metagenome | biome: subpolar coniferous forest; feature: holomictic lake; material: water; isolation source: holomictic Lake 227, 6 m and 8 m depth | place: Canada: near Kenora, Ontario | collected...
GAAAATAATTGTGATAAAAAGCACAAGGTTGTAACGCAAAGAGCGTCAAAGTGGGTGAAGGAGAAAATCAGCTTTTCGGGATGACGGGGATTATTAACTGGTAGAGGGAGACCCTTTCGCAATGAGATCAATAAAATATCTGCTTTTTTTGCTGTTCTTGCCCATCTTTGCTTCACCGTTACGGGGTGAGGAGGCGGTGACCTGGCAGCAGTGTGTCGGCGAGGCCAGAGTGGCGCATCCCGATCTCTCTTCTGCCCTCGCGCTCCTGCAGCAGGCTGAGGCCGATAAGCGCATCACGGGCGGCGCACTTCTTCCCACGCTCAGTTTGGATGCAAGTTCCGTTGAGAGCGGGACGACAGCCAGCGGAAACAGCCGCTCAGCATCACACTCTTACAGGCTGATGGCACAGCAGCTTCTTTATGATGGTCATAAAACAACGAATTTGGTTGCCAGTACCAGAGAGGCAATCAAGGGTGCCCGGTACAATTATACGATGGTTTCCGCTGATCTTCGTTTTGCCCTTCGATCGGCGTTTACGCAATTGCTCAAAGCACAGGAGCTTGTTGGTCTTGCCGGTGAGATTGCCGACCGACGGCAGAAGAATGTCCGTTTGATCAGTTTGCGCTATCAGGGGGGACGGGAGCATATCGGTTCGCTTCGCCAGGCGGAGGCCGATCTGGCCCAGGCGGAGTTTGAAGTTTCACAGGCAAGGCGGGGACTGGTTCTTGCGCAGACAACCCTTGCTTCGGCCCTTGGGCGTGACAGCCACCAACCGATCAGGGTTAAGGGAGCATTCAATGCCAGTGATTTTTTGACGACAAAGCCGGATCTTGCCGTTCTTGCAAAAGATAACCCCCTTTTCCAGCAGCTCGATACCAAAAGCAAGGCTGCCCATTTTGAGCTTGATGCGGCCAAACATGCCTTTTCACCGGAACTTTATCTGACTTCGTCACTTGGAAGGGGTGCGCTCGACAGCCTGCCGATCAAGGCTGTGGACTGGAGCGCGGGGCTCACGCTTTCGGTACCGATTTATGAAGGAGGGAGAGGTCAGGCGCGGGTTTCGAGGGCGATGGCGGTGGTGAGCCAGAAGAATGGTGAGGAAAAGAGTGGTTATCTCCAGATTTTCAACATGCTCGAAGAGAGCTGGAAAAATTTTCAGGATGCTCGTCAACTGGTTGTGGTAAAGAAAAAATTTCTTGATGCTGCCATGGAGCGTTCTACCATTGCCAATGCGCAATATTCGAATGGCCTTGTTTCGTTTAACGACTGGGTGATTATCGAAAACAATCTTGTGAGTGCAAAAAAGGAGTTTCTCAATGCCGGGGCAAATCTGCTGATTGCCGAGGCTCAATGGATTCAGGCAAAAGGAGAGGGAATTGATGGGTAGTCGTAAAGCGTTGGTATGGGGTGTTCTGTTTGCATTCCTGATTCTCGGAGCTGCCGGGTTCTATTATTTTCGCAATAACAAGAGTGCGAAGCAGAGTTTTGAAGAGGTTCGTGCGTCAAGAGGCACCATCTCCTCAACAGTATCGACGACGGGAGCAGTGGAACCGCAAACCCGTGTGAAAATCCAGTCTTCTGTCGCTGGCAGAATTGAGGAGATTCTGGTTGAAGAGGGCCAACTCGTGAAGAAGGGGGAGGTGCTTGCCATGCTCAGTTCCACCGAACGGGCAGCGTTGCTTGATGCGGCCAAGTTGCAGGGAAAAAGTGAGCAGGGATACTGGCAGAAGGTCTATAAGGAGACCGCCGTTGTTGCGCCGATGGCAGGTCAGGTTATTGTTCGCAGCGTCGATCCCGGCAAGACGGTAACCACGAGCGATTCGCTTTTTGTGCTTTCCGACCGTCTTCTTGTAAAGGCGTACGTCGATGAAACTGATATCGGACGGGTCAAAGTTGGCCAGAAAGCCTTGATTGGTCTTGATGCTTATCCCGAAATCAAGGTAAACGGGGTTGTTGGTCATATCTACTATGAGTCACACCTGCAGAATAATGTCAATATCTATAACGTCGATGTTCTTCCCGAACGCATTCCCGATGTTTTCCGCTCTGGCATGAGTGCCAATATCGAGATTATTGTTGAGGAGAAGAATAATGCGTTGCTTTTGCCTGCCGCGGCAGTACAGAGCAGAAATGGCAAAACGGTGGTGTTGCAGCACCGACGCAGCAAGCCGGGGGAGGTTCGCTTCAAGTCGGTGAAGACCGGTCTGCAGGATGAAGCGCATATCGAGATTCTTGAAGGATTGACGGATAACGACGTTGTCCTGCTTCCCGATACCTCTTTTGTTCTTCCAGGAAAAAAAGGCGGTTCAAATCCCTTTATGCCTCAGCGCAACAGGACACGATAATGAAACCATTGCTTGAAGTTGTCGATATTCACCGGACTTACCAGATTGGTGAAAGCACGGTTCATGCGCTTCGGGGGGTTTCGCTGACCATAGAGCGGGGTGAATTTGTTGCCATCATGGGAGCCTCGGGGTCAGGAAAATCTTCTCTGCTTCAGATTCTTGGTCTGCTCGACAATCCCGACCAGGGAGAGTTCGTGATTATGGGCAATAATGTCAACACCTTGACGGAAGATGAGCAGGCCGGGTTACGCAATAATGTTGCCGGATTTGTTTTTCAGCAGTTTCATCTGCTCAAGCGTATGACCATTGTCGATAATGTGCGGTTACCGCATATTTACAGCGGTTTGAAAGGAGATTTTCGTCAGGAGGCGATAGCCCGGTTGAAGCTGGTTGGACTTGATCACAGAATGGATCATACGCCAAACCAGCTCTCGGGCGGTGAACAGCAGCGGGTGGCCATTGCGCGGGCGCTGATTCGCGATCCGCTTATCATTTTTGCTGATGAGCCGACTGGTAATCTCGACTCAAAAAACTCCGCCGAGATCATGAAAATTCTCAAAGGGCTGCATGATGAGGGAAAGACCGTCATCATGGTTACGCATGAAAATGAAATTGCGGCCTATGCGGGCCGGGTCATTATCATGAAAGATGGTTGTATTGTTTCTGATGAACGCAGGGCGGGGATGCAGCCTTCGGTGGAAGCGGCGGGGGAGATCGGTGTTGCATCAACGGTTTCCAAAACGGGTTCTTTATGGCAGGATGGTCGTTATGCCGGATTTTTGGCGCAGGCCTTTCAGTCTATTCTTGCCAACAAGATGCGTTCTTTTCTCTCAGTACTTGGTATTTTTGTCGGGGTTGCCTCGGTGATTGCCATGATGGCGCTTGGCGAAGGAGCTAAAGCGGCTATGCAGGAGCAGTTGAAATCCATGGGGTCGAACATGCTCTCTATCAGGGGAGGATCGGCCAAAATTCATGGCGCGGCGCAGGGGGCTGGTGCTGTTGCCCGATTTACCTTTATTGATGTCGATGATATTGCTTCGCTTCGCATGTTGGTAAAACATGCCACAGGGGTCGTCAACGGTAACGGACGGATTGTTTACGGTAACAAAAACTGGAGTTCACAGTTGACAGGGGCAGGATTCGATTATGGCACCATGCGTTCCGTGGTACCTGCAGTGGGAAGGTGGTTTACCCGTGAAGAGATCCAGACACGGGCAAAGTCGGCCATTATTGGCGTGACGGTGGTAAAGGAGTTATTTGGCAGCACCAATCCGCTTGGCAAAACCATCAAGATCAACAGAATCAATTTCAAGGTTATTGGCATTGCTCCTGCAAAAGGGTTTTCAGGTCCGCAAGATGAGGATGATGTGGTCATTATTCCGGTAACGACAGCCATGTATCGGGTGCTTGGCAAGGAATATCTCAGCGGCATCTTTGTTGAGGTCACTTCGCCCAACCTGATTGAGCAAGCCAAAGCTGCTATCAGTGAGCTGATACTGAAGCGGCATCGGCTGAAAGCGGATGATGACTCATTCAACATCAGGGATATGACCGAGATCCAGAAGATGCTCAGCAGCACGACGCAGACCATGAGCCTCCTGCTCGGTTCCATTGCAGCCATCTCGTTGCTGGTAGGAGGAATTGGCATCATGAATATTATGCTTGTTTCCGTGACCGAACGTACCCGCGAAATTGGTTTGCGCAAGGCTATTGGCGCGCGAAAAAACGATATCATGTTGCAGTTTCTTATTGAATCGGTCGGTATGACCATCAGTGGAGGCTTTATCGGCATTCTTGCCGGTATCGGTATTTCGCTGATTCTTGCCCTGTTTGCTGGCTGGGCGGTAAAGACTTCGCTTCTGTCGGTTCTGCTTGCAACAACATTTTCGGCACTTATCGGTATTTTTTTCGGCCTTTGGCCTGCCAGAAAAGCAGCGTCACTCAAACCGGTTGAGGCACTTCGCTTTGAGTAGAGCAGAATGCAAAAAAAACTTTTTTTTGTGCAAGATTTTTCTGGAAAACGCGTCAGATGTAGTGAGGAATGACTGATTGGCTCTCTCGTGTGTGTTGTATAATGAATGTTAGGTTGAGGCTGGTCGGGTTGTTTGCTTTGGGCTGCAGAGGGTGGGCAATCTTCTCTCTGCAGCCCTTTTTTTGTTTCCTGCTGAAAAGAACAATTCAGATGCTTTAACCACATCATCTCCGATGATTCTGTGATAATCTCATGATCTTTTTTTATCTTCAATTCACGTGCAATCGCCTGATTATTCCCTGCGTTTTACCGCTCCGTTATGGTATCAGGAAACAATAACCCTCAACAACTTTAACCGCAATGATCATGAAACTCATTGATAAAAGAAGTGTCTCCCGGATCTGGATGATGTTTTTGTTTACCGGGCTGATGCTGATTTCACTTTCTGCACAATCCTTTGCCATCATGCCAAAGATTGGTGAGAGCTATGGCGGAGGAATTGTTTTTTATGTTGATGGTACCGGTCAGCATGGCCTTATTGCCGCCAAAACGGATATGACGGGACATTCTGAAGGCAAGGAGGAGGGTGTCATGAACTGGTATGATGCCAAAGTTGCGGCCAATGCTTTTGTGGATGGCTACGATGACTGGGTTTTGCCCAACAGGGAACAGTTGAACCAGCTCTATGTAAACAGAGGAGCAGTGGGCAATATGGTGGACACATACTACTGGAGTTCTTCCGAGAGTGATGCGGGTAATGCATGGGTTTATAACTTCGCCAGTGGAAAGCAGCTTACGGGAAGCAAGGCAAACGGAAGTTGCGTCAGGGCTGTGCGGGTTTATTAACTTTTTACAACGACCATCATGAATATTGGTGATGAGTATGGTGGCGGCATTGTTTTTTTTGTCGATGGGAAAAGGCAGCATGGCCTTGTTGCCGCCAAAGAAGATATGCAGGGTCATTCTGCTGAAAGTGAGGAAGGGCGCTTTATCTGGTCTGATGCCAAAGCAGTGTGTCGTGATTTTGTGAGTAATGGTTACAGCGACTGGTTTTTGCCGAACAAGGAGCAACTCAATGAACTCTACCTTCAGAAAGGTGTTGTTGGCGGTTTTGCGGATTACAGCACCGGTTACTGGAGCTCGTCGGAGTCGAGTGTAACGAATGCATGGTTACAGCTCTTTATCAATGGGTATCAGAGTCATAGTAACAAGGTGTATGTCAGTCGTTTTCGCGCCATTCGTGCCTTTTGACCCCGGGAGTGCTGTAACTCTTGCCGGAAATGACATAATGCTCTGTAAAAAATAAAATAGAGGAGGAGGTAGATGGGTTTGTTAAAGAACATCTTTGCACCCAAACAGGACGTCGCTTTTAATCGCCTTGTGGGAAGGCTGGTTTCCTATCAGGATGAGTCAACTTTTCTTGAAGCATTACGTGAGGCAATGGCATTGGCACAAAAAGGAGATGAGCTTGGTGTCAAGGCCCTGAATGAGGCGATTCGGCGGAGACGTGGTATGAAGGATGTTACCTTCTTTGTGCCTCACGGCGGTCTGATCATGCGATTCGGTGAGGAGCTTATGGAGGCTGAGGAGCAGTTGCTGGCGTTTGCCAAGTCAGGCAAGTTGCTTAATGATCCCGCACTAACCCAGAGTCTCATTTCCACAGCATTACGTGTATCGCAAGATGGCCTCAGCGGTTTTTTGAGGAAGATCTTTGCTGTTGCGGGTTCTGAACCGGGGTACGATTTCCAACTGTTGTTCAACCAGATGCAATCAGCCATCAATTTGAGGGATGCCCGGGGAGAGCGGCCATTGAGTCAACAGATTCTTGGGGAGAGTCAGGGAGATTCTGTTTCCCAGGTTCCCCCGGCAGTCAAGGTCAAGATTGGTGAATATTATTGCGGCGGTATTGTTTTTTATCTCAACAGTACGGGGCAGCACGGCCTTATTGCAGCGAAAGCAGATATGCAGGGTCATTCTGATGGCAAAGAGGAGGGGTGCTTTACCTGGGCTGATGCGAAAGCAGCATGTCTTAATTTTGTGAGCAATGGTTACAGCGACTGGTTTTTACCAAACAAGGATCAACTTAACCAGCTTTATTTGAATGAAAGTGCTGTAGGTGATTTTGTCGACAAATTTTACTGGAGTTCCTCCGAGCGCGATGCAAGTAACGCATGGCGGCAGTTTTTTGGTGACGGGTATCAGCACGACTACAGCAAGTCGCAAGGTTATCGCGCCAGAGCCGTGCGCGCCTTTTGACATTATGGTAAACTTTTTTGAAAAGTTGAGTGTATTATCTAAGTTCAATTTGTGGGTTATGGGTATATAAACACAAAAAAGGAGATACGACCATGTCACTGTCACTCTACAAAAAAGATCCTCTGAAAATGTTCGAGGATGTTTTTAATGATCGGGTATCGCCGTTTTTTTCTTCAATGATTGCTCCGACTTTCAAGGTGGATATCAGTGAGGATGACAATGCAATATTTATTGAGGCCGATATCGCCGGGGTGAAAAAAGAGGATATCAAGGTTTCCATGGAGGATGGTGTCCTTTCCATAAATGCGGAGAGAACCCGGCGCGAGGAGGAGAAGAAAAAAGGGTATCACCGTGTTGAGCGGTCGTGGGGTAGCATGAGCAGAAGTTTTACGGTAGGGGGGAATGTTGATGCCGGTAACATTGAGGCAAAATATGACAATGGTGTCCTGAGGATTGTTGTTCCGAAAGTGGAACCGACCCCGAAAACGGGGAAAGAGATTCCGGTCAATTAAAAAAAAGACCCCGCAGATTATCTTTTGCGGGGTCTTTTTTTTTCTGCGCAATGGTTTTGCTGTGCAATGGTTTTGCTCAGGAGATGGCCAATGCTTCCTGTACCTTTTGGGCTGCGTCGCGCAATCCTTTGGCTGCGATGAGGTTCAAGCCTGAATCATCAAGCATTTTTTGTGCAATTGGCGCATTGGTTCCTTCAAGCCGGACAATAACCGGCAGGTGAAGGCCGATTTTTTTTGCAGCTTCAATAATGCCAGCTGCTACACGGTCGCAACGAACAATGCCGCCAAAAATGTTGACAAGGATTGCCTTGACGTTTTTGTCGCTCAAAATGATCTTGAATCCCTCTTCGACCGTTTGTGGACTTGCTGAGCCGCCGACATCAAGGAAGTTAGCCGGTTTGCCGCCTGCGAGCTGGATGATGTCCATGGTGCCCATAGCCAGTCCTGCGCCGTTGACCATACAACCCACATTGCCATCAAGGCGGACATAGTTAAGGTTGGATATTGATGCTTCCACTTCAAGAGGATCCTCTTCGTGGGTATCGCGCAGTTCAATGAAGTCCTTGTGGCGGTAGAGAGCGTTGTCGTCAAAATTGATTTTGGCGTCGAGTGCAATCACTTTTCCCTCTTTGGTGATAACGAGCGGGTTTATTTCAGCAAGTGAAGCATCAATAGTGGTGTAGGCGTTGTAGAGTGCGGTGATAAAGTGTACTGCATTGCGGAACTGATCACCCTTGAGCTGGAGGAAGAATGCCGCTTCGCGAGCCTGGAAACCCTGGATTCCAAACAGTGGGTCAATCTGTATTTTCAGGAGCCGTTCCGGACTCTCCTCAGCAACTTTTTCAATTTCCATGCCCCCTTCGGTCGAAATCATCAAAACATTCTTTGATGTTGACCGATCAAGGGTAATGCCGACATACAATTCTTTTTCAATATTCATTCCCTCTTCGACAAGCAACCTCCTGACCTCCTTGCCTTCGGGGCCGGTCTGGTGGGTAACAAGCGTCAGGCCGATCATTTGATGGGCAATCTCATGGGCCTCCGCAGGTGATTTGGCGAGTTTCACTCCTCCGGCTTTTCCTCTGCCGCCAGCATGAATCTGTGCTTTGACAACAACAACCGGACAGCCGATTTCTTCAAAGAGCTGGTGAGCCGCCACTTTCGCTTCATCGGGCGAATAGGCAACAATTCCTCTTGGCACGGCAACCCCGAATTTTCTCAGGATATCCTTGCCTTGATATTCATGAATGTTCATATTTTTGTGTCTTGGGTTACTGACGATAGTTTGTACTGATAATGCCGGTAAAACGCTGGATTGCGCGGAGAGCACAGTATAGTGAAAATTACGATTACGGTAAAACCTCTTGTTGCTGGGTTAACACTATTTTTTAAAAAGTATGATGGATTTTACGTATTTCATGGAGCTTGCCTTCAGGGAGGCGATCAAGGCGTTTGAACGCAAGGAGGTTCCTGTGGGGGCGGTTGTTTTTGATGGTAATGGCCATGTTATCGGGCGGGGGTATAACCAGGTGGAGTCGCTTTGTGATGCGACGGCACATGCTGAAATGATTGCGTTGACTTCCGCCATGGCGACCATCGGGAGCAAGTATCTCAACGATTGTACGCTTGCCGTGACCCTCGAGCCCTGTCCCATGTGTGCCGGTGCCATTGTTAATGCCAAGGTAAAACGGGTTATTTTTGGGGCTTATGATCCAAAAATGGGTGCTTCAGGCACTGTCTTGAACGTGACCGCCTGCCGCCAGCTTAATCATCAGCCGGAGGTCTTCGGCGGTATTATGGAGAACAAGTGCCGCAATCTGCTGCAGGACTTTTTCAAAGAGCTTCGTCAAAACAATTGACGAACGCTCCATTATCCATTGTCTTTAAGGATATGTTTCAGTGAGCTTGCAAGATGTGATACAATGTCCTGGGCCATGCCGCTCCCCGCAGTAGGGGGCTGGATGGTGTTGAGGCTTTCGACGCCAGCTTTTTTTACGGCCTGGCTGATCGTGACGGAGAGAATAGGATTACACTCCCTGACAATCTCCTTGAGCATGAATGATGCTTCAAACAAGCTTTGCTGAACAATCTCTTTTTTGTCCTCTTTGGTGATGATCTGGCAGTGGCGGGTTGTAATAATACCGGCAAGACAGGTGATATAGGCGTTGGTTGAACCCGCCATAAAAAGGTTGAGAAAAAACGGGCTCAGCAGGTTTCCGGCAGGCAGCAGCGTCGAGAGGGTATTGCTGAAAGAGGATTGAATGATCGGCTTGATGTGTACCGGTATATCCTCTTTTTTGAAGTCGGAAAGAGGCAGGCAGTTGTAGACGGAGCGAAGCAGCATGATGAACTCCCTGAGATGCTGCACGTTGTTGTGTATGGCGTAAATCTTCCATACCACCTGGAGGATGTTGAAAAGGGAGGAGGTTGTTCCATACGAGGTGCCCTGGGCAAACGCACCCACAAAAAAGTTTTTTGTGGCGATCTGTCGGGTTGTATTGATCGCATCGGCTTCGAGAAAGGTGAGGTTGGTGCGCAACCATCGTTGATCTTTTTCCTTTTTCGTCAGCTCCGGGTGCTTGGGGTGAACCGGCAAACGGGAGTTCAGGTACTCGCGGTATGCGGCCATCCCTGTTGAATTTTCATGTTCAGGCAGTGGCGCTTGTTTGGGGAGAGAAAAAAGCACGATGCCACGATAAAGCGCAAAGAGTATGATGGCTGAGCTGCAAAGCAGAAAAAGTTTTCCTGCGTAAGGGTGCAAAGAGGTGAGAAGCCCGGCAGCCGCACTTAACTGGTTTATGGTAAAAACAACCAGAACAAGAAGAATCGCTATAAGTGCGGCAGAGAGAAAGAGGGTTGTTTTTTGTTTCATAGGTTCAGCCTGGTTGTTTGGCCAGACTCTGGTTTTGGGAGCCTGATGGTTTGGTCGGAGCTGAACTGATAGTCAAGAAAGATATCTTCAGCATTGGGAAGCTGCCATTTTCCGTCTGGAAGCCGGTTTGTGGTCTCCTTGAGACGGTAGGTGGTGTGGCCGCACGTCCAGCAGTCGTAATTGGCCATACCGGTGCAGAGACAGGTTTTTTCTTTGATAACAAGAGCGTCACCCGGTTTTCTCTCTGCAAGGGCTTGATAGTACTCGTCGATATAGGTGCATTTTCCACCATTTTCAAGCAAATAGCCGAGTCCTTCGCAGTTTGGCCTTATGGCATAGCGAAGAGTCGGCGAGGAGGTGAGCATTCGCATGGGGTACCCAGTGGTGGAGGCCATGTTGACGACAATCTCCTCTTCTTTTGCATTAATATAGTTTTGCTTGACCTCAGCCGGAAGGCCCGCCTCTTTGCTGATGGTAAAGCGGGTTGCCACCTGTACCCCGGCAGCTCCCAGTTCGAGGTATTCGACAGCATCGGTACCGGTAAAAATGCCACCGGCAGGAATGACCGGAATGCTTACTCCCTCTTTTTTCAGAAAAGCGAGTACTTCGGTAAAAATGGTTTTAAGGTCGAAGGTGTGCCAGTCGCCCGGACCAAAGCCGAGGTGTCCACCGGCAAGAGGCCCTTCAACAACAATATAGTCGGGCAGACGGTTAAGGCGTATTGCCCGTTTCAGAAAGATGGCAAGTGCCCTGACGGATGAGATGATAATGCCGATCTTGACATCACGAAACCGGGGATGATCCTGTATGAGGTCAAGGGTACGGAGGTTGAGGCCTGCGGCAAGGGTCAGCCCATCAATACCGGCATCCATGGCGGCGCAAAGTCTGACCTTCAGCGTTTCGATACCGCTGTTCATGGTCAGTTTCTCCATGCAGTTCAGAAAAATGTCACCGCTGCCCGTTTTCTGGGACATGGTGTACTCAATGTATTTTTTCTGTGCTGCGGCTACCTCTTCAAGGTCAAAGAGTACCGCCGATTTATCGGGGTTGTTGCTGTACTCGGCATACTTTTTTCTTTTCCGGCTTACAAATGAGGTGTTGAAGAGCCTGTCGCAGACATAGCCGACGATGGCGTCGGAAATGTGGCCAATTCCACCCAGTTTTGCTGCTGCAAGGGCAAGTTCTGTTGTTGAAATGTTAACACCCATGCCTCCAATAATGATGGGTACATACTCTTTTCCGCCTATTTGTAACCTGAAATTGTCTACGTTCATTGTCGTTTTTATCAGTATAAGGGCATTTACAGATCATCATTACCAATAAGGAGAGGGTATGGGGACTTGTGCCCCACCAACCACCCTGCGCCAAAAATTACCTAAGATATCATATTTCGATTTATAAATCTACAGACAATTCTTGGAAAACTCCTTCCTTTTCAACTATTCGCTTCATTCCGGATAAAACTTTATCGCCCTGGAGTGGATGAAGTTTGAGAAAAGGTGCAGAGAATAGTAAATTACCGGCCAACTAACGGAGAAAGAAAAAATTTTCTGAAAAAAAATCCTGAAAAAGGGGAGTCGATATGATCAAACTTGTCTTGTTACGGCACGGAGAAAGTCAGTGGAACCGCGAAAATCGTTTTACTGGATGGTATGATATCGACCTTACCGAGCAAGGAAGAGGCGAGGCTTCCAATGCCGGTAAACTGCTTCGGGAGGGAGGATTTGTTTTTGACGTGGCCTATACCTCGGTACTGAAGCGTGCCATCAGGACGTTGTGGAGTGTGCTGGATGAAATGGATCTGATGTGGATTCCTGTCTTCAAGAGCTGGAGGCTCAACGAGCGCCATTATGGTGCCTTGCAGGGACTCAACAAGTCTGAGACGTCGCAGAAGTATGGCGAGGAGCAGGTGCTTGTCTGGCGGAGAAGTTACGATACCCCGCCGCCTGCGCTTGAGAAGAGTGATGAACGCTATCCAGGTTCTGACCCCCGTTATGCGGCGCTGAGTGAAGAGGAGGTTCCCTTGAGTGAATGTCTCAAGGATACGGTAGAGCGCTTTCTGCCAATATGGCACGATACCATAGCCCCTGAAATCCGCAAGGGAAAAAAGGTTATCATTGCAGCTCATGGCAACTCGTTGCGTGCGCTGGTCAAATATCTTGATAATATTTCCGAAGAGGATATTGTCGGGGTGAATATTCCTACAGGGATTCCTCTTGTCTATGAGCTTGATGACAACCTTAAAGCTTTGAAAAGCTATTACCTCGGTGATCAGGATGCCTTGAAAAAGGCTGTTGAAGCCGTTGCCAGCCAGGGGAAGGCATAGCCAGGTGCTTTGCGTCGGGGTAGGGTATATTGTTAAAAAACATTTATATTCTGCGCTAAGATCCTTCGGTTGCCTTTTTTTTGAAACT
>SESF01020423.1_pt1 | contig 12369 bp, 22 predicted proteins | sample 3171521 | NCBI WGS metagenome assembly SESF01 (sample SAMN10866945, study PRJNA518727) | freshwater metagenome | biome: subpolar coniferous forest; feature: holomictic lake; material: water; isolation source: holomictic Lake 227, 6 m and 8 m depth | place: Canada: near Kenora, Ontario | collected...
AATACCCGCCGTCACACAGGCAAAATTGACCGTTACAAGCGACAAACCCGCCGACCCTGACATCGTGTGCAAAACGGAGGCGGACATACCGCTTGCACGGGCACAGGCCCTCGTAAGGGGTGGTGGGCCAGACTTCGCAAGCTCCGCAGAGGCACTTTGCAGGGCACAGATAGCCCAAAATGCACCTAAAACGGTAAATACGACCCAAACCACCACCTACATCATAAACACTCCTCCTGCGACGGATTACGCAATACAGGCATGCAAGATGGTGCTCGACGGAGGCCAAGTCATCGACGGAAAGTGCACCTGCCCCGCAGACAAGTTCCCAATGACCGTCGGAACCGACAAATACCAGTGCGTGGACATCCCGAAGTTTGTGCCACAGATCGCACAGCCGACTTCACAGCCAATCGCAACGATAGTTGCACCAGTTCAACTCATTACCAAGACACTCAAGCTCGGAGACTCGAACGCTGACGTGAAAACTCTACAGACGAAACTCGGAGTGAACACGACGGGATACTTCGGCCCGATGACACGCCTTGCGGTGATCGCATTCCAAAAGAAAAACGGCATCGCACAGACAGGCAACGTCGGCCCGATAACGCTCAAGGCACTCAACAAGTAGCATGCGAAAGGTCAGCAACAGGGTCAAAGCGATCCTGCTCGACGAGCCAGACGTATGTGCACGAAAGTGCGACGGAAACTGTGCGGGGCGGATCACGTGGGAACACGCACTCATCTTCGGCGGAAAGCAGATAGACGAGGCGTGGGCGATAGTCAAACTCTGTGCGTACCATCATGGGGTCGACCAATTTCAGGACGGCGGAGATTTACAAAAAGAAAAGAATGTATGCATCGCATTGAATAGAGCAACCGACGAGGAACTTCGGAAGTATTCGAAAGCAGTGAACTACATTGAATTAAGAACCAAGCTCAATGAAAAATATCACTTACAAAATCATCATCAAAGGCGAGCTCACTGACCTCAACACATTCATCGAGGCGGAGCGTCGCAACCGATACCTCGGGGCCAAGCTCAAAAAGGAAAACACCGAATACGTGATGTGGCAGACAAAGGGACTCGAGCCGATACGGCACTACCCTCTCCACATCCACATGACGTGGTTCACGAAGAACGAGGCAAAGGATCCAGACAACGTGGCATTCGCCAAGAAGTACATACTGGACGGGCTCGTAAAGAGCGGAATACTGACCGACGACGGCCGAAAGCAGATCAAGGGATTCAGCGACGACTTCGAAGTCGACAAGAACCCGAGGATAGAGGTCGTATTGACTAAAAGAGGGTAATAGGGTTATAATATCAGACTATGGCTAAGACAAGGACATCAAAGATCCTGCCTACTAGCGAGCAAATCATCAAACTTCTCAAAAAGGGAAAGAGCATCGGTGAAATAGTAAAACTTGGCTACTCGGAGAGCACCATTAAGTACTACCGTCGAAAGCTGTTCCATAAGAGGAGCTACAACAGATTTGTGAAGAAAGTAGCGGGATACAACAAAAACAGAAACGAACGACTTGAGGCAGAACGTGCAAAAAGGCGGGAATATGCACGCCTTTACAGGCTCAAGAAGAAAGCAGAGGCCGTGCAATAGTTATCCACTGTTGCATGGCTTTCATGCTTGCAAACAAAGTGCTAGGGGGTTATAATATAAAACGTGGGGAGCTAACCAACCCACGAGCAAAAAATATGAAATATGAAATGCATCGCCGAGGAAACGCAAAAGCAATCCTCAACATTATAGGAACCATCGCAATCATCATCATGGCAATCGACATGATCGGATTCGCAGGATGGGCACTAAGCGGACAGCACCCGCAAGACGACTTCTACGTCGGCACAATCACCACTCACATACTGCGAGCGGTACTTTAATAATCCAATAAAAAACATATGAAAAATAAAATCAAACAGCCAATGCAAAACAAACCAATCAAAGTCTACTTCCACGGAAAGCGACTCAAGGACATATACCCACACGCAACGGGATGGCAGGTATTCAAATACAAGGTGCGAAAGTTCCTACGCAAGCTCTTCATCACCACGGCGATCATCGCAAGCATCGTCGGAATCTTCAAACTCGGCGGACTCCTCAATCCCGCAACCATCTACACCAAGGCGGAGGTCATCAAGGAGGTGGAGGTGAAAGCCCCAATCCTCGACAGAATCGCAAAGTGCGAAAGCCCGACGGGACACTGGAAAAACGGACAGGTGGTCATGCGATCCAACAAAGACCACTCGGTCGATGTCGGAAAGTACCAGATCAACAACTCCGCATGGGGAGCAAAGGCAACCGAGCTCGGACTCAACCTTACGGTCGAAAAGGACAACGAGGCCATGGCGGTGTGGATTTACAAAAACCGAGGCACAAGCGACTGGAACGCCTCAAAGAACTGTTGGATGAAATAATATGGCAACGACACTCATATCAAAATGTTGCAGACAGGATGCGATCGAGGACTACAAGGACAACCCTCGAGATCACCACGACCCGATAGAGATATACACCTGCCCGAGGTGCAAAAAGGAATGCGAAACGGAGGAAGTGTGCGAGACATGCCTAGGCGAGGGAGAGGTCACCACGATGGAGCAGGTATGGGCGGGCGAACCGCACATGGCACCGATCGGAACGGCCAAGTGCCCAGACTGCACCCCAGAGCCAGACTACGAGCGAGATGACCCCGATACCAACGACCCGTCACAGTTCCCCGCAGACGGTAATGACATGCAAAACATATGAAAAAAGAAAAACAAGTACCAAGCCTCTACTACACGGTAATCAACCTCCTAGCGGACAACGAACGATGCAGAAACGACGACCAGTACCTCATCTGCAAAGTATGGCTCGCACTCTACCCGCAGAGATTCATACATACGGAAGTCGGAGGCGAGAAACTCATCACGGTAGCACTCCAACACATAGCAAACGACTTCACGAGCTTCGAAAGCATCAGACGAACCCGCCAGAAGATACAGAACGACCTCGGACTCTATCCACCAACAAAGGCATCGGTGGCCAAGGGCCGAAGAATCAAGGAGGAAGTGTGGAGGGAGAACTGCTCGAACAACTTCACCAAGGAGCAGAGCAAGGCAATCATGGAAATCTACCTCAAGGCAAAGAACGAGTCGGGTCGAAACCTAGAGGAGATCAAGAAACGAGTAATAGCTAAATACCTAAGCCATGACAGCAATTGAACCAAACCAACCCGAGGGCAACGGGAGCCCGCCCAAGGAGTTCGTGCGAATGATCCCGCTCACCCCAATCGTAGAGACACTAACAAAAAACTTAAAGCTCTACAAAATCGGGGAGATAGACGAGGATCAGGTAATAGGGCTCATCTTCAAATTATTAACGGTACCATTAAATAAAAAATAAAATCACTATGACAAACGAAATCACAATCACTACGGTAAAGGAATCAGAGGCACAAGCCCTGACAATCATCGAGCAGAACGAGCTATCAAGCGACGAGGCGATAAGCCTCAAGAACGCACTGACACCGTTCTTCGAACAGGCAGAGGAATGGGTAACTATGGCAAAGAACCTCAAGGTCACCGACGAAACCCAGATCAAGGAAATGACGGAGGCACGCAAGGCCCGCCTAGCACTCAAGGAAATCCGAGTGAACCTCGACAAAAAGCGAAAGGAACTCAAGGAGGAATCACTACGCAAGGGCAAGGCAATCGACGGCATGGCAAACGTCCTCAAGTTCCTCATCGAGCCGATCGAGGAATACCTCGAAAAGCAAGAGAAGTTCGTCGAGATCCGAGAGACTGAACGCAAGGACAAGCTCGAGGCAGAACGCAAAGAAACACTGCTCGCACTCGACGTAGACACCGCATTCTACAACCTCAAGGAAATGCCACAGGACACATTCGACAACCTAGTGAAGACAGCAACTGAGGCAAAGCGACTCAAGGAGGAGGCATACAAGCGAGCCGAGGAGGACAGGATAGAAAAGGAGAAAAAGGAGGCAGATGAACGGGAGGCACAGCGAATCGAAAACGCCCGCCTCAAGGCCGAGAAAGAGGAGCAGGACAAAGCGATAGCCAAGGAGCGAGAGGAGAGCGAGAAAAAGCTCAAGGCGGAGCGTGAGGCCAAGGAAAAGCTCGAAAAGGAAAAGCGTGACCGAGAGGAAAAGGAACGCAAGGAGCGTGAGAAAAAGGAGCGAGAGGAAAAGGCAGAGGCCAAGAGACTCGCAAAGATGGGCGACGAGGACAAGGTGAAAGCACTCGGAGAGACATTCAAGGCGATAGTGCTCCCACAGGTGAAAAGCGACGATGCACAGAACCTCATCGACGAAATCGAATCAGCCATCGCCGACATTATCAAGAAGATCAGCAACTACTAGCCATGAATCAAGACCAAGTACAGGAATTTGCAAGCCAGAACAGTCTCGATGTCAGGGTGATCGCATACGGCAGACAGAACAAACCGAACCACATCCGACTGATGGACTCATGGGGAAACTACGTGACAGATGTCTACTTCAAGCATACGAAGTCAGGAATCAACAAGAGCTACAACAGGGTGTTCCACCACAAGACCCACAGGTGGGGAGAGGTACACAACGAGCAAGAGCTCAAACAATTCATTAACCAATAAAAATCAACACACATGAAAGCACTCATCATCACAGCAATAATACTCGCAGTCTTCGGACTCATCGTACTCATAACAATCGGACTCGCCAACCTATTCATCTGGTTCGGAGCTCCAAAGTGGATCGCATGGATGGTCGCCATCGGACTCATGATTATCGGAACCAAAGTAAGCAACAACAAATAAAACTATGATCAAACTCACCATACAAAAAGAAGTAACCAACGAACAGTTCGAACAGGAGCTCAAAGCGTTCGAAGAAAGGAATCGCTACGGCAACCGCATGATCCACGAAGATGCGGGATACCCACGCCCAACAAAGGTCGCAAACCTCCTCGAGGTGACACTCACCGAAGAACAGTACGAGGCCATTAAAAAAGCAGTAATCGAAAAGTTCTAATATGGCAATCTACCAAACAACCGACATCGCCCTAGCATCCGCCCTCGTGGCGAGCGGGGCCAAGGTCGAGGACGTGAAGAAAGTCGGATACTCGCAAGCGGAGTTCATCCTAGACGGCGACGACCTGCAAGAGGAGGTCATGAAGTTCCAAAACAGAAAGCTCAAGGTCGATGCGATGACACTATTCGAAACGCACAAGTCGCTCAAGGCACGGGCCCAAGACGTACTGCGAAACACCTACTAGCCATGACACCGTTCGAGATCATCCAGTACATCGGTGCACGGGACGTACTCCGAATAGAGCAATGGAGAAACGATGAAAAAGGCAACCGAGTGTATGACGGATCATGGAGAGTAGGAATCAACTGGTTCAGCGACACGGAGTACGACTTCATCGTAGAAAAGCCAACGCTCGATGAGGCACTCACAGTCGCATACGAGAATCACTACCTAAAAATCAGTGAAGATCCAAAACAAATTATAAATCCACTAAAGCGATGGAAACCATAAACATATGACACAACCAATTCAAATAAAAAATAGCACGGTGCCACCAACAGGCATATACGAAATGTGCCGAGACAAGTTCGGAGTGGACTTCCGAGATGGCGTAGTCTTCACGGTCGGAGACACGATCCACGCCCAGAAGTTCCCGCTACCACCAGACTTATACGCACACGAACGCACCCACGTCGAACAGCAATCGCTCTACGACGGCGGATGGAAAGCATGGTGGCAGGAATACCTAGACAACCCATACTTCCGATACACTCAGGAAATGCAAGCGTACCGAGTGCAATACATGTTCTTCTGCAACAGCGTGAAAGACCGTAATCAGCGAGCACGATTCGCACACAGGATAGTGCAACAGATCATGACACTCTACGGGTTCAACGAGATCCAACTTACTAGCCAAAAGGCCATGGCCGACCTCAAGAGATAACATGACGTACTATCTCACGGTGCTCGACTTCACGACGGGTAAAACCCACATCTACAAGCTCCACACCCTGCAAGCACCGCAGGACGAACAGGTGGAGACAATCATTACCAGAAAGGGCCACAAGGTGTCTGACTGCGAGTGGATGCTCGCAACAGGTATCGAAATGACCATAGACTAATCAAAAAAAGAGCAACAATATGAAAAAATACATCATTCGAGGAGCGGAAAAAACCGAGACTCACGAACGCATAGAATCACGCCGAAAAGACGTAATGGCGGAGGGAAATGACGACATGCAGGTATTCGACGGGTACCACACCATGGATGAGCTATACGACCACCGCATAGCCCTGTATATCGCACTCTGCAAGGAACTTGTCGACAACAAATACTCTAATGTATGGAGAAGTAAATTGCATGCAGATGGAACTTCATTCGACGGGTGGTTCATACTGGGAATCAACAGAAAAAAAGGTAAACAGATCACATATCACTTACCAATCAAAGAATGGGATGAAACAGCATTTGCACAAACGAGAGAAAAGGCACCCGAGTTCGACGGGCACACACCTGCTGACGTAATCGATAGACTAAAAAACATATGATCTGGTCACGCCTAAAGAGCTACAAGTGCCCGAAGTGCAACTCACCACTCAAAGACATCGGACACTATCACGCATGCACCAAGACTGGCTGTATATTCTCGATCAACAAGCAAAAGTTCGACGAAATCGTGACAGCCAAGCCAAAGCGGTACGCAGAGCCAGACCGTAGCGGGTGGGACATCAAGGACAATAACGAACCCGAAGAAGAATATGAAAAATAACATCCAACTGCGAGACTACCAACAGGCATGTCTTGAAAAAATAAAGTGGTCGATGAGCCTAGAGGGCAACGACCTGCTCGGACTCCCAACGGGATCGGGTAAGTCAATCATAGTCGCAGAAATAGCGAACTACCTGCAACAGGACATCCTCATACTTCAACCGTCGGTGGAAATCCTCGAGCAGAACAAGGCAAAGCTCGCAAACTATGTGGACGAGGATGAAATCGGGGTGTACTCCGCATCAGTCGGAGAAAAGGTGGTGAAAAAGTACACATTCGCCACGATCGGGAGCGTGTACAAGGTGCCTCACCTCTTCGCACACTTCAAGCTCGTGATACTCGACGAGTGCCATCTGCTGAACCCAAAGGACACGGGCTCGATGTTCGGCCAGTTCCTCAAGGGAATCGGCAACCCAAAGGTGATAGGGCTATCGGCAACACTGTATCGAATCTTCCCGACATACTTCACGGGAACTGATCCGAGAACGGGAGTGTACGGGCTCTACCAGAGCAACAGCATCAAGATGATCAACCGCCTCAAGGAGAAGTTCTGGTCACGAATCGTATTCCACATAAACCACGCCGAACTGCTCGCCAAAGGATACTTGGCCCCACTTCAATACGTCGACAAGACCAAAATCACGCAGGAACTCATCCCGCTCAACAAGGGACGAACAGACTTCGACATGGAGGCATACGACAAGGTGGTGGCGAAAATGGATCAGGACATCGTGAGTTTGATACGAGAGGCAGAGCAAAACCACAAGCACATCCTCGTATTCTGCAACTCGATAGCACAGAGCGAGCGACTCACACAGCACTTCCCGAACTCGAGGGCGGTATCAAGCAAAAGCAGGATAGGCGAACGCCGAGAGGTAATCGACGGATTCAGGACGGGACAAATCAAGATAGCGTTCAACGTCGGAGTGCTCACCACGGGATTCGACATGCCACAGCTCGACTGCATCGTACTGCTACGCCCAACACGATCGGTGGCACTCTACTACCAGATGCTAGGCCGAGGGGTGCGAATCGCAGAGGGCAAGACTCACTGCACGGTGTACGACTGGACTGACACGGTCAAGCGAATAGGACGGGTGGAGACAATCGAAATCAAGAAAGTCATCAACGAAAAGGGAACGCCGATGTGGGACTTGGTGACAGAAACACAGGCATGGCACGGAAAGGAGCTCTACAAGTTCGTAGTGAGAGAGCTCGAGCAGAAGAAACCCACAGGCACACTCTTCTAGCATTGCATTGACATTCGAAAGCGGTTATAATACGGGAATGGAAAGAGCAACATCTCTCCGAAAACACTATGCAAATAACATATAGAAAAATCGATGAAATAAAGCCTTACGAGAAAAATGCCAAGGAGCACCCAAAAGCTCAAATTGACCAGATCGCACGATCAATCAAAGAGTTCGGGTTCTCGCAACCAGTAGTAGTCGACAAGGACGACATCATCATCGTAGGACACGGACGTGTACTTGCATCAAAGCAACTGGGCCTCAACGAGGTGCCAGTGCTTAAGCTTGCAAACCTGACAAAGGCACAGGCAAACGCATACCGACTCGCCGACAACAAACTCAACGAATCGGAATGGGACATGAAACTAGTAGTGACCGAGCTCAAGGAACTCGACCAAGCGGGATTCGACGTGGAACTGACAGGATTCAGCAAAGACCTGCTCCAAGACGAGGACGAAAAGGACAACGAGGTGCCAGAAATCCCAACGACACCGAAAACAGTTCAAGGCGACCTGTACGAACTGGGCGACCATAGACTGCTCTGCGGAGACAGCACAAAGGCAGTTGATATGGATAAACTGATGAACGGTCACAAAGCCGACATGGTATTCACGGATCCGCCATACAACGTGGACTACAAGGGAGCGGGCAAAAACACTAGCGACGGAATCCTAAACGACAAGATGAGCGACGATGCGTTCTACCTGTTCCTAGCCGATACATTCGAACAGACCAAGCGTGCAATCAAGGCAGGGGCAGGGTGCTACGTGTTCCACTCACACAAGACAGCAACCACATTCGAGCAGACACTCGAGCTCGCAGGGTTCACAATCGACACACAGCTCATCTGGAACAAGCCGAACGCAGGACTGGGAATGAACCACTACCGCACAAAGCACGAGCCATTCTTCTACTGCTCACAGGGAAAAGAAAAGACATTCTACGGAGACAGGACGGGAACCACGGTATGGAAAATCCCAAACAACCCAGAATCGGCCCTCAAATGGCTAGAAAAGACCATGGGAGAGCTCGAAAGCGGAAAGACGACGGTATGGTCAATCGCACGGGCAAACGTCAACGAATACGTCCACCCAACGCAGAAACCAGTGGAGCTACCCGCACGGGCCATGATAAACAGCTCAAAGCAGGGAGACATAATCCTCGACCAGTTCCTAGGATCAGGCACGACCCTCATAGCATGTGAAAAGACAAATAGAGCATGCTACGGATTAGAGCTTGACCAAAAGTTCGCAGACGTGATCGTGCAGAGATGGGTAAACTACACGGGACAGACTAAAATCAAGAAGAACGGCCAAGAAGTCGAATGGCCAGTAACCACAGAAGAAAACCATGAAGAATAACATCATCGCATTTGACATAGACGGCACACTCATATCGAACGAGAACGGACTCGGATGTGAAAAGCTGAACCTACAGGTATACAGCCTCATGGTACTGCTCTACAACCTAAAGAACACACGAATCATCGTATGGAGCGGAGGGGGCAAGGAATACGCAGAGCAGATCGTGAAGAAGTACGGCCTGAATAAGTACGTTGAGCAATGCTACGGAAAGCACGAGTACGACGAGACAATCGACGGAAAGGTAGACATAGCATTCGACGACCAACACGAGTTCAACCTAGCGGATAAGAACCTCATTGTGAGAATGAAGTAACAAACATATGAGCATAGACATCGCAATCAACCCGAATACAAAGATACCCTCCGTCGCAATACGCATGACGGGGTATTTTGGGTTAGATCAGGACGGACTAAAACTCGTAGACAGTGACGTGGTATTCAAGGAAAGCACAACACCAGTAGTTGCGAGAATACCAAGCGGTGCATTTGAAACAATTCAACTAATGGCCCCAAATAACGGAGGAATAACGGGGAAAGACCCAAAGAACGGTAGATTCGTACTAGGCAACAACCTAGCGACTGGACGACCAAAAGGTAGCAGAAACAAGAACAGCCAACCGCTCATAGAGCTCATGAAAGAGGTGGCCGACAACAAGCACTACGAAATCAAGGGAACAGGCGAGAAAGTCGTCGGTATCAAGCTCATTGCGGAGAAAGTCGTCGACAAGGCGGTGCAGGGAGAACTCAAATACATAGAGTTCTTCGCAGATCGCACAGAGGGCAAGCCAAAGCAGACTATCGCATTCGCAACTGGAGACACGCAGGACGACGAATCAATCAATCGCCTCAAGGAACTGTTCCCAAATGACTTCGCACCAAAGGCAAAGCCAACGGAGACACCTAATCCACCAGTAACACAACCAACAGAGCCAACGGCTCCAACAACAGCCTATGAACCGAAAGCATAAAATCATTAAGCCGATAACGGCAGAGGACATCGACAAGATGAAGAACTCGACAAAAGAGGAGCGAGTCAAAAGTGCGTGCTCCGTCGCAACACCGCAGGGGTTCGCACGGTTCTATACGTACTACTTCCGTGACCAAATAAACTTCGCACACGCAGACTTCCACTACGACATCATGGAGGTGCTATGGATAATGATTCAGGGCAAGAACATCAAGTCGGCACTGGCACGCCTAGGATACGACGACAGGACAATCGCAGAGTACTTGGACGGCATAGATGACTATGTGGACGAAGTGCTCGCAATCGGGTTCCGTGAGTCTGCAAAGACAACTATGTTCAAGGCATTTTTAATATACGTCATCTGCTACGAGCTACGCAGATACATCAACGTGGATGCATTCGACAAGACCAACTCCGAGCGTGTGCTCTTCGACGTGGTGTACAACCTACAGAGCAACGTGCGACTCATTGAAGACTACGGCCATTTATATACAACGACCCGCACAAAGGACGAGACTGACCAAAAGAGAGTATCGGACTTCCTAACGAACCGAACAGAGCACCCAGTGACAGGACAGCCATGCGGGCAGATCCGTGTGGAGGCCCACTCAACGCAAACCCCAGTCCGAGGACGACAGCACAACTCAAAGCGACCAGACATGCTATGGCTCGAGGACTTCGAGACAGAGGACACCGTGAACAGCGAGGCACGAACCAAGGCAATCGAGGCACACATAGCCTCATTCAAGGGAGGTCTAGCCGATACGGGCAACTGGATACTCTACTCGGCCAACTACCTAAGCGAATACGGAAACGTGCAGTCGCTTATCGACAAGTGCGAGACTAATGGCCACATGGTCGGGTTCATCATCCCGATATACACCGACGACAACGTGCTTACATGGCCAGAGAAGTACGTGATGACCAACGCAGAGGCAATGGGCACACGCAAGGTCAGCGTGCAAAGCAAGAAAGAGAAGATGTGGACACCCGAAAAGGGCGACCAGTCATTCACCATGGAAATGCTCTGTAAGCCGATAGACTTCTCGGTGCAGGAGTTCAAAAAGACGATGTTCAAGTACATCACATGGGAGGAACTCGCACAGATCCAAACGGTGCTCTACATCACAATAGACTCGGGAGGCTCATCAAAGGACACACAGCGAAAGCGTGACGGCAAGGTGGACGACACGGGAATCTGCTACAACTGGGTGGACAAGTACGGCAACTGGTACATCAAGACCGACGGCAAGAAAATGGATGCCATGGAAATCATGGAGCTCATCTTCGCCAACAACATCGGCTACAAACAGCTCGAACAGCAGGGCATCGAGGAGACAATGTTCGTTGAGGCAATCAAGCCGTTCTACGACGTGGCAAAAAAGGAGCGAAACCAATACCCACGCCTCAAGATGTTGCACGCAGGGGGCCGAAACAAGGAGAACCGAATCAGAGGGCTCATCCCACGCATGGAGGCGGGCACTGTGTTCTTCATCAAGGGCCAGAACAACAAGCTAGAGGATCAGCTCCTACGCTTCCCGAGGGCAAAGCACGACGACGTGGCCGACGCACTCGCATACCAGAACGACGTGGCACGAAAGCCGACGTTCCCCGACGTGGATCCGTACAAGAAGTCAGTGGGCGACAGGGGCGGTGCATACGAAAATGACGGAGAACCGTCGCCATTCGCAGGAATCGGACTATAAAACATCAAAATATCTTCGAAAGTTCCTAAAAAGCGGAAGAAAAGTGAAAAAAAGTATCAGTTATGCACAGAAACATTGCAAAAAGTGAGCAACATGCTTTACACGCAAAATTAAAAGGATTATAATATAAACACTTATGGCAATTAAACTCATCACAGACGAAAAGATATTGGGCAAGCTGTCTTCGCAGTTCACCAAGCACATCGAATCGTCACGCCGACACAAGAAGCCTAGACTTGAATCATGGAGGAGAGTTGACGACATGCTCGCCAACCGAAAGATAGAG
>SESF01026659.1_pt1 | contig 12364 bp, 5 predicted proteins | sample 3171521 | NCBI WGS metagenome assembly SESF01 (sample SAMN10866945, study PRJNA518727) | freshwater metagenome | biome: subpolar coniferous forest; feature: holomictic lake; material: water; isolation source: holomictic Lake 227, 6 m and 8 m depth | place: Canada: near Kenora, Ontario | collected...
GTCCAGCAGTGATTGGCAGAAATAGTTCCTGCGAGCCATATCCACCCTCCCACTCCCCTGCTATGCTCACTGCCTGAGCAACATTGACTCGGCCTGGGTATGCGTTGGCGAACACTATGACTTGAAAACAGCAGTTGAAACCACGAATTACACGAAATGACAGGCTGATAACAGCTCCGGGGCGTTCACCCGCAGGGTGAAGACTCATTGCAATGTAAGTGGTTCGTGTTTCGTGTGTTTCGTGTATTTCGTGGTTTGAAACGCCGTTTTTAGGTATGACTTGCAGCAAACGCATGGTAATTAAGTATTTGAAAAGCCTCCCGCTATTGGCGGTGGTGATTGGCTGTTGGCGGGGTGGCCTTTCCCAGGCTGCGGATTGGCAGCCCGTGGCCGGCCACATCATGTCGCGGTGGGCGGCGCAAGTGGATCCGAAGCATCCGCTGCCCGAATACCCGCGCCCCCAGATGGTGCGGCAGGAGTGGATCAACCTCAATGGGCTGTGGGACTACGCTATTGTCCCCTTGGAGAGCGCTGCGCCCGAGAGCTACGACGGTAAGATCCTCGTGCCCTATCCGGTTGAGTCAGCGCTGTCCGGCGTGAAGCGGCCGCTCACCGCCAAGCAGCGTCTCTGGTATCACCGCACCTTCCGCGCGCCGGACCTCGCCGGTGGCAAACGGCTCCTGCTCCACTTCGGCGCGGTGGACTGGGAAGCAAAGGTGTCCGTGAATGGCCGGGCCGTCGGCGAGCATCGGGGAGGCTATGATCCCTTCACTTTGGATATCACCGATGCCGTCACTCCCGGCGCGGAGAATCAATTGGTGGTGGCGGTGTTCGACCCGACCGGCGGTTTCCAGCCGAAGGGCAAACAGAACTTCAATAAGATCGCCAAACCCGGCGGCATCGCTTACAGCCCGTCTTCGGGCCTCTGGCAGACCGTCTGGTTGGAGGCGGTGCCGGCCAGTTACATCGAGACCTTGAAGCTCACGCCCGATGTGGATGCCGGCGTTTTGCGCCTGAAGATTGTGGCTCCCGGCGTGGCCCCGTCCGCCATGGTGCAAGTGGTGGCCCTGGACGGCGCCAAGGTGGTTGGGCGGGTCAGCGGCCCGCCGGGCACGGAGTTGGCACTGCCGGTCAAGCATGCCCATCGGTGGACTCCCAGCGACCCGTTCCTCTACACATTGAAAGTGCAGTTGGGCAACGATGAGGTCACCAGCTACTTCGGCATGCGCAAGATCGCGATCGGCAAGGACAAGCAGGGCATGACGCGCGTTCTGCTCAACGGCAAGTTTATCTTCCAGGCGGGACCGCTGGATCAGGGATTCTGGCCCGACGGCCTCTACACGGCGCCGACCGACGAGGCGCTGCGCTTCGACATCGAGGAGATGAAGAAGCTCGGATTCAACATGGTGCGGAAGCACCTCAAGGTGGAGCCGGAGCGCTGGTATTACTGGTGCGACAAGCTCGGTTTGCTCGTGTGGCAGGATATGCCTTGCGGCGACGGTGGCACCGCGGTGAGCGCTGAAAAGGACGGCGTGGTGAGAACCCGTGAAGGCGCCGAGGCCTTCGAGAAGGAGCTAAAGGCGATGATCGCGACCCACGACAATCATCCCTCGATCATCATGTGGATCGTCTTCAACGAGGGGTGGGGCCAGTACGACACCCCGCGCCTGACGAAATGGGTGAAAGGGCTCGATTCCTCGCGCCTGATCAACAGCACCAGCGGATGGCACGATCAGCAGGTGGGCGATATCGTTGACGCGCACAGTTATCCCGGACCGGTCTCCCCCAAACCCGAGGTGGACCGCGGAGCGGTGCTGGGCGAGTTCGGCGGCCTGGGCTTGGGGATTCCCGGACATTCCTGGGTGGAGGCGAATGCCTGGGGCTACCGTTCCATGACCGGCCCAAAGGAACTCACTCGCAAGTATCTGGATCTCTGGCGCAAGGTGTGGCAACTCGAAGCTGAATCCGGCCTGTGCGCCGCCGTCTATACGCAGTTGACGGACGTGGAAACCGAATGCAACGGGCTGCTGAGCTACGACCGCGCCATCGAGAAGGTGGACGTGAAGCAGGTGGCGGCCGCCCACCATGGCAAGATCGCCCCTCCTCCAACCTTCAGCACCGTCGTGCCGACCGCCCAGAAGTCACCCGTGATGTGGCACTACACGGTTGAAAAGCCAGCGGATGACTGGTCCAAGCCCGGCTTTGACGATTCGGCTTGGAAGCAAGGTTCAGCGGCCTTTGGCCTGGGCAGCTCCACCAATGCAGCGCTGCGCACCCTTTGGGCGGCCGGAGACATCTGGCTGCGACGGCAGGTCGTCCTGCCCAGAAGCGAACTGCGCAATCTGGCGTTAAAGGTCTTCCACGCCGCAGACGTCGAAATCTACCTCAACGGCGTTCTCGCCTTGAAAGCCGGTGGCAGCATCTCGGATTATGAGGAACTGGACATCCGGCCAGAAGCGGAGCAAGCCCTCACCCCTGGCCCCAATTGGGTCGCCGTGCATTGCCGGTCAGGCAAACCTGGCAACTACATTGACGTTGGGCTCGTTCGGGGACGGCGGAATTGAATTTACCTGCCGCGACAATAGCCCCATCATCACGCTTTGAACATGCTCATACGTCCCATGGTCACACATAAAACGTCCTCATACTCGCCGCTCAGCCAAAGCAGTCAAACCGCATACTTTGCCCGGAGGCCGGAAGCAGCCCCAAATCCGAAGTCTGAAATTCGGCATTCGGATCCCCTCCGCTCTTTGCGGCCGCTGGCTGGTCGGCTTCTCTCCATCCTCTTGCTGCTGGTCCTTTCTGGCCGGGGCGTATCCGGCGCGGAGTCGGCCGCGCCAACAGCGTATTGGAATGCGGCGGTGGAATCGGCGCTGGGCCAGGCCGGAACCAATCGTCAGCAACTGGTGCAGGCATTGGAGCAGGCCCCGGCCGGGCAGCGGGAAGGCCTCCAGTTCCTCGTGGCCAATATGCCGCTGCGGGATCTGCAGGCCCTCTCCGCGGAGTTCCTGCTGGAGAATCTCGCGCGGGCTTATCAGGCCATGCAGGAGGCGCCGTGGGCCAAGAGTATTCCGCCGGAGATCTTCCTCAACGATGTGCTGCCCTATGCGAGCGTGACCGAGGGTCGCGATAGCTGGCGCAAGCGGCTCTACGACATCAGTAAGCCGCTGGTGAAGGACTGCAAGACGCCGGCGGAGGCGGCACAAACTCTGAACGCGAAACTCTTCAGCCTGCTCAAGGTGAAGTATTCGACGAAGCGCCGGGCGCCGGACCAGGGTCCCTTCGAGACGATGGAATCGGGCGTGGCGACCTGCACCGGGCTGTCGGTCCTGCTGGTGGATGCCTGCCGCTCCGTGGGTGTGCCAGCGCGCGTAGCGGGCACGCCGCTCTGGAGCAATAATAGCGGCAATCATACCTGGGTCGAAATCTGGGACGGCGACTGGCATTTCACGGGGGCGGCCGAGCAGAGTCCGGATGGCCTCGATCGGGGCTGGTTTGTGGGCAACGCTTCCCAGGCGGTGAAAGACGAACCCAGGAACGCCATTTACGCCAGCAGTTTCAAGAAGACCGGGCTGAGCTTCCCGATGGTTTGGGCACGGCGAGTGGACTATGTCAGCGCGGTGAATGTGACCGACCGCTACGCGACCAAGGCCAAGCCGGCGGAACCCACCGGGGTGCGATTGACCTTGGACGTGTTCGACCGGCCCGTGGGTGAACGGGTCGCCGCCAAGGTGACAGTGACCGACACGGCAAACCCGGCCGTGCGGTTCGAGGACACCAGCAAGGCCGCCACGGCCGACATGAACGACCACCTGTATTTCCAATTGCCCAAGCAACGCACCTACCTGATCGAAATACAGCATGACGGCCAAAAGGCCCGCCAATACTTCACCACGCGAACCAACACCCAGGACCGCCTATCCATCTTCCTGAGCGGGATTCCCCCCGTGCCGGCGCCAACTCAACCCGGCTATGTGCCAGCGCCAATCACCAAACCCCTTTCATCGAAAGATGAGGCTAGCCTCAAAGCGACGCTCACCGCGTTCTTCACCGCACCGACCAACCAACAGGCGACATGGAAGTTCTCCCGCAGCCAGGATAAGCTGCTCCGCGATAATGAACCGGCGGTGCGCCGGGTGGCTTGGGAGGCCTTCCGCGCCGCACCGATCCATGACGCGCTGAAGCAGGATTTCGACGCCCACCAGGTTCGCTCTGAAAAGAACCTCAGCCCTTACACGGTCAAGACGGTGGGCACGCGCCCCACCAACGGCTGGGCGCTGTTTATCGCGATGCATGGGGGCGGCGGCGCGCCCCAGGAACTCAATGACAGCCAGTGGCGTCAGATGCAGAACTACTACCGCGATCATCCGGAAGCGGGCGGCTACCTTTACGTGGCGTTGCGCGCGCCGAATAACGAGTGGAACGGCTTCTACGCCGGCTACGTCTATCCGCTCATCCAGAACCTGCTCTGCCAGTTCCTGCTCTTCGGGGACGTGGACCCGAACAAGGAGTTCATCATGGGCTATTCGCATGGCGGCTACGGCGCGTTTGCCATCGGGCCGAAGATGCCGGATCACTTTGCCGCCGTGCATGCCAGCGGCGGGGCGCTCGCGGATGGCGCCGGACCGATCACGCTGCGCAACACGTTCTTCACCACCATGGTGGGAGAGAAGGATACGGCGTACGGCCGCTACGACCGCATCCGGGAATTCGATCGCGATATAAAGAAGCTGCGCGGCGACCGGACCGACATCTACCCGGTGACCGTCTCGATCATAGCCGGTCACCCTCACTCCGGGCTGCCCGACCGCGACAAGATCGCCGAGATGTATGCCGCCGTGCGCAATCCCGTCCCGCGGGAACTGACCTGGCGCCTGTCCGACGGCGTCATTCACGACTTCTTCTGGCTCCACGTGCCCGCGCCGGGCGGAGGGATGGAACTCGATGTCACCTGCCGCGATAATCGGCTGACGGCGACGGCGACGACCAATATCACCGCCGCCTCCGTTCTGCTCGACAGCCGGCTGGTCGATTGCAAGAAGGCGGTCGTGCTCGAACTCAATGGCAAGACCGTTAAGCGCAAGCTTCAGCCCAGCCTCCGCACGCTGTGCGAGACGCTCCAACGCCGGCGCGACCCGGAATTGGCCTTCACCATGGAGTTCCCGTTGCCGCTGGCCACGCCCGCCGCGCGCCGCTAACCTCGCCCTGCGGCATGATTCAATGATCTAAACCATTACGACGCGAAAATATGAGCTCCAAAATACTTGTCGGTCTGACGTTGTTGGCCATGTCGTTCTGCGCCGCGCGCGCCGGAGAAACCTGGCCGGGCGAGCGCTTGGACACGTGGCACGGTTACGTGCGGCATAACATCACGGTGGACGGCTGCGCAGCGTGGGTCGTCGAGCCGAAGCAGGCCGCCCCGGGAAATCCGTGGACCTGGTGCATGGAATTTCCCGATGCGTTCACCGAGCGGACGGGCGTCCTGCAACTGCTCGAAAAAGGCTATCATCACGTCCACATCTCCGTCGGCAACACCTTTGGCTGCCCGGACGCGGTGAAGCACTTCGACGCGTTCTACCGAGCCCTCCAGGCCGGCGGCCTCGCGAAAAAGGGCACGCTGATCGGTATCAGCCGCGGCGGGCTTTATTGCTACAGCTTCGCCGCCCAGGACCCTTCGCGTGTCGCCTGCATCTATGGCGACGCCGCCGTCTGCGATTTCAAAAGCTGGCCCGGCGGCAAGGGCAAAGGCAGCGGCAGCCCTGGCGACTGGGCGGCGCTAATCAAGCTCTACGGTTTCAAAGACGAAGCGGAGGCGCTCGCCTACAAGAAGAACCCAGTGGACGCACTCGCCCCGCTCGCGGCCGCGAAGATCGCGATGATTCATGTCGTGGGTGACGCCGACAAGGTGGTGCCTCCGGCTGAAAACGGGCTGATCATCGAGCAGCGTTACAAGGCTCTGGGCGGCAAAGTGGTGGTCATTGGCAAACCCGGCTGCGATCACCACCCGCACGGCCTCGACAATCCCCAACCAGTCGTGGACTTCATCCTGGAGCAAACCGCGGCTGCGCAGAAATAGCCGGGCTTCGGGACTGGATTTCAGGTCCTTGTGCGGGGCTCGCATGCACGCCGGCCTACAATGCTCAAGCGAATCGCCACCAAAAGCCCCCTCCAGTGAATGGCGCAGCAACCCACGCGGCCAAACGGTGCCATGTCGCTCCTGGAGTTACCATGCTTTGGCCGAGGAAATGATCCCAGCGGCATCCCAGTACTACAGGAGCACACGAGGAGCACACGAGGAACAATAGAGCACCTCGGGAGGGCACCACCCATGCACCTAGCTCTCCTCTCGCTCTCACGCCGCTGTGCCAAGGCTACCTGGATCGGGCTTGCTCGTTGGCGTGAATGAGAGTGACAGGTGCCTACCGCTTGACCAATATCGAACCATTGATGACAAACCACCCACCGCCATGGCCTTGACTTCTGCAACCCATCTCATGCCGACGCGATTATTGATCGGCAGCACATTACTTTTCTGCCAATGCCTTGCGGCGTTGGCGGCGATTGATCCCCTGGCGGAACTCGATCGCTGCAACGTGGTCTGGAATTCGCCCAGCCAGGACGCGCATGGCTCCATGCCGCTGGGCAACGGCGACGTCGGGGTGAACGCCTGGGTGGAGCCATCCGGCGATCTGGTCTTCTATGTCAGCAAGACCGACGCATGGGACGAGAATGGCCGCCTCTGCAAGATTGGCCGCGTCCGGGTGCAGTTCGATCCGCCGCTGGCAGTGGCGGCCCACTTTGAGCAGGCGTTGGTGCTGCGTGACGGCGTCATCACCATCCAATCCGCCGTCGGCAAATCGCCGACTAAGATTCGCCTTTGGGTGGACGCGGATCAACCGGTGGTGCAGGTGGAGTCGGAATCTACGACGCCCGTGCGCTGCCGCGCGTCGGTGGAACTCTGGCGCTTGCGCGAGCGTCCGTTTGGTGCGCTGGACGACAGCCACTCGGGCGGCGGCTTGAGCCAGCAGGCGTTCAAGCCCACAGTCCTGCCGGACGTCGTGGTCACATCGGCCGTGCCGCGCGTCGCCTGGCACCACCGCAACACGCGCTCGCTGTATCCGGAATGCCTGCGCAACCAGCATCTCCAGGCCCTGCAAGATCGGTTCGCCGACCCGCTCCTGCAACACACCTTCGGCGCGAGCTTGCGCGGCGAAAGCCTGGTGGCGGATGGCCCGCTCGCCCTGAAGTCCCCTGCCCCGGCTAAGCGGCATCAGTTCTCCGTGTGCGTCCTGGCGGAACGCGCGGAAACGCCGGAGAGCTGGCTGAAGCATCTGGAGAGCATCGAACGCACGGCCTCGAAGACGGGTGTTGCCAAATCTCAGAAGACCACCCGGGCTTGGTGGCGGGGGTTCTGGAACCGAAGCTGGGTGGTAGTCGAGGAAAGCGGCGGCGAATCAAAAGTCCCCTCGCTGGTGACGCGGGGGTATATCTTGCAGCGCTTCATGAACGCCTGTTCCGGACGCGGCGGTGCGCCCATCAAATTCAACGGTTCGATCTTCACCGTGGAAGCCAAGCCGGGCGCATCGCCCGAAACGCCGGACGGTGATCCGGACTGGCGGCAATGGGGCGGCAACTACTGGTTCCAGAACACACGACTGGCATACTGGCCGATGCTGGCCAGCGGTGACTTCGAGCTCATGGCGCCGTGGTTCCGCATGTATCGTGACGCGCTGCCCTTGAGCCAGGCGCGCATCCAGGCCTACTATGGTTTCGATCACGCCGCCCAGTTTCCGGAGACCATGTATTGGTGGGGGTTGCCCAACAACGGCGACTACGGCTGGAACAACACCGCCCCGGAACCGGCCAACTCCTACATCCGGCGCTATTGGAACGGCAGTCTCGAACTGATAGCCCTCATGCTCGACCGGTATGACTTTACCCAGGACCAGGCCTTCGCTCGCGAGACGCTGCTGCCGCTGGCCGATCCGCTAATCGCTTTCCTGGACCACTACTGGCAAAAGCGCGACGCGAACGGAAAGATCATCTTCGATCCGGCGCAGTCGCTCGAAACCTGGCATGTTGCCGTCAATCCGATGCCGGAGATTGCCGGTTATCGGTTCCTGCTGCCCCGCCTGCTCGCGCTGCCAAAAACCGTGACCTCCGCCGACCAGCGTGCGCGCTGGTCGAAACTCCTCGCCGAGCTTCCGCCTATCCCCATCGCCAACGTCGCGGGTGTATCACTCCTCCGCCCCGCCGAATCCTTTTCGCAGCGCAGCAATTCCGAGAACACGGAATTGTATGCCGTGTTCCCGTACCGGCTGTATGGCGCTGGCCGGCCGGGCCTCGACTTGGCTCGCACGACTTACAACCAGCGCGCCAATCGCCATAATCGTGGCTGGTGCCAGGACAGCATCCAAGCCGCCTGCCTCGGCCTCGGCGACGAGGCGGGGAAACTGGTTGCCGCCCGCGCCGCGGACGTCAATCAGAGCTATCGCTTCCCAGTGATGTGGGGGCCGAACTTCGACTGGATCCCCGACCAGGACCACGGCAACGGCATCCTCAACACGCTGCATTTCATGCTGCTCCAATACGATGGCGACCGCCTGTTCGTGCTGCCCGCGTGGCCTAAAGCATGGAACGTCGCCTTCAAACTTCACGCGCCCAGAAATACCGTGGTGGCAGGTGAAGTGCGCAACGGCAAAGTGGTTTCGCTCACGGTGACCCCAAAGTCCCGCACCGTGGATGTTGTCAATATGCTGGGAAGTCCTTGATAACCTGTAACCATAAACAGATATGGATAGAAGGCCCCATGTTTCACTCTGCATAGCCCTGCTCGTTAGTTTACTCGGTGAGCTTGGGTTGCCAGCGCAACCGTTATGGCAGATCGGAAAAACGGATCAGAGCGCCGCCGAATTCGCGCTCGCGCGCAACGGCTACCCGGAATTCCTGCACCAGTTCGGCAGCCCCGATCACGCCTTCTACATCGGCCTGTCCGACTCGGCCAGCAACTGGCCCTGCGTATTGCCAGGTCCGTTCGATCCCTGGGCCGGTGGCAACCCCGACGGGCGCTGGGACCAGATGAACACCTTGCCCATCGGCTTTGTGTTGGAAGCCGTCCCGGCTCCGGGCCAATGCGCGCTGGTGGTGGAAGTATGCGACGTTGCCGCAGACCATCCGCCCCGACTGCGGGTCACCGTCAACGGCGCTATTCATGAAGTCGAGATTCCGGCAGGCAGCGGTGAGGCCAGCCTGCGCGGTGATTATTCCAAGGCCAAAGCGCATGTAGCCCGCATCGAATTTCCCGCGTCGCTGTTGCGCACGGGCTATAACGAGATCGCTCTCCGATCCACGCGGGGAAGTTGGCTGGTCTTCGATGCGCTGCGACTCGAAACCCCATCCGGAGCGCGGCTCGCACCCGCGTCGCGCACCGTGGTTCGTTCCGTCACCGCGGCCCCCTATGCCGTGAGCAATCGCGGCAAGAGCAAGGCCACGGTGGTGCGGGTCGAGGTCTATCAACACGAAAAGCCGGGGACGCTCGAGATCGGCATCGGCGATCGACCAGTGCGCGATTGGGCGCGGGAGCCCGGGCTGCAAGTGGTGGAGCAGCCGGGGACGCTCTCAGTCGGCATTGGCGATGGCCCGATGCACGAATGGGCACTGGAGCCCGGGCTGCAAGTGCTGGAAATCCCGGCGCCCGCCTCGAACAAGGGCCAGATGACGCCCATCCGTCTTGGCACCGCGAGTCGGTTGTTACACGAGGCGCGTTTGAGTCTCGCGGCTAGCCCACCCGTCACCCCCGCCGATTATGTGGACGTCTTCAAAGGCACGGCCCATTCGCGCTGGATGATTGCGCCGGGGCCGTGGATGCCATTCGGCATGGTCAAGCTGGCGCCCGATAACCAAACGCATGGGTGGGCTGCCGGCTACGACTACTCCCACGAACATATCGATTGTTTCAGCCACATCCACGAATGGACCATGGGCGGCCTCGGCATGATGCCGACCGTCGGCCCCCTGCGCACCCAGCCGGGCCTAGAGGGTGCCGGTTACAGTTCGCGCATCGACAAATCCACCGAGCGCGGCGGCATTGGCTTCTACGAGGTGCTGCTGAAGGATACCGGTATCCGCGCCGAACTGACGGCAACGACCCGCGCGTCGCTGCAGCGTTATACTTTTCCGGCCAGCGACTCCGCGCGGGTGCTGTTCGATTTCCTCCTGCCCAACGAATACCAAATGCGGGTGCTCGGTGCGAAGGTGCGTCGCACCGGCCCGGCCGAAATCGAGGGGGTCATTCAGACCCATTTCCCGGACCTGTTCGGCGATGGCAACAATCGGTTTGATCTGCACTTCGTCGCGCAATTCAGCCGGCCATTCGACACGCTGGGCGGTTGGCATGGCACCCAGGTCTTTTCCAATGCACAGGAGATGGTCGCGGCGGATGATTGTGGCGCGTTCGTCGAGTTTAAGACAGCCGCCGGCGAGCAGGTGTCCGTGCGCACCGGCATTTCACTCGTCAGCGTGGCCAATGCCCGACTGAACTTACAGCAGGAGCTCGCCCAACCTTTCGGCTGGAGCTTCCAGGCGGTCGTCCAGAATCAACGCCGGGCCTGGAACGAACTGCTGGGCCGCGTGGAAATCGAGTCGCCCGACGCGCGCGAGAAGACGCGGTTCTACTCGAATCTCTATCGCGCCCTGTCCGGACGAAATACGTGGAGCGATGTCAATGGCGAGTGGACCGATCCTGAAGAACACCGGCAGCAGCTCAAAGACCCGGACGCGGTGATGCTCGGCGGCGACGCGTTCTGGACGACGTTTTGGAACCTGAACCAGGTGATGAATCTTATGGCCCCGGAGTGGACCACACGCTGGGTGAAATCCGAATTGGCGATGTACGACGCGGGCGGCTGGCTGTCCAAAGGGCCGGCTGGCCTGGAATATGTCAGCATCATGGTGGCCGAGCATGAAATTGCCTTGCTGGTGGCCGCGTGCCAGCAGGGCCTCAAGGGAATCGACCGCGAGAAAATCCTCGCCGCCATCGTCAAGATGCAGACCACTCCGCCGCAACGACATCCCGGCGGTGGTCGAGTTGGCAACGAGAACCTCGGTAATTACTTGAAACATGGCTATGTGGCCCTGGACGGCAAACAGCAGGGCGACTGGAAAGGCCCGTGGACCTCGAACACCTACGAGTATTCCTACGACGACTGGTGTGTGGCGCAGCTTGCCCTGGCGCTCGGGCGCAAGGATTTGGCCGAAACATTCCTCCAGCGGTCGCAGAACTGGCGCAACGTGTTTGATGCCGAGACCGGCTTTGCCCGGCCTCGTAAAGCGAATGGCGAGTGGCAGACGCCCTTTGATCCCTTCAAGCAAGACAGCTTCGTTGAAGGCAACGCGTGGCAATACACCTGGTTCGTGCCGCAGGATGTGCCGGGGCTGGTGGCGGCCATGGGACGCGACCGCTTTGTCAACCGGCTGAATGAGGCGTTCGAGAAGTCCGCGCCCACGCGCTTCAACGCTGCGGGTGATCGCTTCTGGCTGTTCCCTCTGAACCATGGGAACCAGCCCACGATGCATGTGGCGTGGCTGTTCAACTGGGCCGAAAAGCCCTGGCTGACCCAGAAGTGGGCGCGCGCCATCCTCGACGCCTACTACGGTCACAACCCCGCCGACGCCTACCTGGGCGATGAAGACCAGGGCCAGATGAGCGCGTGGTTTGTCATGTCCGCCCTCGGCCTCTTCCAGACCGACGGCGGTTGCCGCGTGGATCCGATTTACGAACTCGGCAGCCCGCTTTACCCGAAGGTGGTCCTGCACCTCTCGAAAGAGTACTATGGTGGCAAGACCTTCACCATAACGGCCCGGAACGCCTCGCGGGCCAACCGCTATATTCAATCCGCCAAACTCAACGGCCGACCACTGAACGCCTGGTGGATCATGCAGCGCGATGTCGTTCGCGGCGGCAAGCTCGAATTGGAACTTGGCCCGCAGCCGAACAAGGCCTGGGCGGCCACCGCCCAGCCGCCGCCTCACCCGGCCACGCCGCTGGCGAAACACTAAGGAATCCGCAGCAAATCGGGGTCAAATCGGGGTCAGAACCGCTTTTTTTAACTGACTGGCGGTTGCCCGGACTGACGGGCTATGCGGGAGCAGACAATGTGAGCGTAGAGTGAAAATAAGTGGTTCTGCCCCCCATTTGGGATTGGGAATCACCAACTCCCAGCCCTTGGCCGGTATCACCCCCGTAGGGCTGCTCTAAGGTCGGGCCATTCCAAACCCGAGACCCGAAGACCGAAGTCCGAATTGATAGCCACTCCGGCTGAGCAGCAGTCAATCGAATCATGCCAGTCTCAGAATTCGTATTTCG
>SESF01021973.1_pt1 | contig 12346 bp, 9 predicted proteins | sample 3171521 | NCBI WGS metagenome assembly SESF01 (sample SAMN10866945, study PRJNA518727) | freshwater metagenome | biome: subpolar coniferous forest; feature: holomictic lake; material: water; isolation source: holomictic Lake 227, 6 m and 8 m depth | place: Canada: near Kenora, Ontario | collected...
ATCGCGCCCGCTGGCCAGGATCAGCGTGCCGAGGCGCAGCACGTCCGGGTCGGTGACCTTGCGCGCCAGGGTGGCCAGCAGAATTTCGTGGTCGAGGCTGGGGAAGAACTGTCGGATGTCGCAGGAGAGCGCGAAGCGGAAGCTCCGGGTGAAGTGTTGGAGGCGGTCCAGCGCGCGGTGCGTGCCCTTGCCGACGCGGTTGGCAAAGGAATCGGCGATGAAGCTCCGCTCGAAGCCCGGCTCGATGATCTGGCAGAGGGCGTGATGCACAACCCGGTCGCGGAAAGGAGCAGCGGAGATAAGCCGGCGCTTCGGCTCATGGATGAAGAAGCTGGTGTAAGCACCCGGGCGGTAGGTGTGGTTGAGCAGTTCTTCCTGGAGGGTCAGGAGATTCTCTTCCAGCCGGTACTCGAACGCAGCGACCGCGGCGTGCCCCCGCTTGCCGCGGGCGGCGTCGTGCCAGGCGCGGAGCAGGTTGGCCCAGCAACACAGGTGCGCGAATGAGGTCATCTACCGCCGGGTGCAGCGCGTCTTCCCATAGCGGCGTCTCGGCCAGAACGCCGCACTTCTCGTTTGGAGAGTGAAACCGGACGCCGCTCGGGCAAGGCCCAGCCAGGCCAACTACCTGGCCCCGCGCCAGGGCGCTGCCCAGGGCGCGGGGCCGCTGTTATTTCTCCGGCTGGAGGAAGCTCCAAACGCGGCCTGGACCAGACTCCGCCATTCTTCGCCTCGGCCGGGAAGGAAGCGGTTCCTCCCGCCCGGCAGTTCCGGCAGGGACGCCCTCGCGGGCCGTCACTACGCCTGAAGGATGTGGACGCCACCACCCGAAACCCGATGTTCCTGTTCCGGTTGTCGGGATTGTTCCTGTTGCGGTACGCACAACGCGCGTTGTCGGCTGAATTGTTCCACGAGCCGCCACGCAACACCCGGGCGCCTTTGAGTCTGCCCCGACGCGGCCAGTGTGCCACCCCGTCCGGGCCGAGCAAGCGCCATATTCAACTCTCGCATGTTCAACTCGAGGCCTTCCGCCAGCCGCCGAGCAGGCGCCCGATTTCCATCAGCATCTGGAAGACGTGCTGGTATTGCTGAGGCGTCTGCCAGCCCAGTTTGGTCGCCAAGCGGAGGTAAAGCCGCAGTTTGGCGATGGCTTCATCCGCTCGCGCCAGCCGCTCCTGCCGCGCTGGGCCGCGCCGGAGCTGGGCCTCCTCCAGAAACTCGCGCAAGTCCATTGCGGCATCCAGTAGCCGCTGGGTGACCGTATGCCGATGGGCACGTGGGAAGTGGTTCGTGTGCGGCAGCAGCCAGGCCAGCAGGTCGAAAGTCCGGCTGAAGATCACCATCTCGGGCGCACGCTGCGGCGAATTTATCCCGCCGGGGGCTGCGCCCCCGGACCCCGCCCCCGGATTCGACTTCGGGTGCTCCGGTGTTTCCATAGCTCAGTTCAGAGTTCAGAGGAATCAGAGTTCAGAGGGAAGAATGGGGACGCCACCACCCGAAACCCGATGTTCCCGTACCGGCCGTCGGGATCGAGCCTGCTGCGGTACGCACAACGCGCGTTGTCGGCAGAATTGCCCCACGAGCCGCCACGCAACACCCGGGCGGAATCACCTGCTTGACCCTGATCCGCGAGTTTCTCGTAGTTCTTGTAGTCCGCGCGCCACTTGGTCAGGCACCATTCCCACACGTTGCCGGCCATGTCCGCCGCCCCGCAGACCGCTTGGCCGCTTGGGAACAGACCCACCGCGCTGGTCTGGCCAATCTCTGCCTCGGCGCAATTGCAGCGGCTGGCCGGCTCGGCCTTGTCTTTGGGGTCCCAGGGGGAATCACGGCCATCGGTGTGCCGTGCCGCGCGCTCCCACTCCGCTTCGCTGGGCAATCGCACTTTCCAACCTCCCGGCAGGTTCAACTCCTCCGGCTTGAACGTCGCGTTGAGCCACTTGCAGAACGCCATCGCCTCATACCACGTCACCCCCACTCGCGGATGATTCGGCGTCTGAAAAGCGGACGCATAGTCATCGGGCCGCGTCCGTTCTTCCTTGTTGCGCCACTGCCAGCCGGCTTTGGTCCAGAGTTCTTCCCGCGCATAGCCTTCATCCTGAATGAAGAGCTCAAACTGGGCCGCCGTGACGGGATAGGCCGCGACGCAGAAGGGATGCTGAAGGCGATGCGTGAACTGCAGTTTGCCCTCCCAGTCGCCGCTTCCGCCCATGATGAAATCGCCCGGCTCGATCCCCGGAGTCCAAAGCAGGTTGGGGCGGTCCTTCTTCCCTGGTCGCGGCACGGTGCCCACACCTTCACGCGGATCCTGGACCCAACCGAGCTGACCAGCCACCCCCGCCCGTTCCTTCAGCGGAAACTCTTTCGCTGGGGTGGTGCTCTGGAGCAAGCTGAGGAGCCGTTGGCGGAGGTCGGCCACGGTGTCGGACCCCCAGCTCAGTTCGAGCAAGTCGCAAAAGCGGACCTCGCGGACCACGTCGGCGGCGAAGACGAGTTGGCGGCGAGCAAGGGCATCGGGCTGGGCCGGCACCTGGCAGAGTTCGTGGACGAGGTCGCGGACATCGCCCAGGTCCCCTTTAACATGGGCGCGAATGCCTGCCGCCCAAGTGATGACGTTGCGCCAGTAGCCGGCGGGGTCAAAAAGCGCCGCCGCCCGCTGCGCGAAGGTGGGCATTTGGCCGCGGGCTTCCTTTTGCTGGTGGTCGCGTTCCCAGGCATCCTTGTCGGCCAGGTAGTCGCCGGCCAGGAACTCCTGGAAACGGTAGGTGAACTGGAAGCTCTTGCCGTCCTCAGACTGCAAGAGCCCGGCGCGGTGGCGGATGGCTTCGATGACTTTTCCGGCCCATGCCAGCCGCTGGCCCTTGGAATCGAGCCGCGCGAACTCGATCGCTAGCTTGTCCTCGGTGATGTTGGCTGGCGTCCAATCGCCGGCTTGGGTGGCGGCGGCCGCCTGGTGGGCCTGAAACGCCAGCCGTGCGAGGCAGGCCCGCAACTTCTTTTCGGAGCAGTCGCCGTCCTTCAGCAAGGCGCCGAGTTCATCCTGGGCGGCATCGGACTCGGTGGCTCCCTTGACCTTGGCTTTGGCCCAGAGAAAGAGCAGCGTGTTCACGAGCAGGTCAAAGAGCTTGGCGCTTTCCTCCGGCAACGGCTCGCCCGCGCGAGCGGTATGCAGGCAGGCCATCGCCGTGAGGTGCATGGGGTTGCGGCCCATTTCCTGCAAGCGCGGCTGGTCCAGGGCCCTCACCAGCGACGGGCTGCACTTGGCGGCGTCCTCGGCGGTCATGCCCTGATAGCCTTTGCGCGCGCACTCGCCATACCAGCCCTGGACGAACTGCTGGCTCTGGGCCGGGGTGAACTCGGCGAGGGTGAAGATGTGGCTGAAGCCTTTCAACTGCAACCCGCGCGGGACGTAAGACTTGACCCGGCAAGTGACCACCATGCGGCTGGCGCGGAACCCCCCGGTGGCGAACGACTCGATGGCCTGGCGGATGAAGGCGCGCTGGCCGTCGGGCACCTCGTCCAGCCCGTCCAGCAGCACCAGGGCGTGCCCGTGCAGGAGAGCGGCTTTGAGGGCGGGAATGGACGCACCCAAACTGCGCTTCTCCAGTCCGGCTTGGAGGTAGTCCCAGACGTGGCAGGAGTCACCCGCCGATGGCGTCTGGTCTTTGCACGCGGCGGCGAGCCGGCGCAACTCCACCCACACGGGCACCGGCGGGCTGCCGCTCCAGAGCCCGACCGGCAGCTCGCCCAAATAATCACGCTTGTCGTCCGCGTGGTGCCGGGCCAGGCAGAAGGCCAGATAGCGGAACAGGGTGGTCTTGCCGGAGCCGGGGGCGCCCAGGAAGACGGAGCGGTCGTGGCCGAAGATGGCTTCGACGGCAGGCAGGGGCTCGGTCTCGCGCTCGGTGCCCGGCATGGGCGAGCCGGCCCGGGGCTTGGCGACCGCTTTCTCGGAGCGGGTCCGCACTTCGGTCGTGTTGAGGTGGATGTAAACTTTGGCCAGTTCGGGAGTATTGCCCTCGGTCACGTCGCCAACCTGCGGGTCAATTCCCAGGAGCGTGACAAGCTGGCAATCCTCGGCCAGCTTCAGCAGGTAGGGGCGTAGCGGCGGCAGGAGATTCTGGAGCCGTTTCAGGTCCGGCTGGTGCGGCTCCAGGCGCAGGTAGCGCACGCACAGCCAGTCGTTTTCCGGCTTCTCCAGTTCGCTGATGAGTTCCGCCTGGCCCAGGACTTCGAGTTCATGGCCGAACTTCTGCTTGAACTTCTCGCACCACTTCCTGACGACCCTGTTCGTGAGCGGCTCGGAGGTGATGAATACGAGCACATCGGTTTTCAGGCTGCGTTGGCCGAGCGCGTCGGCCTGCACCTTGGCCCAAGTGCCGGTTAGCGAGATGGCGCCGCGCCGCGTCTTTCCATCCTTGCCGGGGCTGAACGTAGTCAGGTCCTCCGCGCCATCTTTCTTTCTCTCGGTAATGACCAGCTCCGGCCAGCGGCGTTTGGCGATGTGCCCGGCCAGGTCCTCAAAGTCCGCGGCGCGCTCCGCGGCCTTCATGCTTTCAAGCGCTTCTTTGATTTCGAGTCGGCGGTCTTTCATGGGGCGATGCGGTCCGTTGCGGCCCATTCTGCCAGGGACCGGAGTGTGTGAGCGAGGACAAACCGCCGGGCGGTGCGCTGGGCTTCGCCTTTCAGCAGCGCCGCCAGGCCAACGTGCGCGGCGGCGATGGCCAGCGGCAGGGGGCGGCACAGGCCGGCGGGAGAGTCGCCGGGGACCAGACGGGGCAGGCAAGCTTTCAGCAGCGTAACGAGCCTTGTCCGGCGTTGTTCGGCGGCGGCGTCGGGCGGTTCGTGGCCGGCGTCGAGTACCCAGCCCGTGCGGCCCGCGCGCCATTCCGAGCGGCAGACCTCCGGCGCGACATGCGCCCAGCCCACCGGCTCCGCCCAGTGAAACAGTTTGCCCACGTCATATAATGGGTCGGCGAATCCCACCTCGGGATTGGGATCAATCAGCTTCACCGCGTAGCCTTTGCCATAGCGTCGCGCCATAATGTTTCCCAGGTGCGGGTCGCCGTGTTGGAGGACCGGCGTGACCAGCGGCGCGCGCTCCGCCATGAATCGTTGCGCGCGGTCGAGCAGTTCCTCCACCGGTGGACAGGGCACTCCCAGGACCCGGCCTGGCAGCGTCATGATAGGCTTCAAATCCGGGTCGGCTTTGAGCAGTTCCCGCAGCTTGCTCCTCAGACGGCCGGTGAACGGGTCTCTTTGCGTGGGGATTCCCGGCCAGCAGCTCTTCCCCGCTTCCCCCGCTTTGCGAATGGCCCGCAACGCTTCGACGACCTTCTGGAGAATACTCTCACCGTCTTTGTCCGCGAGGCCGTCGCGGTAAACCAGGTCCAGCAGCGTCGAGTGCTTGCGGAGGTTCCCCATGAGCAGGAGCTTGCGGCCTTGGCCCAGCTCGACCAGTCCCAGGATTTCCGGGAAGGTCCGGGGCCGAACCCGGTTCACCGCAGTCATCAACTCCCGATGCAACCCCAGGTCGGCACCCCCGAGCTTGAGCACGGCGTGAACGTCAATCCGCAGCCCCCCCACGAGGCTGGCTTTCAAGCCGCCGCCGAAGCTTTGGAAGCAACCCACGCGGACGCAGGCCCTTTGAAACGCGTCGCTCAGACCGCGCCGCAACAGCCCGCGCACCACCGGGACCAGGTCCTTGACCAAGTCAATCGTCCCGTCGGGCAGCCGGACGTCTTCCGCGTCACCTCGGTCCATCGTAGAATGTATTCTTCCCCCGTTAGCCGCCCTTCCGCCGGGGGCTGCGCCCCCGGACCCCGCCCCCGTATTCGGCTTCGGGTGCTCCAGTGTTTCCATACCTCAATTCAGAGTTCAGAGGGATCAGAGTTCCGAGGGAAGAATGGGGACGCCACCACCCGAAACCCGACGTCCCTGAGCCGGTCGTCGGGAATGCCCCAGCCGCGGTACGCACAACGCGCGACGCCGGCAGAACTGCCCCACGAGCCGCCACGCAACACCCGGGCGGAATCACCTTCTGGACCCTGATCCGCGAGCTTCTCGTAGTTCTTGTAGTCCTCGCGCCACTTGGTCAGGCACCATTCCCACACGTTGCCGGCCATGTCTGCTGCCCCGCAGACCGCGTTGCCGCTCGGGAACAGACCCACCGCGCTGGTATGGCCAAGGGCAGCCTCGTCAATATTGCAGCGTTGCTCAACTCCTTGCGCTTCGTCGCCCCAGGGATAGGATCGCCCATCGGTATGCCGTGCCGCACGTTCCCACTCCGCTTCGCTGGGCAACCGCACGTTCCAACCTTCCGGCAGTTTCAACTCCTCCGGCTTGAACGTCGCGTTGAGCCAGTTGCAGAACGCCGTCGCCTCATACCACGCCACCCCCACTCGCGGATGGTTCGGCGTCTGAAAAGCGGACGCATAGTCATCGGGCCGCGTCCGTTCTTCCTTGTTGCGCCACTGCCAGCCGGCTTTGGTCCAGAGTTCTTCCCGCGCATAGCCTTTATCCTGAATGAAGAGCTCAAACTGGGCCACCGTGACGGGATACACCGCGATGCAGAACGGATGCTGGAGGCGATGCGCGAACTGTGGTACCTCCTGCCACCCGCGCACATTGCTACCCATGGTGAACGGGTCGCCCAGCTCGATCACGCCGGCCCAGGCGAGGTCAGGTACTGCCTTCTGGCTGGGCCGCGGAATGATGCCGACGCCGGGGCGTTCATCGCCCAACTGGCCGAGGGCCATGCCCGCCTGGGCCCGCTCGAAGGGCGTGAGGACTTCCTGGGCGAGGAGTTGCTTTAGCAGGCAGCGGATGCGGGTGACGAGTTCCGGGCCTTCGTCGAATTGCGTCACCTTGGCCAGACTCATTTCCAGCAGCGCCTCGCCGGCCAGCCAGACGCGGTGCCAGGGCAGAAGAGCGGGCGGTTGGTCGTTGGGGCACAGCTTGCGGAGCAGGGCAAAGCCATTCCACTCGACCAGATCGTCCACATGAGTTACGCGGCCGGCGGCCCACTTGATGACCTCGCGCCAATAGCCCGTTTCGTCGAGCAACTTGACCGCCTCGGTAGCGAAGTCTTTGTCCTTGGTGAGGTGAAGCGCAGCGAGGTATTCCTGGAAGGACCGGTGGGGGAAGCGGAAGGTGTGTTCCTGGACGGCGATAAGCAGGCCGGCGCGGTCCCTGATGGTTTCGATCACGCGCTCCGCCCAGTCGAGACTCTTCTGCGGGTGGAGTTCCCGCAGGGCGAACAACAGCTCGTGATGGGGAATGTCGCCCGCTTCGTCGCCGGCACGGTCGCGGCTGCGGTTGTGCGCGTTAAAGGCCACGGTCGCCAGCACGCGCAGAAGGTCGTTTTCATCGCGCTGCGCTTCGCGGAGCAAGTCTTGCAGCCGGGAGCCTTGCCGGGCCTCGTCCCAGCGCAGGAGAAGCAGTTCGATGACTTCCTTGTAGAGCTTGGCGCGGTCATTGGGCAGGCGGCCCCGGTGGGTGTGGAGCAGGGCCATGTCGGTAAGCAGCATGGGGTTGCCGGCCAGGCGGCGCAGTTCGGGCCGCTGCAAGGCTTGCTGCAACCGGTCGCGGCGCTCCTCGGCCTCTTCGCGCGAGAAGGGCTTGGGCACGTGGGCCGTGTACCAGGCGGTGATGAACTTGCTGATCTTCTCGTCGTCGAACGGGGCCAGCTCAAAAGCCGGCACGTCCGCCAGGCGGGCATCGGCGCGGGGGTGGGCCTCGAGGTCCTCGGCCTCCTTTCGCAGCATCGCCTGATACGGAATGGTGCGGCAGGTGAGCACCAGCCGGGAATGCCGGAAACGCTCGGCGAACTTGAGCGCGCAGGCCCGCACGAAGTCGCGCTGCGCGTCGGTGGGTACCTCGTCCAGGCCGTCGAGGAAGACAATCGCGTGCCCGAGATTCAACACGGTCTCAAGTGCGCGGCCATAGTCGGTGAGCCGGGCGTCGGCCAACGTCTTGAGGAAGAATTCCCAGAGCCGGCTGGAGCACGGCTCCGGCAGTTTCTCGGGCTGGTAGCGGACGAAGTCCCGCAGGACGATGGTAAGGGGAATCGGGCGCGCGTCGGCGGGCCAGCCTTCCAGGCGCGCAAGCCACTTCTGGTCCGGCTCCAGGTGGTGTTTGGCCAGGCAGAGGCTGAGATGGCTGATGAAAGTGGATTTGCCGGAGCCAGGATCGCCTTTGAGCACCAGGCAGGAATGGCGGGCGACGGCCTGGAGGGCGGAGAGCGGCTTGGTTTCCCCGGCACGCGGTCCGGGCAGCTCCTCGGCACGCTCAGCGGTTTTGGTGTCGAGGGCGGTATAGACCGCTTCGAGTGTGAGCGGGGTGTCCTTGGCCTTGGGGTCCAGCCCGATGAGCGGCACCCGCTGGCACAGCGGGGCAATGTGCTCCAGGTAGGGGCGCGCCTTGCCGACCAGGTCGGCGAGCGCCGGCGGACCGGCCGGGAGGGTGGCGCGCCGCGGCCAGTAGATATGGGCGATGCGCTCCAGTAGATCATACCGCCGATACAGTTCGTGCCAAATATCTTCCCAGGCCCAGACTTCGACGCTGAAAAGCTCCTGCTGTCGGTGTTGCTCTGTGAGTTGGTTGGCCTTTCTCTGGAGGGCGGCGTCGCGCGGCGCGGTGGTGGCGAGGATAAACCGGGCCAGCTTCGGCTCGAAGCGCCGGGCGGCTGCGACTTCGGCCTCCAGCTCGGCCTCGGTCACCTTGGCCCACAAGCGCCCGTCCTTCTGCTTGCATTGGACGCCTACGAGGTTGCCTTTCTCGCGTCCGAAGAGGTCCACGCCGTCCTGCTTCTGGCCGCGGCGCGCGTGCTTCTGTGCGCCGGAGTCCTGCCAGAGGTCCTTCCACAGATCCAGGCAGAGGGATTCAAAGGCGGTGGCGTCGTTCGGGGGTTCCCAGCGTTCGATGTCGGAGCTCATGGTTGCGCAAGCTGGCCGGGTTGCTGCCGCTCAAGGACCGAATCAGATCGCATAGCGGTGCCACTCTGCCAGAGGCCGGAGCAGGCAGGCAAGCACGAAGGGGGCACCGTGCAAGAGTCAGTCCTCAGTTGATGAGAGTGTCATGTTCTCACCTCGTCGTCTTGTACGGTCGGGGTTACGGATTTTGCAAGGCGTCCGAGGGTCTTTCCCGCACTGCCATCGTACGGCTGCAATCTGACCCGTTTTGCGGGCAGAGTGCCGAACTGGCATCGTACGACTACGACGCCAGCGCAGGGGGCAGTGTGTTGTTCTGGTTTAGGTTCCAGTGATTTGGTGCAGGGCGTCGTGGAAGGACCGGCCGAGCACCTGGACGTGGAAGTCGGGTTGGCTACTCGCGCTTGGCTGATCGGTTCAGCTTCTTCCTTCGAGATGACGCGGGTCGCGCTTGGTGTGAAACACGGCGAGTACGATGATGACATTAGGCTCAGGCACGAAGTGAAGGGCGTAGGGAAACCGTCGCAGCAAAGCACGGCGAATTTCGCCGCGAACCGGGCTAAACCGTAGCGGTGCGGCAGCGATTCGCTCCACCATCTGGTCCACCGCGACCTGGAACTCCGCCTCCAAGCCCTCTTTTTGCTTTTGGTACCACCCCATCGCCTCATGCATCTCCAGCCGGGCGATGGGCCGGAAAATGGTGGGCAAACTCATTTAGAGCTGCCGTATTTCTGGTCCAGTTCCGCTTTGAGCTGCTCCCAGGGGATGCCGGTTTGGGGATTGCGCTGGTGTTCCTCCAGACGCCGATCAAGCTCCTCGGCCTGGGCTGGCGAGAGCGGCGGCTCATGGCCTTCGTCGGTGATGCTTTCCCACAGGGCCTCGGCCAAGTCAATGCGTTCCGCCAGCGGCAGAGCCTTTGCCACCTCGAGCAGATTTGCGTTCATGGCAATAAATCTAAACGGAAGCCGCAGAGTGAGCAAGCGTCGGTTGTCCTGGTGCAGTTGTTACGGATTTAGTTCCCATGTAATTTGTCCCCAATTGGCGTCGTAAAGGGGTTAATGAGATTGTCATGTTCTCACCTCGTCGTCTTGTACGGTCGGGTTGCGATGCACGAGCTACCCTGGGAAGAGAGGGTGAGGTCGGCTAACCCAAGCGGGGTTGCGTCCTGGTGGAGGACAGCGGACACAACCCCGTTGAAAATCGCCCGGGAGCTAACCCAGGGTAGCTCGTGCCTCGCAACCCAGGGCTGGAGGACACAATCCCTTTGGGATTCGCCCTGACGGCTCGAAAGATGTGGGTAAGGCTCAGCCACCGGGGAGGGCAGGAGTGAGGGGGAACGGGTCCAGTTACGGCGGAGCGGCAGGCTGAATTACCTGCGAGTGCGGGCATTGTTCAGTCTGGCGGGTGCAAAGGTCAAGACCGACGCGTTCTTGCCTGCCAAGCGAAGCTCAGGCGCGTGAGCGAGGGCTGGACCAGGCGGCCTTGGTGAAGTTTAGCGCTTCCGCTACCGACACGAAACAAATCAAGTGACGCAGTTCCGTATCCTGCGGGTTAGCTTGGCAAATTGCACGGTCACGGGAGCCAGCCAATACTCTTGAGCTATCTCACAAAGACCCACTACTAATCCCCTGCTATACCCATCCTAAGCCCCTCGTATCCCCCTCGTATTATGAATACGAGGGGGATACGAGGGGCTTACTGGGGGTTTATGATGGGTATAGTATGGGTTACTGGGTCTATAGGTTGCCGCGGAGCTTGAGAATGGGTATTACGTGCAAGTGTCACCTCACTATTTACACCTTTAGGTTCTGCTGGTATTACGGATCTAATTCCAATGCCTTTCGGAAATTCCAGAGCTGAATCCCGAAGGGATTCCGTCCCCAAGCCCAAGGGTTGCGAGGCACGAGCTACCGTGGGAAAAGAGGGTGAGGTCGGCCAACCTCAACGGGGTTGCGTCCTGGTGGCGGACAGCGGACACAACCGTTGGGGTTGAAAATCGCCCGGGAGCTAACCCTGGGTAGCTCGTGCCTCGCAACCCAGGGCTGGAGGACACATTCCATTTGGGATTGCAAAACCCCCGGTCTTACCGTTGTTCCCTCCGGCACTGGCCTCGCACGGAATATGCGTGAAGGGGTCGGTTCTCATGCCAATAATCAGGTCTTGGGCGGCAGGACTTCCTGTTTCAGCAGGTGGGCCGGAATCTGGGCGATATGCGGATCGCGATGGACCAGGACGGCATCGTGGGTCTTGGCGCAGCCGGCGATCAAGGCATCCATGGCCGGCAGTCATTGGGGAGTGTCGCGCTTGAGTTGGAAGGCCGCTCTGGCCACCACGTTGTCCACGGGGATGGCGACATCAAACAGGCTCTCGTATCCGGCCACGGCGTCGGGATGCTGGTCGAGCACACCCTTCTCCTGCAGTCGCACTTGGAATTCAAACAGGACGGCGGCGGACAAGCCCAGCACGGCGGCTTCGTCCCGCAGAATCTCCCGCACTCGCTCCCATCCCGGCTCCTGGAAGGCGTGCGCCAGGAGAGCGGACGTGTCAAGGACGTGGGTGACTTGGGCCATATTCCTGGAGGTCATCCTGCATTCGCTGCTGGACCAGTTCCGCCACGGCATCTTCACACGGCTTCAAGAAGGGCCGGCCAATGCCGAGGAGCTTCTCGGCCCGTTCGCCGCGGGGGCTGTGTTTATGCACAAGCAGCGCGCCGGGGCCGGAAACCTCCCAGTCGAGCACGGTGCCGGGCTTCAGGTCAAGCAGCCGCGCGAGCGCGTCCGGGATTTTGACCGTGTTGTCGGCAGACATTGTGGTCGTCATGGGGGAAAGATGCTGTCTGGGAAGGAGTTTTCAAGGCAAAAATCGGTGGCAACCAACTGGCATAAAGGGGTTAATGAGATTGTCATGTTCTCACCTCGTCGTCTTGTACGGTCGGGTTTCGAGGCACGAGCTACCCTGGGAAGAGAGGGTGAGGTCGGCCAACCCAAGCGGGGTTGCGTCCTGGTGGCGGACAGCGGACACAATCGTTGGGGTTGAAAATCACCCGGGAGCTAACCCTGGGTAGCTCGTGTCTCGCAACCCTGGGTTGGCTTGGCGGTTTCGCTCCTTGAGGCGGGCAAGCCCGCTGCCTCAAGGCCCGGAGGTTGTTAAGCCGGTTCCTCCTTCCCGGCGTTTAGTCCCAAGGACGCGGACGGGTCTCCCATGTTCCCAGGGAACCCCAATGTGCCTTTGCCCTGCTCTCAGACCCCGGCCGGACCTCGGCGCCTGGCCTTCACGGCGCTCCGGTATTGCTCCCGTCGCTCTAACAACGAAAGCCCCAGCATCTGGTTATTTCGAGGCTCAATCACACGGCTTCAGCACTGGCTGTTTACGCTTCGTGCCGCCCTCTCGGACGACTACGCAAAACTCGCTTCCGGGGG
>SESF01015592.1_pt1 | contig 12338 bp, 7 predicted proteins | sample 3171521 | NCBI WGS metagenome assembly SESF01 (sample SAMN10866945, study PRJNA518727) | freshwater metagenome | biome: subpolar coniferous forest; feature: holomictic lake; material: water; isolation source: holomictic Lake 227, 6 m and 8 m depth | place: Canada: near Kenora, Ontario | collected...
AAGTCCCAGTTCATGCCTGTGTTAGTGTGAAGTCAGGGTGCATAATAGTAATTTCTGATTATTCGACGCCACAACTGCTGAAACGTAGTCATCGTGAATGTTTTAGTCCTCCCTCGTTGCACTGGAAAGATTAGGGGGGATTCTAAATTAACCCCTTCAAACCCAAGCACCTCTCAAAGTGTGTTGGTTTTTTAGATCGGAATGCGTAGACCACACCACACCACACCATAACGGACTCTGGAGAATGGTGCGAAAGAAACAAATTCGTTTGTGGGGAGCGGATAACAAAACTTGACTTTCAATACGGATTTACGTGTAGTGCTTGTTTTCGTATAGATTGGAGTAAGAAATGTCAAATTTTACAGTCGCAATACCTGATGATCTTCTGACTAACGCCAAGGTAATGGCCGCTAAAGCAGGCACATCAGTTAATGCGTTAATTCGCACGTTGCTTGATGGTTTCGTTCAAAATGAAAGCTCTCCAATGTCAGGTAACTTCGAGATACTTCTTCAATATTCGCTAGGGCAGATCACCCCAAAGAAAGCAGTAAAGCTTCTACACCTTGAAGATGAAGCAGCTTTGGATAGAGTAACTCGCCAAGCAGGTTTTCCTGTTCCCAGGCTTTCTCTCCAGGAAACAGACAGTATGCAGAAGCGCTTTGGTGAAATGCTGGATAAGGCATGAAGTGCGGTATTGTTATAGTTGATACTGGCCCGCTCAAGACACTTGCCTATGCTGATAGCCTGGAGTTGCTGCTGGTGCCTGCATTCCAGTACATATCTCGGATATGGTGATATGCGAGTTGCGTAACGGTCAGCAATTTCCAGGCAACATTAAGGCGCTTGAATTCATCGAGTCCAACATGAACAATGGTTTGGATGAAATCGAGACAGGTGTCCCGGAAATTGCTGAACAACTAAAATCGCTTCGTGTTGATCCTGGTGATGAGTCTATTCGCAGAATTATCGACAAGTATGAAGATGATTCAGATGGAGAATACGCAATGCTTGTATCAGAAGATGAAAAATTCATGCGAACGGCTGATCCTAAAGGCCACACATACATAATGACAACCAGGCCATTCTTGCAAGAGCTGGAAAAGCGTGGCATGGTCGCTGATGCAGAGGCATTAATACAAAAGGCGGAAGAAGCTGTAATTCATGCAGGAGAAACGCTTGGGCGGGGCCAACTAAACAGAAGGCATGAGTGGAACACTCCACCCGTTAGGAATGTGCTGGTGAAGCCATTCTAATTTTAGTGCACAAAAGCTGCACCCACAGGATAATCGTAATTATTCAGTCCCCCCTCTTTGAAAAAGAGGGGTTAGGGGAGATTTTTTAAATAAATCCCCCTCAGTCCCCCTTTTCAAAGGGGGAGGTGAATACTTACGGATAATCGGCTACCTACTTAGGCAGCACGCAGAAAATATCCCCCCAGAATACGTCTGGTTCCCACGCTCCGGCGTGGGAATTCATCCGGCAACGCTCCAGCGTTGCGTGACGCGGGAGCGTCACTGCCGGCAAACCGCTTCGCACTGCCTTCTCCTTTTTTCAATAGGGGAAATAATTACGATTCACCTCTTAGGTTCTCCAACTAATTTTTCTCGAAGAAAGGTTTGGGGAGCCATGCCGATAAACCCTATTGCACGGTTTCAAATGTTATTCGTTATTAAGGTCATGCTACGAATCCATAAGTTGAGTTAGAACTGAAATTATCAGCGGATTTATTTGTTCCGGCTTTAGGCAATCCACTCTTAGATAGCCGCTAGTCAAATACGTTTGCTTTTATTTGGGCGAGTGGGCCAGCATTGACCCCATAACCTGTTGTAATTATTTCATAAAAACTCTTTAAATTAAGTCTAATAATGAAACTGCGCCAACTTTTTTTATAAAAACGTAGTGGCTTTGAACCTTTGTTTGATAACAAGGAATAGATATACATAGAAGAACAAAATATATCTTCTTAGAAAGTTGGCCTATTAGTATGGCGAAATTTTAACCTGACTTAAAAGGAAAGCCGTTATGAAAACAACATCAACTAGAAGACCGGGAGGCTGGCAGTTGCCGGCAGTCTTGGCTCTCGTACTCAGTCCGCCTCTGGTTATGGGGGCGCAACCGCAAACCACGCCGGCGCAGTTCGACATGACCGGGAATATCGAAAGGTTTACGTTAGACACCTGTGCCGCACCGCCCTCGGCATTGACGGCACCTGGTTCTTACTCTTCTTTGGCGGGAGCCAATGCTTTAGCCTGTACCGCAACCATCGTAATTAACGGGCAATCCATCAAGATACCCGCAAATACCGTAATGACTTTACCGGCGTCTTTTCTGACCCCTTACGAGCTGTTCGCCTATAATCCGCTTTGTGTAGCGCCTGCTACTTGTAATGAAACCGGCTTGGCTGTCCAGGACACCCAACGTCTGCCTTCCAACGCTAACCCTGCAACCTACGAAGCCAGCATCCAGGGCAACATAGTCTATGATGCGGCAGGCACCCCCACTTACGCGGCAGGCCTGGTCAAAATATCCCAAGAAGACTTGAATTCGGGTGATGGCTATATCAACTTTATCGACTATGCCACGGGTGATATATACGTTGGCGGCGACATTGTTGCCGCGCTCCCAGCGAACGGTGCCCGCTTAAAAATAGTCGATCCGGTTGGACGCTTCGGCCGCAGTACACCTCCAGGCAGCCCTGCGGACACCATGGATATCCGCTTTGCGGTCGATGACGGCAACCCGACTATCGCTGCGGAAACCGGTTATCCTTTGTGTATTCCTCGCACTAATCCGACAGGCCCGACTCCCGACACACTCTGTCCGGAAACTAACCGGCCTGTCGGTGGACTGCCAGTCAATGGCGTACTGATGCACGCAGGCACTTTTTATATGCCGCCAGCTGTGGGCCTGCCGGATCCTAATACAATTGCCAAACCGGTAAGCTTCCCAGCCCTGAACATCTTGGGCGATCCAGCCAAACAAGCGCCGCTTGAGGTGGGGGATTTTATCCATTACAAAGGCACCCAGGCCGTGGATGCCGGCGGCAAGTATATCGCCGCCCATACGATCTCGGCTAACCTGGGCATTTACACGACCCCAGGCGCAGACCCTGCTTATAGTATTCAGGAAGTTAACATTGTTGGCGTTGCCTCTGCTTTAGGGTTTGCGGGGCCGCAGGAAGGCCGGGAGCTGTTCAAGATCGTCGGTTTTACCACCGACGTGGCGCGGATGGTTGACACCGGCAAGGTCATCACTGATCCTTGCGATGGCACCGAGGCTTTTGTCAATATCACCTCTCAGTGGCCTAACGGTTCCGCCCTGGATCCAACAGGCAATGCGCTTGCCAACGTCCCGCTGGGCCGGTTCCGCAGTCAATTCCTGAAAGGCATTAACCTGGGCGTATCGATGATTCCGGCCACCAAGGAAATCAGAACCCAGATTCGAGGCTCGAACCCTGGTCTACTCCTTACGGCCGCTAATGGCCTCACCTATGGCCAATACCAGGCACCGGTGGGTGAATATATTTTTCCTGAAAACCTGGGCTTTGGCACCCTCCCCATCGTGCCCAACAATTTTGAGAATCTGCAATTTCTGTCTTTGGGACACGGTCCTTGGGAACTGTATGACCCGTACAGCATCAGTTTATCGCCAGCAGTCGCCGGTTTATGGTCTCCCGGCGGCACCCCCAACCCCGCTCCGACTCAAGGCCAGTTAGCGCCTTGGCCCGGAGCGCCTGTGCCCGCCACTGTCAGCTGTGCAGGCGGAGGGGCTGCGCCGCCGGTAATACAAGTCGCCAATGTGACTGCGGGAATAAATTCTCCGGTAAGCTTAAATGCAACCACTACATTTAGTCCAGGCGGGACTGCCATCGGAACCTTTAGCTTTGATCAGCAATCTGGCACCAATGTCATGCCGGTAGCCGGAGTGGCGTTAGCTTCACCCACTTTAACCTTCACTGCCCCCAATACGGCGCAGATTCTTACCTTCAATTTAACGGTATGCGATGTTCTGGCTAATTGTTCCGTCAAATTAGTCACGGTGTCCGTAACCGCAGCCACCGATAGCCTTACCATACCGGTAGCGCCAACCTACAAGGTAAGAGACGGCTCTTGGACCTTGACTATAAACGGCACGAATAATACCGCGAAATTGACGGCACATGTCTTTAACCAGGCAAACGTCGAGGTGTTGACGTTGGCAACGCCGCCATTGGTGCAAACGCCAGGGCAAGCAGTCTGGACTTTCAACACAAGGTCAAATGTAATAACACCCGCCCCCGCAAGCCTGTCCATGCGAGTCACATCTGACAAGGGTGGATCGGTTGGGCCTGTCGGGGTAGTTTTGAAATGATAACCCGGCTTGTTTAAGCAGTAGGATAGATGTGTAAACAGAAGTAAAAAAGCCTCGGGAATCCTTGTCTTAAGGTCAATTCCCGGGGCTATTTTTTTACTCCCAGTGTTCTGCAGGTGCAGCAAGCGCACTTAAATTTTATATCCACAATTAAAGGATAACCGTCATGACAATACAAACAATTAAAACACGACAGCCCTCGAGTTCTTTACCTGATAAGTCGATTATCAACGGTACGAAGGGTTACATGAAACTTCTTAAACCTAAAGCCAGCGCTTTGTCTTTGAGATCGACCATTGTTTCAGTGTTGCTATCGTCCATCTCGATACCGGGCTTTTCCGCCGGGTACGCTATAACCCAAATACCGGTTCCCAAGGTCACAATACCTGCCGGGGCAACGGCGCGTCCGGTCTGTCTCGGTATTAATGAGATTGGACAAGTGGCTTGTAACCTGGAAATCGTTGAAACGCTAACGCGGACGCCGATTGACCGTTTAGCCCCTAGCCCCAAGATATTCGCCAGTTATGCTTACGCGTGGGACAGTATCACGAAGGTGCTGACCCTGTTTAGCCCGGTTGCCCCAACCACATTCGACCGGGCAAAAGTTATCACTGACACGGGTTTCGTGGGAGGGTCAACCGCTATTGTTAACAAACCATCACAAGGCGTCATTTGGACGATTGGACTCAAAAGCTCCAGTAAGTTTGGGCCGGGAGAGATTACGGATATCAATAACCCCGGCGATTATGTGCTGAATAAGCAGTTATTCGTTAATAATCAAGCCGTCAGCTTTGCGGGAAAAAATATCCAGGTTAATGCCATTAATAATCTGCCTGTTACCAGTCCGGTCCAGGCAGCGGGTATACAGTCCCTGGTTACGCCAGTAAAAATATCCGGAATCGGCCTGCTATATCCCGCTGCGCCCGCAAATCCTTCGTACGCATTGACTAGCGGCCTGAGTGACTATTCTGTTAGCGACTTGAGCGCTAATGGCAACCGTCTTGTGATCAGTGGCACGCCCAACACAATAAGCGCTGCCACTGCATTGAGCTGTAAAGCGCCCGCTGACTGCCGGCTTTATTTTTCGACAGTTGGCACTTCCGCGCGAGGCAACCCCTATATACGCCTTAACTCAGTCGACAACACGGGCAATGCAGTAGGCACCGACGGGGGATTTGCACTGCTTATCAAGCCACCGACTGCGGCTGCCCCAAACGGCACACGGGTGGATCTTAACAGTCTGCTTCCGGCTGGAAGTTTTAGTAACCTTGGCTGGTTCCTAAACGAAGCCACCGGCATTAATAACGGCGGACAAGTAGTAGGTGTGGGGCTAAAAGGCGGCAAGAATGTTGCGTTTCTGTTAACGCCACAGCCATGAAATAACTGGTCTGGGTATTCACGTTGTTTATTCCTGCCTACAGTGTGCTTCCCTGAAGTGTGACGGGGTTTGCAACCCGGTCACTCACGTTTTGAAAGCTATTGAAGTCTGCAAACGTTTCGGTCGGGGTTGCAAACCCCGACCGGCATCAAAGTTGTTCCAGCATTACCTCGCCCAGACAAACCTGCTCTGGTGATACATCTTCATAATCTTCTGACTCCATGTCTCGGCTACCCGCTTAAGGCGGGACAAACATGCGCAGGCAGGAATAAGACCACCCAAGCGTAGCGCGTGGTGGCGTTTCCGGCACAATCTGATAGCCCCTGCGAAATGCCGGAAACGGCAGCTCTCGCTGCCGCTCGAACCCGCTTATTCCGGCTACAGGTTATAGGCGTGTTTTGCCCCGTCTTGAATTGGTAGCCCATGTCTCATTAGCAGCAACAATAATCCTTGAAGCCGGTGCCTTGGCGCATTCGGCTATTGCGGCTAAATCAACGCCAATTATATTTTAAAAATGTTTTAGCGGCTTTGAACCTTTGTTAACTATACGGGAATTAAGTTTATAGAAGGACGCTATATTTTAACGAGGCCACCGACTTGGATAAGTCATAGGAGCCAGGATAAAAGGCAATAGAAAGTTTGTATTTCTGTTAACGCCACTGAAATAAATAACTGAATAAAGCTGTATTTAGTTTGTAATATCGGAGAAATAGACCTGTTGCCAAACCCGTGGAAAGATTGGCAACTACTATTATCAGTTCGAGCTTAAAACCTGGTCGTTTTATGCCTTGGGATGAAATTAATCAATGACTTAAAAAGAGGAATGTATCATGAACAAGAATATTCATTTCAGGGTCACGGACGATTCTGGAAAATTATTTAAGGATGTAGCCGATAAATATTGCAGCCAATCGGATGCAATTAACCGCAGTGCGTTTGCCATGACCTTAAACAAACCCGCTTCAAGTTTGGCGGTAGCCATAGCTGTATTGTCCGGCTGTTTGGCTGCGGCGACCCCGGCTCAGGCGGTGGTTAATATCCCGACAGCCACTGTGGATCCGGCAACCGGACTCTTCACGCCCGTGCCCAGTCCGCTGTGTATTAATGGATCGTGTGCGACCGAATTTAGTGCCAAGCTGTTGTTGTTTGATGAATTTGGGACTAAAGATATGCCTGCGGCTCCATCAACGGCCTCAATGCCACCAGTCCCGGATTGCCAAAGTATGCCAAACGGTGCAGACCTGGACAATTTTCTTAAGGAAGACCTTAATTCTTTACCCTCCCGGTTAACCGATGTGTCAAAACCTAATCCTTGGGAAGATAAAATTAAGACGTGCGTGCCCGGTGTAACCTCTACCGTCGCTGATGGACGCCCCGGCGGGGAAGACTTTGCCCATCAACGTTGGAGTGACTTTCCCGCACAAAAATACTTTCAAACTGCCCAGACCGGCGCACGCAACAATGGCGGTCTGCGGGACAAATACCAGATGCATGGCTACAAGACCGGGGAGTTTGCTCCTGGCGGACTTTACTATCTGGATGCTGATGGCGATGGCAAGCCCGGAACAGCAGGTTTACAACCAAAGATTCATCCCAATTTACCCACGCAAGACCCCCACTCCGTGTGGACGTTTGACGGCACCCTGCCGCCCAAACTGCTGATGGCAAAGTATGGGGAAGCACTTATATTCAGGCATTACAACGCGCTGCCTATTGATGTGGCGGCTAACAACGGCTTTGGCAGGAATACAATCAGTACCCACGAGCATAACGGCCATAATGGGGCCGAAAGCGATGGCTTTATGCATGCCTACTCGTATCCCGGTCAATTTTATGAGTACCATTGGCCGATGGTGCTGGCCGGACATGACAGTATTAATGCCGGCGCTTTGGATCCCAAAACCGGTGCGCCTGATGGCAGCGGCGGTATCACGCAAGTGCCCGGCGACTGGCATGAAACCATGAGTACCCATTGGTTCCATGACCACATGATGGATTACACCGCGCAGAATGTCTACAAAGGCAATGCGGCGATGATGAACTACTACAGTGCCATTGATCGAGGACGGGAGCCGGTAAACTTGAATGAAGCATCGACTGGACAAAAAAGTGCTGACGATTCAGTTAAGCCAGGCTATGCCTGCCATTACGCAAATCCAGCCAATGCGAATTTGTGCTTGCCCAGTGGCACAGGACTGGATTGGGGTAACCGTGATTATGACATTAACTTAGTGGTTGCCGACAAGGCCTGGGATCCAACCGGTCAGCTTAAATTCAACATCTTTAACCTCGATGGTTTCCTGGGCGACCGCGCAACCGTCAACTGGGAATACAGGCCTTTTCTCGATGTCCGCCCCCGCCGTTACCGTTTCCGCATTCTGAATGGCAGTGTTTCGCGTAACTGGAAGATAGCTATCGTGCAAAAAAACGTGAGCAATACAGGAGTTATCAGCTATACCAAAACACCCTATTACATGATCGCTAACGACGGCAATTTGATGCAACATGCCATACCGTTCCCCAATCCCAATAACGTGTCTACCGGTGATGCCTTACCCGAACAAGGCATTGCCGAACGCTACGATATTATTGTTGATTTTGCGGGCATGGCACCGGGCACCAAATTGTATATGGTTAATCTGGCGCAGCATGATGATGGTACCGGTCCGAGCAAATATGTTGCCTTGGCAGATACGCTGGAAAGCGGTAACATTGCCAACCCAACCCCCCCAAAATATCAAGCTTATGGCATCAGTGGGACTACAATCGGCGATCCCGTTGTTGGCAAGTTCCTTGAGTTTCGTGTAGCGGCTTCCACGGGTGCTGTTGATTACAGTATGAACCCTGCCGATTACGTGGAAGGCAAAAAACAGATGATTCCGTTGAATAAACCAACGCCTGCGGAACTGACAGCCGCCGTGCATAGAACCTTTGTGTTCGGTAAAGGCAGCAGCACGGATACGAAACCCTGGACTGTCCAAACCGATGGCGGTGCCAGCTTATCCGCAGATGAACATCGTGTTTCAGCAGCGCCAGAGCTGCCAGCGACGCCAAGCAGCCTGGGTAAAGTCGAGATATGGCATATCAAGCTCGGCGGCGGGGGTTGGACGCATCCGGTACATGTGCACTTTGAAGAAGGGCAAATTCTTTATCGTGGCGGTAAAGCGCCGCCAATCTGGGAAAAATATGCGCGTAAAGATGTCTATCGGGTAGGGAATCTAACAGAAAGTACGGCCAGTGTCGATATGGCGATTCGCTTCAGGGAGTTTGCCGGCACGTATATGGAACATTGCCACAACACCCAGCACGAAGATCATGCCATGTTGTTGCGATGGGATATTGAAAAGCCGGGCCAAACAATACGCATGCCGGTACCTATGCCTGACTGGAATGGCGTACAGTATGATCCGTCTATCAGCTTGCCGACCGTTAAAACCGGTGATTTGGCGGCAAAGAAATCCTTCAAACTACCATAAAACACCGGGAGACGAGAAAGATGAAAATAACTGGCGCTAGTGGCTATTTGAAAAGCTTGATATTCATTGGCGCTATGTTGACGCTTGGAGGTGGTTCAGTCTGGGCTGCCCCCAAGGGCTCTCCCTGGGGAGAGGGCTATTTTCCCAATGTGGAACTGGTTAATCAAGATGGCAAAACCGTACGTTTTTATGATGATCTTATTAAAGATAAAGTCGTCCTCATCAGTTTTATCTTTACCCACTGCGGCGATAGCTGTCCGGCAGAAACCGCCGGTTTACGCCAGGTGCAAAAATTATTGGGTGATCGCGTTGGGAAAGATATTTTCTTTTACTCGATCAGTATTGATCCGGAGCACGATACCCCGAAGGTGCTTAAAGAATATGCAGAAAGATTCAAGGTTGGGCCGGGCTGGAGCTTCCTGACGGGAAGCAAAGCCGATGTCACCTTGTTGCGAAAAACTTTGGGTCTATTCAGGGACGGTGTCGAAGCCGCTAAACTTAGCGAACATAACACCAGTATTTTGATAGGCAATGAAAGCACGGGACAATGGGTTAAACGTTCGCCTTTCGACGAACCCAAGGTGTTGGCCTGGCAACTGGGCCGTAACTTGAGTAGTTTCAAGTCCTATCAGAATACCGATCTGGCAAATTATGCGGGGGCAAAACAAATGCCCAAGATGAGTAAGGGCGAGGATATGTTTCGTGCCCATTGTGATTCTTGTCATAGCTTGGGTAACGAAGACGGCTTGGGGCCAGGACTGCTGGGCGTTACGCAGCGGCGTGACAAGGCATGGCTGACCCGCTGGCTGAAGGCACCGGATAAATTACTGGCCGGGAAAGATCCGATTGCGCTTGATCTCTTCAACCGATACAAAAAATTATTGATGCCTAATTTACGGCTCAGCGATGCCGATGTGGAAGCTCTGATTGTTTATATGGAGGCCAGTAGCAAGGCTATCTTACAAGATGGGGCAAGCCAATAAACCTAAAAGCCGCAGTTTATCCACGAAAGACACGAAATAAATTAGTACGTTATATTAATTTAGCTATTCACCCTTTGGGTGACGGCCTACAGCTTGGTATCTCTTTGAAAATTTTCGTGCTTTTTGTGCTTTTCGTGGATGAAATGATTTTTCCAGTCGCGGTCGGGTTAGCGACAACGTAACCCGACAAATCAAAGTGTCTGTGCCGGGTTACGGCTAGCGCCTAACCCGACAGAGATTATCATCTTTTTTTGTGATAAAAAAGTGTCAACTACTTTTGGGTTTCTATGAAGGATGCCGGTTTATGTCTTTTAAAAAACGCAATCTTATTGTTTTTCAATCACCGGAAATTGGCAACGGAATTTATAATGAATTGTCGGCGCATGATTGGGATGTGTATGTTGCCGAGGACATTCAACAAGCGACTGAGTTATTGGATAAACATATATTCAAAGTAGGGTTATGTTTGATAGACGAGAACTGCAACACCAGGCCGTGTTTGCTTGGCAAGACGTGTTTGATCGACAAGTGTACAAGCATGCAGCAACTGACTCAACTGAATCAATTATTCAGTTTACAAGCGCACATCAACTGGATAATGGGCCTGTCTGGTGAGTGTACGCCAACCGTAGCCCCTAACTCCCCTGAAAGCAAACTAATAGCCGAATATTTTTACAACTATGTAACAATTCCAATTGATATTGGACTCTTGTTAATGACTTTGGATCATGCCTACGGCGTGAATGAAATCCAGGAATTGACTAATGCCCATCCAACCAGCTTTGGAATTGTTGGGAATAGTTCATTAATGACAAATTTATTCAGGCTTCTTGGAAAAGTTGCCAAACAAGACTGCGCAGTTCTTATTGAAGGTGAAACCGGTACAGGCAAGGAACTGATTGCCAACGCCATTCATAACCATTCGAGGTGTGCGGGAAATCCGTTTGTCGCAATAAACTGTGGCGCATTTCCAAAAGATTTGCTTCAGGCGGAGTTATTCGGTTATGAAAAAGGGGCATTTCCCGGAGCGGAGAAGCGTAAAACGGGTTGCATCGAAGCGGCGCGGAACGGAACCTTATTTTTCGATGAAATAGGCGATTTACCTTTAGAACAGCAAGCCAATCTGTTGCGTTTCCTTGAAGATAATACGATTACGCGTATCGGCGGGTCAGAAAGAATACCTGTCAAGGTGCGTGTAATTGCCGCCACCCACATAGATTTGCAAGAAGCGGTACGCAATGGAAAATTCAGGAAGGACCTTTATCACGATCTGCAGGTAGTTCGAATAAAAACGCCACCGTTAAGGGACAGGCGCGATGACATAGAGCTGCTTGCCTACTATTTTTTCAATAAATTCTCTGCAAACCGGGCCTATAAGGCGAAAGGATTCCATGCGGATGCGCTGTTTTTATTAAAGAATTACGATTGGCCCGGCAATGTCCGGGAATTAATGAACTGCATTTACCATGCAGTCGTCATGTCGGAAAAACAGGTGCTTACCCCTGGAGACCTGGGTATTGAACGACGTGTTAAAGACCGCATGCTATTAACCCTTGAAGAGTCACGCGCCCTGGCCGACCGCGAATCGATCATCGCCTGGCTGCAACATACCAACAACAATATTACCCATGCTGCGGCCTCACTCGGTATTTCCCGTGTAAGTCTCTACCGGTTGATGGATAAGTACCAGATTAATGCCTAACGGCCTCTCGTCTGCACAGGACTTTCCGGTTCAGCCGATAATTTGTGTGCCGTACGTTATTCAAATAAATTGCAATAAAGCCTTATCTGAAAACTCCGCCTCCACCCTCATCAATTGCACATCAAAAAATTTGCTTAGTACGGTCAGTATGACAATCTCACGTTGAGTGCATCTTGTTGTATTCAATTGGGCATTTATACCCGGTCTATTTCGCATAGCGTTAAAATATTTCGCAAAAGCAGCGACTCTCCGCTTGTATTTGAGTACCGTGCTGACTTAGGAATTCAGGCATAGACATGCCCGGTTCGGGCTGAATGCAATTTATTGACATGACGGACTTGCGCATAATCTGACAAAGTCAAATTAAGTATATGCCGTTCATTAGTGTGAGGCTTGATCTTGGTTGAAGTGTCTTGCTGACCCGGATGAAATAGTGCTTGAACGGAATT
>SESF01021239.1_pt1 | contig 12330 bp, 6 predicted proteins | sample 3171521 | NCBI WGS metagenome assembly SESF01 (sample SAMN10866945, study PRJNA518727) | freshwater metagenome | biome: subpolar coniferous forest; feature: holomictic lake; material: water; isolation source: holomictic Lake 227, 6 m and 8 m depth | place: Canada: near Kenora, Ontario | collected...
ATCTCGGCTACGGCGCGCCTATCATTAACAGTGGCACGCTGGACAACACGAGTGCCACCCTGAGCACCATGACCATGCGCGGCGGCTATTGGCTCCCAATCTACGGCAGTTTCACTTATCTGGGCTCCGGCGGCAGTTTTACCGTGAGTGGCGGGACCATCGGTCTCGGCGCAAACCCGACAATCACCGTCAGCAACAACACGCTGACGTTGGTCAGTCCCATCACCGGCGCCTTTGGCCTCACCAAGGCCGGCGCGGGGACGCTGACGCTTAACGGCGCGAACACGTACACCGGTGCCATGACGAACAACGCCGGCACGCTTATACTGGGTAACGCCAACGCTCTCGGTTTCAGCGGAATCCAAACCACCACGACGGGGGCCACGACCGTCAACAGTGGCTCTACTCTTGATTTGAATGGCATGACCCTGATCAACGAACCCTTCACCCTCAACGGCACCGGCACGAGCGGCAACGGCGCGCTGATCAACAGTTCCGGCACCGCCGCCAGCATTGGCAGCGGCATCGCCGGGGCGCAGTTGCCTGGCGCGACAACGGGCAGCGGTTACAGCTCCGCTCCGACGGTCGCCTTCAGCGGCACGGGTTCCGGCGCCTCTGCGACGGCTTCTTTGGGGCTGACGACGGCTTCGATAACAAGTATTACCAGCGGCGGTACGGGGTGGGCGGTTAATGATACTGTGACGGTGACCGGCGGTGGCGGAAGTGGAGCAATAGGCTATGTCAGTAGCGTCAATGCGGGTGTAATTACTGGCGTCATCATTACAAATGCCGGCACCAGTTATACCACTGCCCCGACCGGTTTGAGCAAGTTGACTAGCGCAAGTGGAGCCGGCACATTGACCGTTAATGGCAATGCAAACAATTTCACCGTCAGCGGCATCAAAATGACAGCGGCCGGTTCGGGCTACACGGGGACGCCGACTTACACATTTGGCAGTGGTAACGCGACTCCGGGAACGGTCACGCTTTCTTCCGTGGCACTCGGATCTAACAGCAGCATCGGCGGCTCCGGGAACATCACGATCACCGCCGTGGTCTCCGGCGGATTTGCTTTGACCAAGGTCGGTGCTGGCACGCTGACGCTCACCGGCACGAACACGTACAGCGGGGTGACGGCGGTCTCGAATGGTGTGTTGCGTCTGACGCACAATCAAGCGCTTTCAGCCGCCACGGATGTTTATATCGCCGCCAACGCCGGAGCGAAAATCCAACTCGATTCGGGCACCACGACGATCCACCGGCTGTATGTTGACAACGTGCTTCAACAGAAAAATAAACTGGTCAGCAAAATCCAACTGCCGACAGCGTTGGACGGTTCGGGATATTTCCTGCCGACCGACGGCGCGCCACCCAAGGGAACGATGGTACGATTTTTTTGAGTAGCATGCTTTTATCAACGAATTAAACGAAGGAGTAGCTCGGAGAAGTGTGTTAATGTGTTAGTTGAAGAATTAAACGCTTCTTAGCATACGAAATACACGAAACACACTCACAACGATGAAAACACGCAATGCACTCTTCGCCACTTTGCTGCTAGCGACGTTACAGGCCGCCACTGGCGGTGAGGTCTCCCATCTCATCAAGACGAGTGATGTCGATTTGTTGAACAACGGTAAAGCATGGGGCATCGGTGTGCTCTCCGCGAACAACAGCAGCCTCCAGTGTCGGGGGCGCGTGGGTGAAGGTTGGCGCAGTTTCTTCCGGTGCGGTGACGGTGTCATCCAGCCGGGAACGAGCCAACTGGTAGAGCTGGTTTTCCGTGAACGTTTTCGGAGCGAAGGTGCTGGATTATATTTAACCATCAGCGGTAAGGAGAACGGGAAGAACGTGTCGAAGAATGTTTTTCTCGCGATGCAACGTGAAGGAACCAACCCGGCGCGGGTGATCGTCAGTATTCCGGCATCCTGGAAAGATCCAGGTCTCACGCTTGGATCGGTGGGTGGCATTGAAGGCGAAATCAGCGTGTTCACGACCCGGCCATTGACCGCTCCCGACGTTGCGAAGGTTTCTTTCGATGGTGATGTGTCTGTGGCTACGCCTGGCGTGAAAACACCTTTGTTGGCGACCGTGCGGGGGATCGGCGGCAAGATTCCCCTCGTCTGTGTGGTGTGCGACCAGGATGGAAAAATAATTTTTCAAAAGGAACAGATTGTCGAGGTTGAAGCCGGCCAATTAGCTACGGTGGTGTTGGGCGAACTGGCACCGGAACGGTACGGGCTATATGAGGCCTGGCTGGAGACGGCGGACGGTTCCAGCGCATCAATGGCCACGCTGGCAGTCGTCCCGGCCCAGCCGCGCTGGTCGGAAGATGATCCGGATCGCGTGTTCTTTTCCGTGCATCAGCCCAAGCTGATTAATGAACATTGTTTTAAGGATGCCGGCGAACTTGCTCGCGCGGCGCGCATAATTGCTGACGTTGGCGCAGGGATGATCCGCTTCGACCTCGGCTGGGAGGAGGACGCGAACGGAAAATACGTGCGCCACAACCTGCACCCCACCTTGGCCGCTTTTTCCAAGGAAGGCATCGCCCTGTTGCCCACGCTGGTCGGTACCCCGAAGCAATACCGGACGCAACCACACATTCCCACCCGTGAGCAGGTCAAAGTCAAAGCGCCGTGGTACAATTATGACGACCTGATCAAGTCCGACTGGCATCTCGGCACGGTGCCGCCAACCGATTTTTCCGCCTACACGCGCTGGCTGCGGGACACGCTGCAGATGTGCGGTCCAGCGGTACGCCAATGGGAGATTTGCAACGAGCCTGACTGGTGGGATTTCTGGCTCGGCACCGCCGAAGGTTATATCAGCGTGCTCGATGTGGCCCAGACGACCATCAAGTCGTGCGCCCCGTCTTCACGGGTGATGAATGGCGGTTTGACCATGGAAGGGACGGTCGACGAGCAGTTCATTCCCAAGATGCTCGCCGCCCCAGTCGCCGCCCGCATCGATGCGGTGGGTCTCCACACCTACGACACGATCCCTGCCGAGTTAAGCGGCAAGGTCGCATCGCGTGACGGTGTTGAGGGGCAACGGCGCAACGCTTCGTCCCGAGTCGCTGATCTGCAGGAAGAGATGCGGAAAGCGGCATGCCGAAAACCCATCTGGATCACCGAAGGGAACGCGCATGTGCAGTCGCCTCGTCCGGCCGCCGCTGTCATCCCCCGGAAATTCGCGATCTACCGCGCCATGGGGATCCAATCGTGGACCTATTACTGGACTGGCATGGGGCGGGGCGGCGGAAGTGGTTTCACGCTTTGCGACGGATGGAACCCGTGTCTGGCGTACGTCACCTACGCGGTCGGTGTCAAGATGCTGCGGGGGACACGCTTCGACAAGCGCAGCGATCTTGCGGATGACGGCGTGGCATTCCGTTTCATCCGTGACGATGGCACGGCCGTCGCACTGGCGTGGAGCAATGCCAAGGACGTCTCGCGGGCGGTGTCGGCGAAGGTGCCCGTGAGCAACGGCGCACAGGCCTTTGACATGTTTGGGAACCCCATGGAGACCGTCATTGCTGATGGAAAAATGATTGTGCCATTAACAGACGAACTGGTATATTTGATCGAGCGCAAGCCATTCAAGCCCTCGAGTCCACTCGGATGGTGGTCAAAATTCATGTCATGGTAAAAAAAATATGAAACTCACAACCTTCGCTTTCGCCGCCCTGCTACTGTCGCCATGGGTCACGCTGTATGGTGCCGATGTGGTTCATACGCAGCTGCAGGCTGCTGTGACGATCGCGACGGACGCACCATCGGTAGTCTACAGCCGGATGATCTTCGGTGGTTTTCTGGAGCATTTTGATCGCCAGATCTATGGCGGGGTGTTCGAGCCGGGCTCGCCGCTATCCGACACCAACGGATTTCGCACGGATGTTGTCGCGGCGTTGAAAGAGTTGAAAGTCCCTGTCGTCCGCTGGCCGGGCGGATGTTTTGTGGACGCCTACCATTGGCAGAAGGGTGTGGGGAAGAAGCGCAAGCCGTATGGCGATTTCCGCTGGGGAGTGATCGAGTCCAACACCTTTGGTACGGATGAGTTCGTCGAGCTCTGTCAGCGAATCGGCGCGGAACCGTACATCTGTTTCAATGGCTTGGCTTCCCCCCAGGAGAATCTCGACTGGGTTGCCTACTGCAATGCCACCGAGGGAAAGTTTGCCGAAATGCGTAAGGCCAACGGTCATCCCGAACCATTTAACGTCAAGCTCTGGAGTGTCGGTAACGAGCGCTACGACAAGGGGTATATTCATCGGGTCCGCGACACCGCGAAGGAAATGAAGCGGCTCTACCCGGACTTGCTGATCACCTGCTCGGGTGCCCAGGACGGCATGAAGGGAGTGCACGCTTACCTGATGGAGCAGGCTGGCGCATATCTCGATTACGTGTCGATTCACAGCTATGCTCTGAATCGAGGAAACGAACTTCCGCGTTACGACTACCTCACCGCGATCGGCACCTCTGAGGGTCCGGAATTCTTCATCACCAATGTGGCCAACTCACTCAAGGACCGGGACGCTGGTGCACGCATCAAGATCGCCTATGATGAATGGAATCTGCGTGCCTGGCAGCATCCGGGGTTTCCGCGCGACGGTGTCGAGAGCTATGACGCTCCCGCGATCCGAGAGTTGGTTGAACGGAGGGAGAAGCAGAACGGCGTGGCCAGTCAATACACCTTGGCCGACGCCTTGTTCTCGGCTTCGTTCTTCAATGCCTGCCTTCGTCACGCGGAAGATGTCGGGATGTCCAACATCGCCCCCATCGTGAACACGCGTGGCCCGTTGTTTGTTCATTCAAAGGGCATCGTCAAGCGCACCCATTTCCACGCCATGGCTATGTATGCTAACGAACTCGAACCCCGCGTCGGCAAGCTGGACATCCAAGGCGACAAACTCGCCCACGGCGGGAAGTCCATTCCCGTGGTCGATGCCATTGCCACTGTGAATGATTCGGGCAAGAGCTGGGCGATCGCGCTGGTCAACCGCCATCCGGATCAAGCGGTGACCTGCACCGTCAAAATGAAAGACCGTTTCCTTGATGGCGAATACGCCGCAACCGTTCTCGCTGGCGATTCGGCAGATGCGTTCAACGACATTGAGCATCCCAATCAAGTCACGCCACAGAAGACGACGCTGACCTTCACCAAGGGCGTGGCCAGTCTGTCACCGCATTCCCTGATCATTATCAAGGTATCGTCGGAGTCACCGAAAGAAACCATCATTCCATGAACAAACTCACAATTATGAAAACAAACATCGCACTCCTCGCCGCCCTGCTGCTGGCGCCGGTGGCTGCTTTGCTCGCCGCCGACCTGAAAAAACCGGATGGCGAATACGGCGCCGATCTTGCGACGGGGTTTGCGAATCCGCCGCCCTCGGCGCGGGCGCAGACGTGGTGGCATTGGATGAATGGCAACATCACCAAGGAAGGCATCACGGTGGACCTTGAGGCGATGGCGCGCGTCGGGATCGGCGGCGCGCAGATTTTCAACGCCGGCCCCAGCTTGAAAGACTGCTGGAACACCACGAGCGATACGCCACGGGGTTCCGTCCAATTCAACAGTCCGGAGTGGCGGGCACTGGTCAAGCATGCGGCACAGGAGTGCCAGCGGCTCGGGTTGGAGCTGAGCATCCACAACTGCGCCGGATGGTCCTCGAGCGGCGGTCCCTGGATCCAGCCGGAGCAGGGGATGCAGGTTGTCGTCTCCAGTGAGACACCTGTCCGGGGCGGCGCGCGCTATGAGGGCGTCCTGCCGAAGCCGCAGAAGATTCCTGATCTTTGGTATGGCCATAAAGTCGATCCGGCCATGCTGGACTATTACCGCGACATCGCCGTGCTCGCGTTCCGCACACCGGCAGCGGAAGCGACGACCATGAAGGATGTCAATGTCAAGGTGACCTCCGGTGCGGGGACGGGAAATCCGTCCCTCCTGGTTGACGGGAAGCCGAACACCTTCTTGCCGCTTCCGTTGCCGACGAAGGAGGCGCCGCAGTTTGTCGGGTTCGAGTTTGCCCGACCCTGGACCGCGCGATCGCTGACCATCCTCCCCATGGGAGACATCCCGAAATGCGAGGCCCGGCTGGAGGTCTCCGACGACGGCGACAATTACAAGCCGGTCAAGGACCTTTCCATCCACGCCGGCCAAGGGAAAAAGACCTTCACCTTTGCGCCCGTGGCGGCCCGGTTTTTCCGCCTGCAGTTGCTTTCCTCCGAAAAGACATGGAGGAAAGACATTCCCTTGGCCGAGGTCGAACTCCTGCCGCGGTTGGGCATTGAGAACCATGCTTCCAAAGTGTTTCAGAAATGGGAACGCATCGATGCCGCATCGGGCGATGGGGTGCCGTTCTCCCCTGATACGATTGTGGCGGGCGATCAGATGGTGGATCTCTCGTCGCGGATGGGCGCCGACGGCAAGCTGTCGTGGGATATTCCGGCGGGGTCGTGGACGATCGTGCGTTTCGGCTACGCTCCCAACGGCAGCCGCAACCATCCCGGGCCGGAGGAAGGCACAGGGTTGGAAAGCGACAAGCTGAACCGGGAGGCCACCATCGCCCACTGGGAAGGGGCGATGACGCCGCTGATCAAAGACCTGGGGCCGCTGGTCGGAAAGGCGTTCAATGGTGTGCTGATCGACAGCTATGAAGTCGCCTTGCAGAACTGGACGCCGAAGTTCCGCGAAGAATTCCTGAAGCGCCGCGGCTATGATTGCGTCCGTTTTCTGCCGGCGCTGACCGGCCGCGTGGTGGACAGCCCGGAAGTCACCGAGCGCTTCCTCTGGGATTTCCGTCGCACGATCGCCGATCTCTTCGCCGAAAACTATTCCGCCGTCTTCGCGGAACTGGCGCACAAGAACCATCTGCTCTATTCCGTCGAGCCCTACGGCCAATGCCCGACGGACAATTTGCAGTATGGCAGCTATGCCGATATTCCCATGAGCGAGGGCGGCAACTTCAAACTTGCGGCGGCGCTCGGCCACGTCTATGGGCGCAAGGTTGTCGGCCACGAAACCTTCACTGCCGCGCCCGAGCAGGACAAGTGGCTGAAGGATCCCTGTTCGCTCAAGGCGCCGGGCGATCTCATCTGGTGTGGTGGCGTCAACCGCTTCATCTTCCACTGCTACGCGCACCAGCCGTGGACCAGCCCGACGCGTTTCCCCGGCATGACGATGGGCCAGTGGGGCACGCATTTCGACCGCACGCTAACCTGGTGGGAACAGGGCCGAGCGTGGCTTTCTTACATCGCCCGCAGCCAGTATCTCCTGCAGTCGGGGCGTTTCGTGGCTGATGTGCTTGTTTTTGCTGGTGAGGGTGCGCCGAATGAGGGCCTAAGCCGCACCCCGGCGAATGGCTATTCCCACGACACCATCTCCGCCGATGGACTGTTGAACCTGGCCGGCGTCAAGGACGGCCGCATCATGTTCCCCAGCGGGATGAGCTACCGGGTACTGGCGTTGCCCGACTCCCGCACCATGACGCCCATGCTCCTGCGCAAGCTCAAGCAACTCGCCGAGGCCGGTGCGACGATTGTCGGAAAGAAGCCCGTGCGGTCGCCGAGCCTCTCCGGCTTCCCGCAGTGCGATGCCGAGGTGAAGAAGCTTGGCGAAGAACTATGGCCAACGAGCATCAAGGACCAGCAACCGGCCACCGCACTCGCGGCGCTCGGTGTGACGTCCGATTTCCAGGCAGCCGACACGGCGGGCCGCAACATCGGGGGAGTCGCCTGGATTCACCGCGTTGCGGATGGCGCGGATCTCTACTTCGTCTCGAACCAGAAGCAGGAGAACGCGGAAATCGCATGCACGTTCCGGGTCGCGGGGAAGCAGCCGGAGCTATGGCACCCTGAGACCTGCGTGATGGAGAATGCGCCGGTGTTCTCCGAAAAGGATGGCCGCACGACCGTGCCCCTGAGTTTCGAACCCGCCGGGTCAGTCTTTGTCGTCTTCCGCCATCCTGCGGCCAAACATCTGGTCGAGGCGAAATTCACGCCGTCTTCCCACGACAACACGGTGACCTGTCTGCCAGACGGACAGCTTGTTGTCAGCGCCTGGCAATCCGGCGTGGCGGAGTTGACGGACAACGCCGGCAAGACAGTGAAGTTGGAAATCCCCGCCGTGCCTACCCCCGTGCAGATCGCTGGACCGTGGGAACTGGCGTTCCCGCCGAACTGGGGCGCACCTGCTTGGATCACGCTCGACAAGCTCGTCTCGTGGACCGAGGTGCCCGATCCGGGGGTGAAGTATTTCTCTGGAACGGCCACCTACAAAAAAAACTTCGCCTTCACCGAACCGCTTCCGGCCAAGGGTCGCGCGTATTGGCTCGACCTTGGAGACCTCAAGAACATCGCCGAGGTCAAGCTCAACGGCAAGGACTTCGGCATCCTGTGGAAGCCACCGTTCCGCGTGGACGTCACCGATGCGTTGTGCGATGGCAGCAACGAGCTCGAAATCCGCGTGACGAATCTCTGGCCGAACCGTCTGATCGGCGACGAGCAGTTGCCGGAAGACCGCGAGTGGGACGGACTCCATCTCAAGTCCTGGCCGCAGTGGCTGCTCGACGGCAAGCCCAGCCCCACCGGCCGCTTCACCTTCACCACGTGGCATCACTGGAAGAAGGACGACGCTCTACTGCCTTCCGGCCTCTTCGGCCCGGTGATGTTGCGTACGGAAACCCGAATCGAACAGAAGTGACACGAGGAAGAAACACGAATAAGCGCACAACTATGACAATAAACATTACCCTCCTCGCCGCCCTGCTGCTGGCACCGCTGGTGGTGATCCATGCTGCTGACAACGATGGTGCGCTCGCGACCGTCGCCAACACATCGCAAAAGGTGGAGGCAAATCGGGTCGCCGAAATCTCGCTGGTGTCTGAAAAGACTTACCAGAATCCGTTTATGGAACTGGAGTTTGACGCGATCGTCACGCAACCGGATGGGAAACAACTCCACGTGCCGGGGTTCTGGACCGGCGGCAACCGTTGGTGTTTCCGGTATGCCTCGGCGACGTCTGGCCTGCACACCTAGAGGAGTGAGTGCTCGGACAAGGAGAACCCAAAGCTTCACGGCGTTACCGGTAAGATCGAGGTCGCTGGATACACAGGCGATAATCCGCTGCTGAAACACGGTTTTCTTAGAGTCAGCACAGGCAAGGGGTATTTTGAGCATGCCGACGGCACACCGTTCTTCTGGCTGGCAGACACGTGGTGGAAGGGCCTGTGCAAGCGCATGACATGGGAAGGATTTCAGGAACTCACAGCCGACCGCAAGGCCAAGGGCTTCTCCGTGGTACAGATTGTCTGCGGACCTTATCCGGATGAAAACTTCTTCGCGCCGAGCCTGGAGAACGAAGGAGGGCAGCCTTATCTGGCGAAGGATATGAGCGTGGTCAATCCGAAGTACTTCGACTATGCGGACAGGCGGATCAAATGTCTTGCGGACTCCGGACTTGTGCCGGCGGTTGTCGGCGCGTGGGGGCGGGGCGACTGCGACAGCATGAAGGCTTTCGGGGCTGCCAACCTTAAGCGGCACTGGCGATATCTGATCGCGCGGTATGGCGCCTATCCAGTGGCCTGGATTCTCGCGGGCGAAATCTCGGATGGAACCAAGTGGGGGGAGGGGCCATGGGCCGAGGTGGCTAAGTATGTGAGAGGGATTGATCCCTATCAGCATCCGCTCACCTGCCATACGGCGCCGGGTAATGGGCGGCGCGGAAAGAGCGGCGACGTCAACGTCATTGATTACGATATGGTCGGTGGAAACCACAACGAAAGTGCTGCCGTCGCGAACGGTACGCTGGCTCTCATCACCGTGGCCTGCGCGAAGAAGCCCGCCATGCCCGTGCTGTGTGGCGAATCGTGCTATGAGGGGCACATGCAGCAGGGGTTCGGGACTGTCCAGCGGCATGTGTTCTGGAGGAACCTGTTGAGCGGCGCGGCGGGCCATACGTATGGCGCTGCGGGAGTCTGGCACGCAGGCGTGGAAGGCGATCACGGGAATTGGGGCGCCTGGGGCAGGCAACCTTATGACTGGACAACCTGGAAGGAAGGGATGAACTATCCTGGCTCAACCCAGTTAGGGCTGGGCAAGAAACTGTTGGAACACTACCCGTGGTGGCGTTTTGAACCGCATCCAGAATGGGTCGACGCGGGCAGCTTTGCTGCGGGCATTCCGGGCGAGGTACGGTTCATCTACCTGCCACGACGCGCTATCTATAATTGGGACGGTCCGGAGGTGAAAAATCTTGAGGCCGATGTCGCTTGGAATGTATACTACTTTGATCCAGCGACAGGCCGGACATTTGACCAGGGTACGATAAACGTCACGGCGAAGGCGGGCGACAAGGATGCAAAACCTGTCAGCTTTAAAAAGAATGTTCCCTCCCCGCAGGACTGGGTGCTGGTGTTAGAGCGGGTGAAACCATGAGCAACAACTAAAGAAACACGAACATGAACAATCTCACAAAACTGACCCTCGTCGTCCAACTACTCGTACCGCTGGCGCTCCAGGCTGCTGATGTCCCCCGTCAGGCACACAAGCCTAACATTCTTTTTGCATTGGCCGACGATTGGTCGTACGGTCACGCGGGAGCGTACGGTTGCACCTGGGTGAAGACGCCGGCCATGGATCGTGTGGCGCGTGAGGGAATTCTATTCACGCACGCCTATACGCCGTGCGGCAAATGTGCGCCATCCCGGGCGAGTATTTTGACCGGACGCAATCCGTGGCAGCTCAAGGCAGCGGCCAACCATTGGTGTACGTTCCCGCCAGAGTTTAAGAGCTTTCCTGAGGCGCTAGGAGAGCAGGGCTATTTCACGGGCATGACTGGCAAGGGCTGGGGGCCGGGCGTGGCGAAGGATATTGATGGAAAGGACCGGCAGATGACGGGGCGTCCGTTCTCTAAACAGAAGACCGCGCCACCGACATCAGAAATCGCGGGCAATGATTATGCGGCGAACTTTGCGGACTTCCTAGAGGCGGCACCCAAGGACGGGCCGTGGTGTTTCTGGTACGGTGGACACGAGCCGCATCGCCGTTATGAGTTGGGCTCGGGGATTGCCAAAGGTGGAAAGAAGCTCTCCGACATCGACCATGTGCCCGCGTGCTGGCCGGATAACGAGGCGGTCCGCAACGATATGCTGGACTATGCGTTCGAGGTGGAACACTTTGACCGGCACCTCGGGCGACTGCTCGCGGAGTTAGAGAAGCGCGGGTTGCTCAACAATACGCTGGTCGTGGTCACGTCCGATAACGGCATGCCGTTCCCTCATGACAAGGGTTATGCGTTCAACGACTCGGATCATCTGCCGCTTGCCATCATGTGGAAAAACGGCATCCGAAAACCGGGCCGCATCATTGACGATTATGTGAGTTTCATCGACTTCGCGCCTACGTTCATGGATGTCGCGGGTATCGTGTGGGGGCAGACGGGCATGGCTCCGGCAACGGGCAGGAGTCTCACAGAAATATTCACATCGGAGAAAAACGGACGTGTTATCACCGCACGCGACCATGTCCTCATGGGCAAGGAGCGCAACGATGTGGGACGGCCAAACGACTGGGGCTATCCGATCCGCGGCATCGCGAAGGGGGATATGCTCTACCTGCACAACTTCGAGGCAACACGCTGGCCGGGTGGGAATCCGGAGACAGGGTATCTCGACACGGACGGCAGCCCGACGAAAACCGAGGTGCTCACGTCGCGGCTTGTGCCCGGGCAAGAACATTATTGGGAGGTTTGTTTCGGGATGCGACCGACCGATGAATTATACGATGTGCGACGCGATCCCGACTGTGTGTCCAACCTTGCCACGAAAGTCTCCTTCGACGCGATGAAGCACCAGCTCTTCGACGAACTCAAACAGCAGGACGACCCGCGACTGACGGGCAAGGAGTCCGTGTTCGATACCTACCCTTGCGCCAATTCATCCGACCGCAACTTCTACGAAAAATTCAAGCGGGGCGAAAAAAAGAAAGCGGGCTGGGTCAGCGATTCCGATTTTGTAAATACCATAACCCCCTTGCCTTGAGGACGGCTCCGCCACAGGCTTCGTCGCTGGCAAAAGCGGTGTCGCACGGAATACCACTTACCACCGCACTCCAAAAATCTCAGACGCGAACTACCTTCGCCAATGCTTCTACTTTCGCGATGCCTACGGCGGACAAGACGGCGGCCAGGTTGCGCTCATTCTTCCAATTCCACCAATCCATTATTCCAGTCTTCAATTTCAGTAGCGGGCTCCTGAAATGCCATGGGTCATTACTCGCGAAAGATAACGATTTTGTCATTTTTCTGTGTCTGCTTTGTCATAATCATTTTCTA
>SESF01028013.1_pt1 | contig 12329 bp, 8 predicted proteins | sample 3171521 | NCBI WGS metagenome assembly SESF01 (sample SAMN10866945, study PRJNA518727) | freshwater metagenome | biome: subpolar coniferous forest; feature: holomictic lake; material: water; isolation source: holomictic Lake 227, 6 m and 8 m depth | place: Canada: near Kenora, Ontario | collected...
GGTCGTTGTGCTACCGGCCGGCTGCACCACGGTTTCATTGCGCACGGTGACATCCGTCGGCGCACGAGGCGGGAGGCGCCGACAGGCGCTGGCCAGTCCGCCGGGGGAAACCAAACCGTCGCGGCCCAGGATGTCGCGGGCGGTGATGAAATAATAGAACTGGTCGCCGTCGTTGAAGGGCGGCACCAGGTAGCCAGGAGTCGGCGGGCTGTTCGTTGGAAAATGCACATTCCCGCGCGAACGCCCGTTGCTGTCGGTGAAGAACACGGTGGTCCGATCGGTCGGATCATCCGCCGTGCCAGGCACCCCAGTGCCTGCCAGAAAATTCCGGGTGGGAGTGACGAGGTTGACGTTGGCGTTGGTGAAATTTGCGTTGGCGTGAAGTTGGGTCAGCGTCGGCGGAGTCACGTCGAAACCGGCCGCTTCGGCGTTGGCGCGGGTCATGCGCCAGACGTTGAAGCCGTAACTCAGCAGCGAGAGACGGCGCAATGCCGGCGGCGTGCCCCAGCGCAAGCGGATAAGGAGGTCCTCGCTCGGAAGATTGGTCACGACCTGGTAGGGTCTGCCTGGCGCGGGCAACAAGACCGGAGCGCCCGGCATGATCGTGACCCGGCCCACCACGTCGCCCGCCGCGCCGGTGGCGAGATTCACCTCGCGAACTTCGTAAGTCGTCAAGCCGGTGATTTGCTCGGCGAAGCCCTGGCCGAGGCACAGGCTCAAGCCAGGATGGCCGCGCGAGAGCAGACCCAGCGCCTGTGCGGTAAGGGGGTCAGCGCCGCCGATTTGAAATCCGGCGAGGACTTTGTCCGCCAGGGGCAGGCTGGCGATGCCGGGGACTTTGTGCAGCAGCATGCTCAAGGCGTCGCTCAGGTGGGCGAGGTCCTCACCGAGGGCCGCTGACTGGTTGAGGAGGTTGCTGATGGCCGCAACGTTGGTCGGTTGGAAGATCGTGCCGCGGAGGGTGAACGCCGCCACGCTGGCCGGGTCGCCCGCCTTCCCATAAACCGCGAAGCGTTTGCCGCTAAGCAATGCCTGATCCGGCGTCCCGAGCAGGACAAAGGACCAGTCGTGGTTGCCGCCGTCGCGAATCGTGGTGCCGGCGCTGAAGACGAGGTCCGCCAACGGGGTTTGGGCGCGCGCGTCCAGGAAGAGCAAGCCCAGAACCAGCAGGACGGGCCCGAGCCGCGCGGCGCGGAAATCCGAAACCCGAAACCCGAAATCCGAAATCCGAAAGTGAATTGTCCGCTTTCGGCGAGTTGCCACGTTCGGCGGGCAAGAATGCGCGCGCGCCGCCCACCCTAAATGACTAGTTACGAGGGAGCGCAAGATTGGGGTGAGTGCTTTCATCAGTAATCGAGGAAGTAATCAATGCCGCCGTTGTTCACGACGCCGGTGATCGTGATGCCTTTGCAGGCTTGGACGCAGAAGGGGCATATACCGATCGAACCGCACACATTGGCGCTGCCGCCCATGACCAGCTCAAAAACCGGGGGGATGACCGGGGGGATGGTTGATTTGAGCGAGGAAAACGACGCCCAGTCCACATGGCCGCTGAGCAGGCAGAGCAAGGAAACGTCCATCGCCATCTTTTGGCGCATCCCGACCTTATGACTCCCGGCACCCCCTTCATAAAAGAGTGCCGAGGACAAGCCGACGTCAATATCCAGCATACAACTCGAGGTGCGGAAGAGGATCTCCGAGAGCGACAGGCTGCCGCCATACGCAACATAGATGCCGCTAAATTCCGCCGGGTTGCCGAGCACCTGGCCGCATTCCGGATCCACCAGTTTGAGCGGGGCCAGCGAGCAGGTTTTGCCGACAAACACCCCGGCCTGCAAGTCCACCGGGATGCCCAGAATGTTGATCGAGCCGGCGGCCTTGGCCGCGAAATAATTCTCCATGGCGCCGACGGCCAGCGTGGCGCCCAGTTCATCCACGCTGCAACCCTTAAACCCGATCTGGCCCTTGAGGTCCAACATGCCGCCCACGCCTAGCACCGTGCCCTTTTGCTGGGTCCATTTCGCTTCCAGCGAGACGGTCAGCGGCTTGCCCGGCTCAGAAATCCCGGTCCAATCCAGCGGCACATCCACCGCCCCGATCTTGATCTCCGCCGCCGCATCACCCGCCGGGATGCAATCCAGCGGTGTGGTCGTCGAATCCAACTCGGTGATTTCCAGGTAGGCGTTGAAAATGAGTTGGTCGGGCAGCGACATTTGCACCTTGGCATCGAGGCGGATCTTCTTGAGCGCGTCACCATTAAAGGTGGGCGCTCCGCGAATCTGCGCCGCCGCCAGACTGCTGCTCGGGCCTTTCATGACCTTGGGAATGAGGTCGGAGGCGCCGGCCAGTCCGGCCACTTGCGCCGCGAGGCCCTCCCGGATGGCTTGATTGATCTGCTGGAACAGCGTGTCCATAAGTTGCGTCAGCAGCGCGTCCTCCTCATAGAGCAATTGCTTGATGGTCTGCTGGTAACCCGCCGCGAGGGGCGAACCCAGAAAAGCCCGGATGAGCTGCTCGCGAATGGCGGCCTGGGCCGCAGCAGGGTTGGCGGTGAAGAAGTCGCCCGCCGGCGTCATCGCGGTGGAGAGATACTTTGAGAGGCCCGTGCCGGCCAGTTGCACGAACTGGTTGCGGGCGGCGCCATCACCAGTCACCGCGCCCAACGCTTGACCAAACTGCCCACCCGACTGCAATTGGTTAAACTGCGCCTGAACCTCCCGCAGCCGGCTCTCAACCGCGGCCAGCGTCGGTTCCAAGTCCTTCAGCAAATCGTTGGCCGCGCTTTCGCCGATGTCGCCGAGGATGCCCATGAGTCGTCCCTGGTCGTGCGCAATGTTTTGCAGCACGAGACGCACAACCCGGCGGTTGTCGCTCGAGTCTTTTCCCAAAACGCTGATGAACTGGCCAAGCGTGCGGTTGACGTCCGACATCGCCAGGTTCAACTGGGCGGCCACGCCACTGGAGGTATCCAGGACATACTGGGGTGGGCCGGCGCTCGACAAGGCCGTGGTGGTCAGCGGAGCAATGCTGCCCGGAAAACTGGCCGCCGGGAGCGTCGCGAGCTGATTGCTCAACGCGTGGCACAGACTTGTCACCGGCCCAGCGAGCGCGTTCCCGAGCACCGGGCGGAGCAGATCGTCCATCTGATCGCGCAAGATGCGCTGCAAACTGCGGAAGCCGGCAACGTCGAGCGTGGTGCTCAACCCATCTTGCACTGCCCGGGAGACCGAGTTGAGCGGAAGATTGATTTCGTCTAGCGCGTCGTTGGCCAGGTCGAGCAGCTTGAGCCGCGGCAGATTCAGCGAGATATCCTGCGCGAAGTCCAGGTCCACCTTGCCGGGCGTGAGCGCCTTCAAACGGCTCTCCACGTCAATCATCGGCAAATACACCGGCGCGGGTTCGAATGAAGAAAACTCGCGCAGCACCGGATTCCATTGCAGCGAATAATCGAACTTCGCCACCTCGATCCAGTCGCGCTGGGCGCGGGGGCGATAGAGGCCGGGGGGCAGGGTCTTGGCCCCAAGCACCCGGCGGTAATCCGTCACCTTGATCCCCGTCGGGAAGCCGCGATTTGCCGTGTCGAACTTCGCCACGTTGAAAAAGTTGGTCGTGCCGTCGTTCCAGCCGTTGTCCGGGCCACCCAGATCGGGGGACGGCCAGCCGCCCATGATAAAGACGTTGGTGCCGGGGGGCTCGACGTGTAGGTGGGTCTTGGAGTTGACAAAGAAGGGGAACTTGATTCGCCCAACGAGATTGAAGAAACCCGCCTCGGGACGGTCGGCGCCTTCGTCCCAGTTATTGAAGTAGCCTTCGCTGGCAGTGGAGAATTTGTAGAAGCTGCCCCCAGAACCTTGCAAAGATATCTCCGCCGGCAGCGGAAACCGTGAATCCACGCCGCCTTGCACCCCGGTATCCGCCGTAACCAGGTTGCCGTTCGTCTGAAAGCCGAGCAGCGCGTGGAACGCTTGGGGAATGAGCGGCAACTTCGTTTCCACGCCCAGCACCAGAAAACGACTGGTGAGGCTGCACGGGTCGTTGGCCGTCGGTCGGAATTCAACCGTCTGCGGCGTGATGGTCGTGTTCCAGTAACGCATCTGCTTGGGACCGCTGGTGGCCGGAACTCGCGCCGAGCCAAGCGCGCCGCGGCACAGGAACTTCATCTCGGCGAACTCCTGCACGAAACCCGACGGATAGGGCAGCACCAGGCTACCGTCGGTGAGCGACTGCCAGTTCTCGCTGTCGAGGTAGGACAGCCGGTAGCCGGAGAAAGTGAACGCGTAGCCGTAGAGCGTCAGGTTGCTCGGGAACGTCGCGGCTTGGTGGATGCCGCTCACGCCGCCGAACCGGGCGTAATATTTGGCCTCCGGGATGAGTGGATACCAGTCGGTGGTCTGGCCGGCGATGATGCTGCGACCCTGGGCCGGCGCGCGGAAATTGACGCCAGCGTAATTCGCGAACCCGTCGTAATAAGACAACATGCCCGGCCGCTCGACGTAGGCCCGGTTGGTGACGTCGCCGAAGCCGCTGAACAGAATTACCACGGGACGCAGGGCGTCCGCCAGCCCGGTCTGGTCGCCGCGTAGAAACGTGCCGGGCATGTGAAACCACCCGGCTCCAACATCCCAAGTGCGTTGCGCAAAGTCACCACCACCAACCGAGCCCCAAGTGAGATTCTGCGCCGGCACCGCGCCGCTGGCCAGCAATCCCCCGTCCGGCGTGAACCACAATTGATTTGCCTGGTTTGCGTTCGCGGTGAACCACAACTTCGCCGGACCGGCGAGGCTGGCGCTGCAATTAGTGTCCGCGCAATCACGGTTGTAGGCCACCGGCACCGGTCCCGCGAGATTGAGATAGCTGGCCGTGGTGTCCACCATGTCATTGCTGATGACCAGGAGTCCGCCCAAGGACGGAATGCTCTCGTGAAGGCTCGGACTGAGGTAGGGGAAATGCGGGTGTAAATCGGCGGCGGGCAAGACCACGGACATCGAGAGCAGCGCCATGCCGTTGGTATCGGCCCGCACCACCACCGGGCCGGGACCAGGCGCGGCATTGGCGTAATAACCGTCGTTCGATATGCGGTACGCAGCGTTGGTGTCCGCCAGGCCCGCCTGGTTCGCCGCCAGCAAGGCGTCTTCGTCACGATGCACATAGACCAGCCGCGAAGGATTGGGCATGACAATGGTCCCTTCGCCCGTGTGCCATTCGATGGAGTTGCCGCGTATCCAGAAGGGTTTGGTTTCCTCGACGCCGTAGAGCGCGTTGTAGAGCGAGACAGACACGGTCGGGACGCCGGTCGGCACGAGCGAGGCGGGATCGAGCGGAAGGTTCGGAAAAGCAAGTTGCGCGGCGGTGATGCGGGTCTCCGTGTTGGTGCCAACGCTGAAGCCGGTCGGCAGATTCACCGTGACCGAGCCGCCAATACCGCTGCCAGTCAGAGCCAGGTTCGTTCGCACAAAAGAAATGTTCCCGGCGGAATCGAGGTCGGGAACGGGACCGGCCAGCGTGACGGTGGCGGAAGTCAGCGCGTCGCCATTGGGGAACAGAATGACATTGAGCAACGTGCCATTGCCGTAAGTGTGGTCCGGTTTCGTGGGCAGGAAACCAGAGTTATTGTTCACGCCCAGCAGGGTGTCGAGGCCGCCGGCGTCGAACGCGCCTGCCGTCGGACTATTCCCGATGGAGGTGAAGCGCGTCAGGACGGGGCCGAAGAAGAGATTGCCGTTGAAGTGCAGCAACTGCGCCGGCGCCAGAGTGGTGGTTTCCCCGGTTAACGCCGGCCCGCCGTTCAGGTTGTAAAGCTCGGTCACGCCGAGTTGGAACGTATTGCTCACCGAATTGAGCTGGGTGCCGGCTTGGGGCTCGATATTGAGCGCTGGGGACAGCGTCACACCGCCCGCCGTCGCCTGCGGCGCGGCACCGTTGTAGGCCGGCAAGTTGACCACGAATTGCAACGAGTTGGTTGTCAGCGGCACAGGGCCGCCGGCGACCAGGTCTTGAAGCGCGCTCTGAAGAGTCACCGTGACATTAGTGCTACCGCCTCCGGGCGCGCCAAAATCGTCCAACCGCCGTACCCAGCACGGAGCGCTGGCCACGAAGGCGCGCTGTGCCGGGCTCGTTTGCACCGCGAACTGCCGGGTCCATTGCACGGAACCAAGGGTGGTGTGAATGGCTGATGTGCCGTCGCCCAGAAACGCGGTCGAACCGGTCCACACCGGACCATTCATAAGCGTGCCGAGATGACCACGGCCGGTGGCGTCGGCGACGCTCGTTCCCAACCCTTCGTCAAGATGCCAGCAGGCGACCAAGCCGGTTTCGGTGCCGGCCAACCGGAGGTTCTTGAACGCTTGGACTTCGGTGGCCAGCAGCGCGCGGTTCCACACGGTGACCTCATCAATGTCGCCAAGGAAACGAGCAGCGTAGGTATGGTATCTGCCGATCTGAAGCGGTTCGCTATCCGTCGGCGCTTGGCCAGCACTCACCCAGGTGCCCGAGCCCACCAGCAGGCCGTCCAAATAGAGCTTCCCGCCGGAAGGATCCACCACCAGCGCGGCGTGGTGCCAGGAACCATCAGCAACCGAGGCGGCCGAGGTTGCGTCCATCGCCAGATTCCAACCGGGCCCCAGAAAGAACCCGCGCAACTGGCCGCTTTGCACCACCAGCGTCCACCCGTTCCCGCTGCTGTCGGCGTATTTGCTTACAATTCCCTGCACCACCGCCGCGGCATTGGTGGTCCGGAACCACGCGGTGGCCGTAAACGGATACGAGTTCAGATCGTTGGCATGGGCCACCTGCACGTAACCATTGATACCGTCAAATTGAAGAGCGTTGCTCGCCACCTGGTTAAACACCAACGGCGCACTGGACGCAACCCAGGCGGGGCTGCCGACCAAAGTGCCCGTGTAGCCGTGACCGGTGGCATCGCCAGCGACCGTTTGGCTGTTTTCATCGAAGTGCCAGAGCGCCACCAGTCCATCTTCATTGCCGTTGAGGCGTCGGTGTTTGAGGTGGTTGATTTCGGCGACCCGCAGCGAACGATTCCACACCGTGACCTCATCAATGTCCCCCAGAAAACTATAGCCGCCGATTTGAAGCGGGTCGGTGCTCGTCTGAGGCCCGGGGAAACCAGGAGGTGGCCAAGGGCTCGAACCCACCTGGATGCCGTCCAGATAAAGGGTTTCGCCGGAGTCATCTATCGCTAGTGCGGCCTGGTGCCAAAACCCGTCCGTAACCGAGACTGACGAGGTTACGTCCAGCGTCGCCGTCACCCAACCGAATATGCCGAAGTAGAACCGTCGGATATGGAATCCCCGCAAATGGCCGTTTTGCACCATCAATCCCCAGCCGTTGCCGCTGCTTGCGGTGTATTTGCTCACAATTCCCTGCACCGCCGCCGCGCTATTGGTGGTCCGAAACCACGCCGTGGCTGTGAACGGATACGCGTTTAGATTGGGGTTGTGCGCTACCTGCACATAGCCATTGACGCCATCGAACCGCAAGGCCGAGCCGGGTGCCGCCGGCACTCGGCACGCGAAAAGGAGGCAGCCAATTACGGCGGCCCCAGACATCATCGCCCTTAACAAAGATGGACCCATCATAACGACAAACGAACGCAGGCTGAAAATGCCCACTTGTAGATTGTGCCTTACATTAACACTGTGAATAGATTACATCAAGTGGCTTTGTAACTGTTCAGTGGGAGGGCGGCGCGGCGGCGCCGCAACCCGAAGCCCGAAACCCGAAATCCGAAGGAAATCCGAGAGCCGAGAGCCGAAATCCGAAAGTGAAACGTCAGCCGTGAGCTGGGGAACGTACCCTGTCATTCAGATTTCCTTCACGTTTCACGTTTCACGACTCACTTTCGGATTTCGGATCTTCCATCGGGCTGGTGCCCGGCACCGGCCTCCTCCGGCCCGGTTTGCCACGGAATCGCGCTACTGCTGGCGCCTGGCCTGGCCGCTGGGCCGCTCCGCCCGCCCACGCTCTGGCGACGGGGCAAAACCGCCAGAAAACCGGCACAACTTGACGGTTGACGCCCTCGGCCCGGTCTCGCCGGCTGGGGCCGCAATGAATGAGAGCGAAAAGCAATGCGCCTTCACCCGCGCAGCGTCAAGTACCAGCGGACGCGAAAAGCAAATGCTTATCAGTTCACATGATGAGCCATCTTTGAACATCAGGCGGTGCTGTCCACCCTGTATTTGCTAATACTTAGAAGACGCATTCCTACCCTGTCGTTCGATAAGTATGCGGTTGATAATACCCGCGTAAAATCGAGAGCCGATCGTGATTTAGGGCTTATGTTCCGCGGGAACTTCCGTTTCAAGCTTGCGACGCACCGTTTCTTTCCCTATAGGTTGAGGCCGGTTGCCTGGGCGCTTGGCGCAGTGGCTAGCGCGTCTCGTTTACACCGAGTAGGTCGGGGGTTCGAATCCCTCAGCGCCCACCACCCCCCTGCAAGGGAGGTCCGCAATTTGAAAGCTCGAGGACCGAAGGCCGAAGGCAAAGCGATTCGCGATCGGGGTTACCCCGCAGCTATGACCGGCTTCTTCCAGATTGGCGCGACGCGTTTCATCTCGTCAATCAGCCACTGGCATGCCGCGAAGGCTTCGCCTCGATGTGGGGCGATGACCTCCACCCACAGCGAAGGCTCACCCGCCCTGACCAGGCCAACGCGGTGCACCAGGCGCACGGATTCAATCGGCCAGCGCTGCTCCAACTCGTCGAAGAGCAGGCTGATTTGATGCTCCGCCATGCGTTGAAACGTCTCGTATTCGAGAGCGCTGATCGTTGCCTTGCCTTCGGTCCCCCGGACCACGCCTAAGAAATAGACCGCCGCACCCATGCCGCCTGACATCGTCCGCTGAGCCAGTAATGCGGCCTCGTGAATCGGCTCGGTCGTAATGGTCAGTTCCCGTTTCATCGGATGCCAGGGGCCTTCGTGCCGGTTCTTTCCGTCGTCAATCGCAAGTCGTCAATCGCAAATGGCAAAGGCTATCCTCCCTGCACCGGCGGGAATAGCGAGACCTCATCGCCCGCCTTTAAGACACAGCTCCGGTCCTGATAATCCACCCCGACCGCCATCAACGTGGATTTCCGCATCGCAGCCAGTTTGGGGAACCGGAGCGCCAGTTGCGTAAGAAGGTCATCGAGCGTGCTGCCCTCGGGCAGGGTTTCGACGAGCTGAGTGCAACCCGTGAGGTCCCGAAAATAGGAATAGAAACTAACTGTTACACGCATGACGACGGGTCATTCGCCTGGGAATTGGGAGCTTAGCTTCTTGCCCGCCCGCGCGGCTTCCTGGGTCGGGCGGTTTTGCTCTCTTGGGACGCCCGCTTGTAAATGTGCGGGTGTAGCACGCCGACAAACGGCAGATTGCGGTAGCGCTCGGCAAAGTCCAGTCCGTAGCCCACGACAAAGAGGTCGGGGATTTCGAAGCCGACATAGTCCGCCTCCACCGGCTCGACGCGGCGCGCGGCTTTGTTGAGCAGCACGCAGGTCCTGAGCCGGCGCGGCTTAAGCCCGCGGAGCTTACTGCGCACGCGATAGAGCGTCTTACCGGTGTCCAGGATGTCATCCACCAGCAGCACATCGCGCCCGCGCACGTCGAGGTGTAATTCCTTGGTGAAGACCAGCTCCCCCGATTCGGTGCCCGCGCCATAGCTGGAGACGCCGATGAAATCGAGCCGTAACGGCAACGAGAGGTTCCGAATCAAGTCGCCCAGGAACACCACCGTCCCGGTCAGCAGCGAAACCACCACCATGTCCCTCCCGCTGAAGTCGCGCGCGATGGCGCGGGACATGGTCCGGATGCGCCGCGCAATCTCGGCTTCAGTGATGAGAATACGCTCGACCTCCTTGCGCCAGCAGGCGGGAACGCGCGCGCTGGAGCCGGCCTTAATTTCAGGGGCAGTCGCAGTCATGAGCGTTAGGATGCTAAAGCAGAGGTCTTGGCTCGCTCAGTTGGATGGGCGCGGAGTTTCGGCCGTTTTAGATGTGTTTGGAGTCGTGTTCGTCCTTCACTGTGTAGCCGGCATCCTGCCGCTTGAAGTTGACCTCGTTCTTTTTGACGTAGGCGTTGAACACATCGTCCGCGCTCATGCCCAATACCTGGGCCAGGCTGATGAGGAAATGGAACAAGTCCACCACTTCCACCCGGGCGTTCTGTTCGTCGAACTTCTGATACTTCGCCCACCATTTCCAGGGGACGCTGTCCGTCAGCTCGGCCATTTCCTGGGACATGGCGCGGCAGTAGTTGAGCAGCCATTTGGTCTTATCCTCTTCGCTCATGCCTTCAGTCCGGACACCGATGCGCTCGTTCAACGCCGTCTGCATCCGGAAAAGCTCACGAAGCTGGTCTGGTCTTTCCATGCCCCTAGCATTTGGCCGGCGCGCACCAGATGCAAGACCAAAGGACGCCGGAATAAACTTTGGCCTTTGAAGGCGGGCTCCGAGAACGTATAAGAGAAGGCATGCTAACGTTGCCGGTATTGTTGTCCAACGGCGGGCCGGTGCTGTGGTTGCTCCTGCTCATCAGCGCGGTGGCCGTGGCGGTCTTTATCGAGCGCTTCCTGCACTGTCACCGCGCGCAGATCAATTCGACTGAGTTCCTCAACGGCGTGCGCACCGTGCTCAAGCGCAACAACGTGGTCGAAGCTTTGTCCATTTGTGATGCCACGCCCGGCCCCGTGGCGCGGCTGGTGAAGACGGCCATTCTCAATCGCGACCAGGGCCGGGAACGGGTGCGCGAGGCGCTGGAAGAAGCCGGTTCGGCGGAGGTGCCGCGCCTGGAAGAGAAGCTGAATTTGCTCGCAACCATCGCACAACTAGCCCCACTGATCGGCCTGCTCGGCACGGTGCTGGGCTTCATCCAGACGTTCGGCCGCATGCAGGAAGCCGGTCTGAACGCGCATGTTGGCCAGCTTTCCAATGGAATCTGGCAGGCACTGGTTTGCGCCGCGGCGGGATTGGCGGTCGCGATCCCCGCCCATGCCGCCTACAACTACCTGGTCCAACGCGTTAATTCCATCGTGCTCGATATGGAACGCGCCGCCACCGAGATCGTTCAAATCGTCACCGAGAACGTCAAGCCGCAGCCATGAAGTTTGCCCGTCATACCCGGTTGCTCCGGAGCCAATTGGATGCAGCCCCGTTTGCGGCGGTGTTCTTTTTGCTGGTGATTTTCATGATGCTAGGATCGCTGATCTATACTCCCGGGGCGCGGCTTGAGCTGCAGATTCCCCAGGGCAAGGACTTGCCAGGCACAGATAAGCCAACGGTCTCGGTGGCCATTGATGCCGACGGGCGGCTGTATTACGAGAACCAGTGGATCGAGGAGAAAGCGTTGCGCCGCCGGCTGCAAGAGGTGGCCAGGAAGTCGGCAGAGCCGCTGACGCTGGTTGTGCAGGCCGACAAGACCGTCAGCTACGAACGGTTGATGCGCCTCACCCTGTTGGCGCGCGACGCCGGCATCCCGGAAGCCTTGCTGGCCACGCTGCCCGGCCCCCTGGCGCATTCCCTGCCATGACCTCCGCGTCGGTTGAACCGCGGGCCTGGGCCCGGCGCCGCTGGGGGGGCATGGTTGCGCTCGTGTTTGTCGTCCAGCTCGGCCTGATCTTTTGGCTAGGTAGTCGCACCCCGATTCGCCCGCGCCTATCCACATCCGCTCTGACCCTCTACCTCGGTGGCCAGGCAGCCCCAGAACTGCAGGCGCTCGCTGATCCCACGCTGTTCGCACTGCCGCACCCGGAGGGGTTTTCCGGGCCGGTGTGGCGGAGAATGCCTCGACTGGAGTTTCGCCCGTTCGAATGGTCCGCACCAACAGACCACTTTCCCCTCGCCATTGACCGGCTTGGCGCCGTCTTCAACCGGTTACTCGAAACCAACCAGTTCCAGGCGCTCCAACTTCCCGCCCAGCTCGAGGCTGCCCCTACGCTCCCCGACGTTCCTCCGCTGGACGTTTTGGCTGACCACTCAGTCGTGCAATTCGAGGATGGCCTGGCCCAGCGGCGCCTGCTTGCGCCGCTCCCATTGAAGTCGTTCACGAATACGGACATTCTGGCCAATAGTATTGTCCGGGTTGGGGTGGACCCCGGGGGGCTGCCGGTGTCGGCTACGTTACTCTCGGTCAGCGGCTCGACGGCGGCGGACCAATACGCTCTGGACCAGGCATGGGCGGCCCGGTTTGAGCCCCTAAGCCCCAATTCAGCCGAAGCCATCCTTAAACCGACGGCGCCTTTGAGTTGGGGCAGGATGGTCTTCCGGTGGCACACGATCCCAGCCTCGCCCGCGACCGCATCGGCGGCAGGCCCCTAACCCTCCAGGCAAACTAGTAT
>SESF01030978.1_pt1 | contig 12329 bp, 8 predicted proteins | sample 3171521 | NCBI WGS metagenome assembly SESF01 (sample SAMN10866945, study PRJNA518727) | freshwater metagenome | biome: subpolar coniferous forest; feature: holomictic lake; material: water; isolation source: holomictic Lake 227, 6 m and 8 m depth | place: Canada: near Kenora, Ontario | collected...
GTGGCCGTAAGGCTGTAGGGGTTCGAGTCCCCTTTTGGGTACAATAATATGATTTAATTGCGCAGATGGTGAAATTGGTAGACATGCTACTTTGAGGGGGTAGTGCCGGTTACGGTGTGTGGGTTCGAATCCCATTCTGCGCACCACGTTTATTTAAAATGCTGATTTTCAAGAACATCCAAGTTCAAGTAGAGCAAAAGTGCATAAACCAGTGCATAAAAAACTACTTGTATGAAAAATCAGAAATCCTGTTGTATACCAAAACTTTGTTCCTGAATAACGGATGGTTCAAAGTATTGGTATTTTTTTTCTAAAGTTGGTTTGAGTATAGCTTAACTTACACTTAAATTTTCAACAGTTATTTTAGCCATTCTCTTTTTTTTCAGTATATAAAGACTATAAATAAGAGCTAAAAACGCGAGGTACCCCCAACCTTCAGGAACCGGGACAGGATCACCAAGAGGGTCTCCGGTTCCCGGATCAACAAATTCAGTTGTTTTTTGAGCCGAATAATTACTGGCTAAAAGCGATGTTGAGTCCATAGCCGACAAATTTACACTTACGCCGCTAACTCCTGAATTTTGTGTATTGGCAGTATTGTGTGAACTTCTGTTTGAACTTGCTGAGGCCGTTTCACCTGAGCCTCCATTACTTCCCGCATTATTACTTGCATAATTTGTATTGTTGGAATTTGAATTTCCTGAATTGGCAATTGAACTTATTGGTTTAATAAATTTGATTGAAACTCCCCTCCCATTTTGAGCTTTTGAATATGAAGAACCGGAATTTTGATAATGTTTCTTATTCTTAGAGGCATCCGGAACATTTATTTCTGCATCGGGATTAGAATTACTCCCTTTTCCTTTAGGAGAATTTTTTACTGTGCTCAGTGAACCTACATTAGCATTAATGGAACTTACTTTTGAGTTTATGGAACTTACTTTTGAATGTATCGAACTGACATCTTTTGAACCATGACTGATAGATGCTACATTAAAATTAACGCACTGATTTTCTGTAAAGTATTTTCGGGGATGATATAAATCGGGACTGCCAAGGGGAGAATACAACACAGCCAAAAGGATTCCGGCTATTGTTAATACCCATATAAGTAATGTATTCTCTGAATGATTCATTTTGCGCAGATATATTTTTATCTGCACAAATGTAATTAATTATCGTAATCTATTGATATTGAGCATTTTGTGGTATATTGTGGGTCAGAACAAGAGTTTTTACTACAGCTATTCAACTGTACACCAAACTGGCAATTTATTCAATTCGGACTCAGAATATTTGATTAACTATAACCAAATTAAAACCCTAAAAATAAGCTATTTATAATAACCTAGTCTTTAATATTTTTTTCGAAACTATTTCTATGTAGCATTTAATACTACCTTACTAAGGAAATTCAGGTATTTATTACCAAAAGTTATTGCCACAATAAAAATTAAGCATTGAATTTAATTTCCGAAAACTGCCAAAAACGCTTCGATTCATTGTGTTTTTTTATACTAAACCAACATTATATATACATTTATTAATCTTTTCAACTTCTAAGAACCCAGCGTAATAAGGCGTTTGACAAGGTTTTTAAGATGTTGAGCTACATACTCTGTTATCCATTCTATTGGCTTGTCTGTCCAGCGTTGCGGGTGAGTGGTGATCATTAAAGTATTCGAATTATTTCCTTTAGCCAGCCACTCAATAAAATCAAATGTGGTGTGAATTTCGGGCTTTACGTCAGCTTTTGTATTGGGTATTGAGGCTGTGACTTTATCACGGATATTGTATTTATCACCATCCCACATTCGACCGGTATCAGTAAGATAAACAGGAACTTTAGCTAAGTCTCCTTTGTGAGATTTTACAGTCAAAAAATCAAAATAAGGTTCACCAATTATGCCGTAATCTCTGTAATTATTAGTCTTCCAAAGTTCACGATTATCCCATTTGGAAGTGGGGCTTCCATGCATACAAATTGTTCTCACAGGATAGAACTGTCGGAAATGAGCTAATTGTTTCCTGAAATGTGCTAAAGACTCCTCTAAATTACCCTTACAAATCGATAAGTCTTCGTAATGATAGCCTATTTCATGCCCTAAAAAAGCAATTGCCTTTATTATTTCCGGTTGATTACTCTGAGGAACTACTCTAAAATAATAGGAAGCAACGATTCCAAGTTTAGCTTCTAGCTGAGCTGTTGCCAGAGAATGTCCGGCCTTTAAATCTACATCATGACGTAAAATTACAAACTTCCCAACAGCTTTCTTTTCACACCAACTTTCAAAAGTATAAAAAGTATAACCGGCATTAAGTAACGCCTGAAGCAGTTTTTGGTAAATTTTCAGTGTAAAATCGTTCATAATGCCTCTATCATTTTTACTATTCGTAAGGCTGTTTGCCCATCCCAGTATTTTGGTACAGTCCCGTGTTTTCCTTTTCCAGCAATAATTAGTTGAACTTCAGAGACAATTTCATCCACTTTGATAAGTTTGTTGCTTCCCTCCCATACCGTTACAGGACGCTCTGTATTAGGTCGCACAGTCAAACAAGGAATATTCAAGTAAGTGGTTTCTTCCTGTATACCTCCCGAATCTGTCAAAGCAAATGCAGACCGACTCACTAAATGTATAAATTGGAGATAACCGAGTGGTTCTATAAAAAATAAATTCGGATAGCTGTCGATAAGTGCTTGCAAACCAAATTGCAGGATGTTTTTATACGTTCGGGGATGAACGGGAAAGACCAAAGGAATCTGATTCGAAATTTCGCCCCATAATTGAACCAATTTAGTGAGGCTTTCTTTCTCATCCACATTTCCCGGACGGTGAAAAGTCAAGACTCCGTAATTGCCTTCAAAAAAATCCTTGCCAAGCTGAATATCAGTTGCTCTGTTGAGTAACTTAAATGTCAATTTAGTTTTTCGGGCTTTAGACAATTGCTCAACCAGGGAATCTATCATGAGGTTGCCAAGCATGTGTATCTTTTCCACTGGAATTCCTTCATGCAACAAATTATCATCCGCATCCACACTGGTGGTGATAAATACATCACTGATAGCATCGGTTACCAGGCGGTTAATTTCTTCAGGCATGGTACGGTCATTACTTCTCAATCCGGCTTCGTAATGTATCGTTTTTATGCCCATTTTCGAAGCCACCAGGGTACAGGCAGCTGTGCTGTTCACATCACCTACCACCAAAACATAATCGGGCTGTTCTTTCAAACAAACCTGTTCAAAGCCTTCCATGATTCGGGCTGTCTGCACAGCATGGCTAGCCGATCCAACTTCCAGATTCATATCCGGTGTAGGAATATTCAATTCTTCAAAGAACTGACCCGACATTTTCACATCGTAATGTTGACCGGTATGAACCAAAATGGCTTGTATAGTTTTATGTCCTTTTAATGCATGCATCAATGGAGCAATTTTCATAAAATTTGGCCTCGCACCAGCCACAAGAATTAGTTTCTTCATTTATTAATTGTATATCTTTGTCCTTAATTCAGCACTTCTTGCCATTTTCTGCCGTTTACTGCTTTCTACTTTCTGCCGTTTACTGTTTACTGCTTCCTACCGAAACTCATACTGCTTCTCCGGATTTTCTTTCATAATAGTTACACTCGTCGGGTAGTTTTCGATAAACCAGGTCAGAAATTTTGCATAATCAATTTTATCAGCAAAAAGTTTCTGCTGCCTTTCTTTACAAATTTCTTTTCTATCAGGAGTTGTAATCCATTTCTGAATTGATTTATAAAAACCCTCAACATCATTCGTTTTATGTCCATATCCTAAATGATAATAGTTCTCAATTTCATTCAAATAAGATAATTCACCTACAAAATCATTGAATCGAACAAAAGGAGTTCCTAACACACCAGCTTCCGCAGCCATTGTTTGACTATCACCAATATACATACTGGCAAATGCCATTACATGATGCATATCGAGTGGGTTAATTCTGATTCTGTATTGTTCGAACTGAGGTTCTAATTCGCGTTCAGAAGTAATATATATCTTTCCATGGTTTGAAAGAATCCTTATTACCTCCTCTGCAATTTCAGTAGTCATTCCCTGAATTCCAACATCATGATGAGCTGTTAGTTTTGCAAAGCGAATAATGAAATAAGGTTCCGTAGATGGAAAGTATTTTTCGACAACTGTTCTATCGGGGCTAAACTGATTTGGATGCAAATAACCGAGTTCGTGATAACTTTTGTAACTTGTTTTTTTGTAATTCCAATGCCAGGCATCACAAACATCAGGAGCAATCAGATGAGTGAAAATTGGAAAAAACATATATGAATAAAGTTTTATAGCCTTTGCATCATCTTCAAAGCATTCGAAAGCCGGAAGTCCTTTTAGCTTACCTATAATTGCCAATACACCATCAGAACCAATTAATAAATCGGGTTTTGATTTGTTGACGATTTTCAGCACTTCGATTGTCTTACCAATCAACGAAAGTCCTAAACCAAACATTCCCCATTTTTTAGGTCGATCTTTCGTTTTATAAAAGTCAAGACCATAATCAACACATAACTGTTCCAACACGTCTTTCGGCCTGATTACGGCAACAATTTCATGTCCATCCTTTTGTAAATTATTCATTGTATGTTTAAACATATGAAAATGTGCCGGATGGCTTATCATAAAAAGATATTTACTCATATTGTAGTTAGGATTAACTGATTTATTAATTTGATATGTTTTTGTTTAAGATTGTAATGACAAGGACAAACCAGCATTTTCGTGGATATTTTTTCAGCATTAGCACAATACCCGTCAGTATATCCAAAATTAAATGCCCATTGAATTGATTTTGAAAAATGACTGCCAATTTCAATATGATTTTTCTGAAATCTGTTGATATAATCTGATCTGTTTTCAACTAAAAAGGGAATCATAAATCCATTCGGCTCATATACAGCCGACTCACAAGGTCTTATTTGTGTTTTACTTTCATTTAAAGCTGTAATTATACTTTCTCTATGTTGTTTCTGTCTATCCAACTGAAACTGAAAATTCCTTTTTCGTGCAAAAAACAAGCCTAAACTGGATTTGAGAATATGACTTTCATGATTGTCATATTTGATTTCATCATCTACCTCATTGTTTCTTTCTTTCAGAACCGGCTTACTAATATACTTATAAATTAAAGGATTATGTAAAATTCCAAGCGTCAAACTTTTTAATATTGTTGCAAATTCAGTTTTCATTGAAGGTTTGTCAAGATTTGCAGTTAATTCCTTTATCTTATCTTGATAAATCGAGTTGTTAACCACCAAATAACCACCTGGTCCGATTGAAGGAAACTTTCCCAATCCCATTGAAAAAACCGCCAAATCACCCGTACTTCCTGATTTATTTCCATGTATTGAAGATAAAAAAGCATGCGCACAATCTTCTATTATTGGTAAACCCGGACAAGTTGCTTTAATGATATCAATATCATTTGGGATTCCAAATAAATGAGTTACAATAATTGCACTAAAATTAGTCCTTTTCTTCTTTAAATCTTCAATATCAATGCTAAAATCATCTTTTATATCTATAAATTCAATTTCAAATCCGGCAGTTTTGACTGCATTCATAACCGTATAACAATTATACACCATCACGGCAATCTTTGATCCTTTTGCCAGGTTTAACGATGATAGGGCAAGGCGTAAACCAGTTCGGGCATGGTTGAAGTAGAAAATATTAGTTTCGGATGGCGCTAATTTTGTAAATATTGATTTAAGCGCAATAAATGCATCTATAAATCCGTATTTGATATTTAATCTGGGCATTAATCCGATCATATCATTCTTCGTTTATATAATTTGTACGCTTTTTCCCCAATGGCCATTAAAAATGGTTTATGTGTAATCTCATACCTACCATATTCAACCAACTTACCACCAAACTTCAGTTTATAATCTCTTACTCCAAAAGGAATATTTGGTTTACCTGCTCCCCCGAAATCAAAGGTTTTATAGCCATTTTGTTTTGACCAGAGTAATACATTCCAAAGTAAAAAATCATTCGGTTTTTTATTAAAATAATCAGAGTCACTTCCGGAATACCAGGCATAAACAGTATCTTTATAACATAATCGAACCTGTCCGGCAATCATTTTCCCCTCAAAGTAGGCACCAAAGAAATTTACTTTTTCAGCTAAGATATTTTTGGAGTGAGTAAATAATTTTTCATACGAAAAAGGCACTTTAACACGTCGATATGTCTTTTTTAATAACGTTACGACATCATTTATTTCTTCCAATTCTGTAAGTTGTTTAAAAACCAACCCTTCCTTTTCGGCTTTGACAATATTTCGTCTTCTTTCTTTATGGAGATTTTGCTCAAGTTCCTCTACACTAAGAGTTAAATCTAATAGAATATCAAGATGCTCGTCAAAATGATAACCATTTTGTTTAAATACAGTGTCGAATCCGGAGGTATCACTAAGATTTCGAAATTGCGAGTAAATAACCTTTGACTTTACAATTTCATTGTATTTCTTAAGCAGAATGTCAACAATTTCCGCTGAATTATTTTCGGCTAATGGTCCACCAAATACGATGGATCGGGTTGTCAGTTCACCTAATAGACCGTTATACTCTCGTTGAATTACAGATAGTAGACAACCAACAATGGAACCAGTTTTATTGGTTGCAATTAAGATGACAGGACTAAATTTTGGAGTATTCAAATAGACAACATACATTTCCGGCGAATGGAAAATATTTCCATTGGGATGATTATATACAAAATCGACCCACGCCTCCTTATCAATATTCAGAGGATTTGTTTCGATAAAGTATTTTATATCGGGTTTAGCAGTAATTTTCTTTTTTCTAAATCCATTTTTATATAAATTAATCCCAAATTTTCCAATCTCAAACAATTGCTTATTAAAAACGATAATAAACCGGCCATTTTCAACTAATTCACCACCAAACTTCGACTTAAATTCTCTGACACCATAATCATCACCGGGCTTACCTGCACCCATCATGTCAAACCGGCTAATTCCATGTTGTGCTGCATATTGAATAGCCGACCAGGTGGCAACAGTGGATGGAAAGATATTTTTAACTCTGCCATCCTGGCCGCAAACAAACCATTCATATACAATTCGTCCGGCTAATACTACACAGACACTACCACCAATCACTTTTCCTTCATATTTCACTACAAAAAGTTTTCCATTCGGAAGTTGCAGGAGTTTTTCAAAAAATTCAAAGGGATACAAAGGGGTTTTGACTCTGGTTCTATAGAGGTTTTTCAACAAACTATAATATTCAATCAAGTCACTACAACTTTTGGTTTCAAACCAATCGGCACCATACTTTCGGGTTAGTTTTACATCCCGGCGTTTAGTAGTATTTAGTTGCATTAATGCAGATTCCTCATTGGCTGTTTGAACATGAAAATTCAAGTGCTCAACATATTCAAAACCAACTTTTTCAAATACCGGTTTATAGATGGAATAATCATTATAATTCCTTGATTCTAAGTATATAACTTTATTTTTCAACCCGTTTTTTGCAGCCTGCAGCAACGCAAATAAGGCCTTTTCTGAAATAGCCGGATCAAGCATGGGACCGGCACAAATAATAGCTCTTCTACTTAAAAAACTTTTAACTACGCTCCCTTCCGAAATAATATAACCACATACCACACCTACCAACTTATCATTCTCTGAAACGCCATATATGAAGGGTCTCATAAACGATAAGGAAGCAAAAAAATCATAGCATTCACGGGTTTGAAAAAACGACGCAGTTGGAGAATTGACAACTAACTCATCCCAATCTTCCTGCTTAATTTCTGAAACCTCCGTATATATCTTCATTATAAAATACCTTTTATGCCTATGAATCCTGTGAATCAGAGTATGAATTGTTCTTATTTCGATACCACTACTTAGAAATCCTGTTTATTTCTCAACACTAATCACCTGATTAAGGAGACCCTAAAAACACTGAATCTGGAAAACTTCTAAGTTTTCAGTCAGTAGATTTTCTATTTGACGATGGATATATTTATGCATATTGTAAATCACATTTTCAATTTGCACATAAATACGCTATTGTCTTGTATTTATGGTTGAACATCAATTTCTTATTAACTCTTCTCTCAAAATATTGTTACTCAAATCTCAGAATTTATTTTCTGGTTCTACCCGTTTTTTTATATAATAAATACATAAGTTTAAAAATAAATCCGTCTTCATTTATGACTATTTTAATCAATCTTTTCAAATAATTCAATACCATATCAAGGTATAAATATATCCGGGAATGATGTTTCACTTTCAGACTAAAGATTTCGCTGATAATTGCCGAAATCTTTATCGATATTTCATAATAAACCCGTGTTGAATAATGATTAATATCACTAATAAAATCTTGTTGCGATTTAACAATATCGTTTAAGTCAATCAGTTTTATTCTTCTCTCTGTATTAGCATAGCTCCTGATGGCTTCATTTAATTCTCTATGAGATATATGCCTTTCTTTAAAATCATATTCCATATTCTTTTCACAAGGGAATTCAACACCCAGAATCAAACATAAAAAAGTCTTTGAATTGAGATATAAAATAGATTTACGAAGGAATTCCACATAATCTTCCGGTTTTGTTTTTCCTAAAAATTCATACTTATCAGCAAAATTACGCAGATAATCCTCTGTAAAATCATTGTCTGAAGTAAACAACTTCCCATCTATATAGTCTTTCCAGTTTTTTGAATCAGTCAAAGGACTCAGATAAGAACCAAAAGCTACTTTGACATTTGTACCTTTTCTTTGGTAAATTCCAAAGTTCGATTCAATTAATGTACTCAAAAATATCAATTCATAATTACCGCTAAACATAGTTCCATCTAACATCATCTTGTCAGTAAAAATACATTCCTCATTGAGTACATTTTTTTCTTCTAAACTAAGTTCTTGTAATCCAATAATCTGACAAGAATGATTATGGGCTGCTATTACATTTCCTTTTTCAGCACTGACATAGGTAAATTCAGAGATAAACTGATCACTGTTCCTAATGTAAGTCATCGATGTAGACAAATCGCATGGTCCCTTTATTAAAATCCTAATGTCAGGGTTGTTCTCCTGTTGAATTCTTTCTTCAATTCTGTTGGATTGGTTACTGCTATTGATCCACAAAGGAGCTGATTTTGGTTCAACCGTTGATACCACTTCACCGCTAACAAGGAGTATTGGGCAATTCAAATACGAATAAACATATTGTTCTATCCCCAATCCTATTGTACGACATGAGAAAAGAAAGTGTTCAAACTTATCAGCCTTTAAAGCATAAAATCCAACTATTCCGTAATCTCCAAACTTATCACGAACACTTACATATCCGCATTCATAGCTTTTGTCTTGCAATATCAACTCTAATTCTTCTTTCGAAATTCTTTTTTTAGTATAATTCAATTGATTTGAACGTTGCAGCAAATCATGAATTCGATCTAATTCTTCTAAACAATTCTCAACTATTTCAACTGTGATATTACTTGCAAATAAAAACTCTTCATTATTAGTGTATTTTTTTTGTTCTGCAGCTTTCGTTTCCAGAAGCTTATATTGTTCAAGTCGTTGGTGGGTTTTATCTTTTTTTTCCTGATCATTCACAAAATGAATTAAATCTGGAATTATACTTGGTTCAGCCACCATCAGGCTAGGAGAATAAAAACTGGATTCGTGTAGATTGGTAATATCATCGTCGATAAATAATACATTTTCAGGACGAAGAGACATAGCTTGAATCAATTCCTTAATTCGTTGACCTTTAGAATTCCAGTTAATAGATAGGAAAACGAAATAATCAAAAACTTGTAATTCTTTCAGTTTGACTTCACATACTTCAAATGCATTCTTAGAACAAATAGAGTTAATAATCCCGGTATCCGTCAGATCTTTTATTAACTCAATATGGCTTTCAATGGGTTCAATCTCTGTTTCACTGATTACACCTTTCCAGAAGGTATTATCTAAATCCCAAATAATTAGTTTTATTTTCGAAAAATCCATATATTTATTTGCTTTATACCTATCTCAATCTCAAAATTTTACTTGCAAACTTACCTCTTACAATAAACTCCTAACTAACAAAGTGTTTTTATTAATGCAAATAAACGCAATTATCTTTTGTTAGTTCTATTTTTCACTAAATCGAATGGTCGCACTATCCAAAAGTCCCCCTTTAGGGGGATTTAGGGGGCCGCTATAAACTATCAATTATCAACTATGAACTATCTTTCAAGCCATTCCTCTTCCAGCTAATTTAAACCAGCTCCAACCCACAATTGCAATAAAAATCAATACTATCCACCAATTAAAATATTTTTTTTGTTTTTTAGTAATAACACTCAAACCATAACAGGCCATCATAATCTCAAACGGAACAACCGGTTGATGAAAGCGTTCTGACTGGGCAAAAGCACTTTTTGCCAAAATTGCAAGATAGGCAACAACAAAAGTTCCAATAAGCAGGTATTCCCTCCATTTATGTTCTTTAAACACATAAACTACTGCAATTAACAAGAAAAATGCTAGTATGTTTTTTACATAATTTCCACCATTAATTAATTGTTGATTTTCCTGACCAGGTGTACCCACAACTGTAGGAAAGGGGATAACAAAAATCATAGGTGCAAATACAGCCCCTGTCATATATTTTGCGAATTTATTTCCATTAACCATACCTGCTCTCCAATTCATTGAATTCTCTTGATTAGTGGATGATTGTGCCATTAAATCTTCAATTTGAGAACTGATTGATCCGCCAATAAAAAAGGCAACTACACCTATTAACCAGATAAAAATTATAGTTTTCTTTCCGGCTTTTATTATTTTATTGGGGGTCAAAATGACTGCTGTAAAAAGTGCGAAAACGGCAGTAATTCCCAATACAGTTCGAAAGAAAAACATGCAAATGATTAGCGCTATGGGAGGAGCAATTTCTATAAAATTAAAATTTTTGTTTCGTAACATAAAGTCAGCTCTTTCCATAAACCAAATAATTAGGAATACCATTTCAACCTCTTTCATATGTGTTCCAGTATATAAAATCAAGTTAGGCATCATCATACAAAAAATAGCTGTTTGCCTGCCGACATTTTCCCCAAAATTTCGTTTGGCTAATTTATAAAGCAATAGACACGAAACAGCACTTAATAAAGATTTGATAATCCGGGCAATTAGAATAGAGTCATCGGTTAAATAGTATTGAAAACCTAAATAAACCGGATATCCCATATCTGAAATCTGAGCCCCCCCCCTTTGATGAGCTTTTATATCAAAATAAGTATGAAAATCACCTTCGTGTAACAAGGTTGATACCATAATCGCTTCTCCGTGATAACCTTTTGCATCAGCCGATGCAAATTCGAAAGGAGATCCGGTCATTGAAATATAAAAAAAGTATGAAAAAACAACCCAGGATAACCTGATTATCAATGCCATCACTAAGAGCTTTTTTAAAAATCTTTTCTCATTCAACTTAGCCCATGTCCGGTTAAACTCGTTGGAAAAATAAAAAAAACCAATTACTTCCACCAATCCAAAAAGCCACCATTTCCAATCCAATATATGATTAAAAAAAATAAGATTGCTAAACAAAAGTGCACCCACATATACTCCAATTGAATTATTGGATAGAAATTTAAGGGAGAAAACAGGTTTGCTATTTATGATAAACATTTACTATAATTATAACAGTTGATATACACTCAAAATTTCATTCCCAATTAGCATCCAGTCATAGTTAAATGCTTTTTGTATATTATTTTGAGTGAATCTGCGGGATTCATTAAGTGCAATTAATATATTATCGGCAAACTGTTCATAATTTCCAAAATCGCACAAAAGTCCATTTACATTATTTTCAACCACCCACGGAACACCACCTACCCTAGTTGAAACAATCGGAAGTCCTACTGCCATTGCTTCACAAAAAACGATTCCCTGCGATTCTTCCTGAGTATGTAAAACAAAAATCTCAGAATCAGCATAATGGCTTATAATCTCTTCAAAGGGTAAATCAGTCAGTACACTTACATGGCTCTGAAGATTATACTCTTCTATTTTCTGAATTAATAAATTAAAATAATTAGTCTCTGATTTAACACCGATAATAACTAAGTTTACATCAATTCCTCTATCTTTTAGCAGCCTGATAGATTCAATTAGCACAACATGACCTTTTCTTCGGCTTATAGCACCAACTGACAGCAATTTTGATTTTTCAATATCTTTTCTCTTGATTTGAAAAAATACCGGATTTATGCCCTGAGGAATAATTTTGCATATTGGTT
>SESF01027540.1_pt1 | contig 12307 bp, 10 predicted proteins | sample 3171521 | NCBI WGS metagenome assembly SESF01 (sample SAMN10866945, study PRJNA518727) | freshwater metagenome | biome: subpolar coniferous forest; feature: holomictic lake; material: water; isolation source: holomictic Lake 227, 6 m and 8 m depth | place: Canada: near Kenora, Ontario | collected...
GGTGCTGATGTCGCTGCCATCGCCCAGCGTGGGCAGCAGATTGAGCGGCGGTGCCGCGCTCGACGGGCCGACAGTCGCAGGCTGCATGACGTTGGTTTGCGCCAGCAGCGGCGCAGGGCCAGTCACGCCAATGGCTACTAAAACTATAGCTGCTAACGCAGGCAGCACGGGGGCTAGAGCCCGATTTGTCTTAATATTTTTACGCAACATGAATTCCTTGGAGGGCGCGTCCGTTGTCGGGCTGAACATCCCGGAGAAGTGCCGCTTAACCGTATGATGCGCGGCTGAGATGAACGTTGTGTAAATCTGGCGTTCACCCCCTAACTTCCAACTGTAACGAACTTGACCCATGAGCACACTCACCCATTTTGACGACCAGGGCCAAGCCCACATGGTCGATGTGGCCGCCAAGGCCAGCACCCACCGCATAGGAGTGGCCGGTGGCCGCATCGACATGCTGCCCGCCACGCTTGCCCTGATCGAATCCGGCACTGCCAAAAAAGGCGACGTGCTGGGCATTGCCCGCATCGCCGGCATCATGGCCGCCAAAAAAACCAGCGACCTGATTCCCCTGTGCCACCCGCTGGCACTCACCCGTGTTGCTATTGAATTTGAAACTATCAAGGCAGCAGGAACTGAGGCTGGCAGCATTTATTGCACGGCAACCGTGGAGACCGTCGGCCCCACCGGTGTCGAGATGGAAGCTCTCACCGCGCTACAGGTCGCGCTGCTCACCATTTACGACATGTGCAAAGCGGTGGACCGCGGCATGACGATCAACGACTGCAAGCTGTTGGAAAAGCATGGGGGCAAGTCGGGGAGTTATGTAAGTAGTTGATACTGTTCAATTTATTTACAACTGAGTGAGTGCTGGTCGATATTGTTTGTGGACCAGACCAGCACGCCAAAGCCTTGTTTTCTGACTAATTTTTACTTTTGTCCCTCGTTTGTCCCACTGAAGGAAAACGATGGCAACGATTCGCAAGCGCGGAAACACATGGCAAGTACGCATTCGGCGTCAAGGCTACCCAGATGAAACCAAAACACTACCCTCCAAGTTTGATGCAGAGCAATGGGCACGATCCATCGAAGTTGACATGGATCGGGGCCAGTTTGCCTGCCGAGACAAAACTGAGAAAAACACTTTTGGAGATGTGATACGTCGGTACGCTCATGATTTGGCAATGAAGTCAGGATGATTCTGGCGGGTTATCAATTGTCCAAATCGATGGAACTTGGAACTGCTAGTCAATGAATTACCAAACGCCGCTGTTCAGGCGTCTGAGCAGATACACGAATAAAGTCGTTATGCCCAAGGCCCAACAAGCCTTGAAACCTGTCTCGCACCACTCCACGAACGCATCTCAGCCCTAATCAAAAAGGTTGTCCATTTCGCTCTGAGAAAGCTTGTCACTGCCCTCCAAATCTGTTGCATCAACATCAGCAGCGTCATCAGCAAGAATGGGCTGGTTGTCGGTATTGGGTTGAACCTCAACCAGTTCAAGGTGACTCGGGTCTATCCGAAACAGGCGTAGCTCCAAATTGGAGCCATCTGCTGGAAAGGATACGGTTGGCTTTCGGGTGACACTCCTCTCCGTTTGAACCAAACCAATTCGTCCCGCCAAACTTTGACGATCCCGTGGTGTCAAGATGGACAAACGCTTTTGCGTGAAACGAACTTTGGCGTTCAGTGGAAATGCAGTACTCATTGATCGTTCTTACAGATAACAGACACCCTACTTTTCAAGCAAAAGTATTGACTTTTGTTCCGACCGAACCTTCAGTCGCCAGAGGTGGTTGTGGCAGGGCTTGCAACAAGGTCGTTGCTGTTGTTGCTTGAATGTCCAGTGCTTTTTTCAGCACCAAAATGTTGACGCTATCGGAGGTGTCACTCGAAACGGCAGCAGTTGCAGCTTGTACTGAAGTGGTGCTGGAAATGTTCATGTATGACCCCAAGGCAGTTTAAAACATATCTTTTTATCGACCTGCATCGTTGGAACTTGAACAGGCTACTTCGAAGGGCTTGTGATCCAAGTTGCAATCAGGCCCACGACCTCTTTTTCTTTTCCGATAAACCCGTGATAGTGCATTGGTTCGCAAGGGTCACCCGTTGGATCGGTGAATTTTTCAAGGCATCTACGATGTTCTGACCACCCTCATGGATTGCAGCAGCGGTGGCTGAAATGGTGCCCCTACTGGTTCCAATCAGCCAAATCGGCACGGGACTTTTAAACATGACGATCAACGACTGCAAGTTTCGGGAAAAGCATGGGGGCAAGTCGGGAAGTTATGTCAGCCCTTGATTTATAAGCGTTTTTAGGCGGTTCACGCGAAACCTGCCATTCTCTTACATCGGGTTATCCTGCGCCCACTTTTCATGACTCTCAGGAAAAGCGGCCTGGTAGCGTATGTCGTAGTACAGCGCCTCATCATCGCGCCCCAGCAGCACCGCGCTTTCGATCAGCTTTTCAACCACGCGCGGTTCCGGTGAAAAATGCAGCAAAGCCAGCGCCAGCGCATGGATATGTTCAGCGTTTCCAAGCGTCAAGGCCGTGGTGGTGAGTTCGGCAAAACGCACTTGATCGGCAAACAATCGCGAGTCTGCAATCTTTGCCAGCGTGTTGTCGCGCAAGGCATCACTTCTCTGCGCGGGCGCTTTGTAGATCTGACTGATTCGGTCGTAGTCCCATGCTGCATAACCAGAAAACGCTATTAATAAAGTAGCTATCAGCGCAGGCAGCACGAGGGCCAGAAGGCTAAAAGGCTTAAATTTTGTGGCCAAGTCGTTCGGCGCGCGCCACAGCAACCAGACGCTCAGGGCAAACGCCATCTGAAACGGCCCGTACCACAGCGGGTATTCCAGCAGGCTGTGCAGCAAAATCACGGCCAGCACCGTCCACGCCAACTGCCGCGTGGCATCGAGCTCGCGCCAGGGTTGGGCCCGCCATGCCAGCCACAAGCCACCACCGCACACCAACAGCGCCAGCGGCAGGCCCAGTTCCACCGCCAAATGCAGCGGCAGGTTATGCGCGTTGTCCAGAATTTCGCAAAACCGCTCGCCCGGGTACAAGTTGACAAAATGCGCGAAATCCAGCTCTCCCCAGCCCCAGCCCAACCACGGCTTTTGCGCGATCAGCTGCAGCACATTGCCCCACAGCGTGAGGCGACTTGAGCAATGCGCCCCGCCGTCATGCAGACGCGCCAGGATGCCGCTGGCGTTCGGGTCCAGCCCCGCCACCAGAGGCAAGGCCAGCGCCGCGACTGCGTACGCCAACACAGCTGCGCCCAACACACGATTCGCCTCCGATGTGCGCCCGCGCACCAGGCGCCAGACCCCGGCCATGACGACCAGCAGCACCAACTGCATCAGGCCCGTGCGTGACGACGAGGCCGCGTTGCCCAAGCCCAGCAACACCGCCGCCATCAACGGCAGCAACGAACGTAAGGCCAACACAGAGGCGGTCGACGTCTTGCGAAAAATGGAAGAACTGTTGCGGCCTTGCGCCACTGACCACAACAAAGCGGCCAGGCCGATGTTGGTCAGCGTGGCGAACTGGTTGCGCTGACGTAAATTGGCATAGGCCTCACCCAAACCTGTGCTGTTGACCCAAAAACCCAAAGGCGCTGTCGCGCCAAAATATTGCAGCAAGCCCATCAAACTGCTCAGTAGCGCCGCCACCAACCAGGCCGCTGCGATGGCGCTCACCAAGCGCTCGCCTGATACCCGGTTCGGGATACGCCAGCACACCAGCAGCAGCGCCCCGGCGCAGGCCCACGAAAACATCAAGGGCACCACGCCCGGCGAAGGACCCATGGAAAAGGGATTCAACCAGGGCAGGGTAATGAGCAGGAAGGCGGCAATGGGTTGCATGGGCATGAAAGGGTGCGAGCAAGGCAATCAGGTAATTGACGGAAAGCCTGCTATTTTCGCTGCGACTTGAAATCAGCGTGTTCAGGGCCGTGTTACGCCACTACCATTACTTGATGCAGACTTGGCGCACCATTTTGATGTCTGTCAGGCCCATCATGATTTTTTCCATGCCATCCATCTTCAGGGTGCGCATACCGCCTTCAACAGCGGCTGCAAAAATCTCGGCGACGCGGGCGCGCTCCTGAATCAGCTTTTTGATGTCGTCGCTGGCAATCAGCAACTCGTGCAGGCCGACGCGGCCTTTGTAGCCGGTCTTGTTGCACTTGTCGCAGCCGACATGGCGAAATAACCGAAGTTCCCCGTCCTGGTCGTAGGTTTCGTGCCAAGTGGCGATCAGTTTTTTGGTTTCGCCTTCGTAGTCAGCCTTCCAGGCTACAGAGTGCCGCAGTTCATCCGCATATTCAGCGGCAAACAAACGCAGTTCTTCGGCGTCAGGCACGTAAGACTCTTTGCAGTCACACAGTTTTTTGGCTAGGCGCTGCGCCAGAATGCCCAGCAGGGCATCGGCAAAGTTGAAGGGGTCCATGCCCATGTCAAGCAGCCGGGTGATGGACTCGGGCGCCGAGTTGGTGTGCAGGGTCGAGAACACCAGGTGGCCGGTGAGCGAGGCTTCAACGCCCATGGCCACAGTTTCTTTGTCGCGCGACTCGCCGACCATGATGATGTCGGGATCAGCCCGCAAAAAGGCCCGCATGATGAGCGCAAAGTCGATGCCGGCTTTGCGGTTGATCTGCACTTGGCGCAGCCCTTTTTGGGTAATTTCAACCGGGTCTTCGGCGGTCCAGATTTTGGTCTCGGGCGTGTTCAGGTGCTTGAGGATGGAGTGCAGCGTGGTGGTTTTGCCCGAGCCGGTGGGTCCGCACACATAAAACAAACCGTACGGTTTCTCGATGGTCTGGATGACGCGCGCTTTGTTATGCGGCGTGAGGCCGAGTTTATCGAGCGGAATCGGCTCGCCGCCCGCCAAAATCCGCATCACCACGTCTTCTACCCCGCCGGCTGACGGAATGGTGGCCACCCGCAACTCGATGTCGATCGGGCCGTATTTCTTGAACTTGATCTTGCCATCCTGCGGCTTGCGACGCTCTGAAATGTCGAGGTCGCACATGATTTTCAGGCGCGTCACCATGGCCTGGCGAAAATGCGCGGGTACTTCGACATACGGCTGCAGCGTGCCGTCAATGCGGAAGCGAATGCCGGTTTTGAGCTTGCCCGGCATCGGCTCAATGTGGATGTCGGACACCTTCTGGTTGTAGGCGTCGATGATGACTTTGTTGACGAACTTGACCAACTCGTTGTCGGCCGCAGCAGACTCCAGCGAATCGTCGTTCGCGCCATCGTCAATGGGTGAGCCATCCATGTCAGCCAGCAGTTCATCGATCGTGCCGCCCTCAACGCCGACGCCAAAGATCTGCCCCAAGGTTTCTGCAAACTCGGCCTGGGTGGTGACACGGTAAGAAAACTTGGTGAAACGAGGGAACACCTGCTGCACGATGCGTGAACTGCGCACCGCCTCGGGGTCCACGCACATGATGACCAGGCCCTCAGGCGATTCCTCCAGCGGAATCCAACGTTGCTCTTCGGTGAATTCGCGTTTGAGTGAGCCGTGAAGCATTTCTGAGCGAATTCGGCTGGGCGTGAAAGGCTCATAAGGCACATCAAAAAACTTGGCCAGCGACGGGCCAATCTGGGATGGCCTCACTTTGTAAGTCGCAATCAACACATGCTCAACCGGCTTGCCTTCCTGTCGCGCCAACTGCAAGCACTCCTGCAACTCCTGCGCGGTCATGACGCCTTCAGCGACCAAACCGTCATATTTGGTGGCATTGCGCCGTACCGTTTCTTCAGCTTTGTGCACGCGTTGGCGAATGGCTGTGGCGAGTGTTTTACACAACTGGGCCACCCCTTCGACTTCCAGCTCGCCAAAAGGCTGGTCGCTCTTGTTGTTGATAACCTGAAGCACACCGTGCAGCGTTTTACCTTCGAGAATGGGCGCCACCAGCATCTGGCGGGTTCTATAGCCCGAGCGCTTATCGACTTCTTTTAAAAAGGTCAGGGCCGGGTGAATTTGCTTGAGGGCGTCGTCGTCGTACACATCAGGCAGATTTAGCAGTTTGCCGCTATAGGCCGCGTAGCCAGCAATACTTTGAGGCGTGATCGGTAACTTGAGGTCGCGACTGCTGTTGAGCCCGGTCTTGACCTTGGAAATAATGGCGGTCTGGTCTTCGTTAACAACGTAGAGCGTCAGTCGGTCAGCGTTAAACAGCTTACAGATGTCACTGCTGGCTTCCAGCATGATCTGTTCAAGGTTTTCAGTCTCATGAATTCGCGCTGTGACATGCTGGAGTTGCTTGTAAAAAAGCGCCTCAAACGTCATGCCGCGTCTGACGGAAGTTGATTTGGGAGGTTCGATCACGGCACTCATGACTCAAACTCCTGAGGGTTCAGCGAGTTTCAGTTCGTCTGTGTAACAGGCGTAAATCCAGATGGCATCAAGCCTGGACAAACTGCATTTGAGTACCGGCCAGCTCAACCAGATCGCCGTTTTTCAAGGGCAAAGGGTCTGACCCGATAGGCGCACCGTTGAGTGTCGGGTTGCCGCCACCTTCGACGTGGTGAACAAAAAAACCACGCTGGCGTCGAGTGATAGCAGCCACCGCCACGCCGGGCTTGCCGATGGTGGTCACGACTTTGGTCAAGAGCACTTCTCGGCCCGCTGCAGCACCCGACAAGACCTTAATGGAGGCACGCAAGGCATCCAGTTCAGCCGAATTTGCCGATACACCCGTGGGGAACACAGGTGGTGGTGAAACTGCAGAAGGCATAGAGGCGGTAGCGGCCGTCTCGGCCTTGAAAACCATGGTTTTCTCGAAGTTGTCAGTGGCCACTTCGTTAACAAACTTAATCTTGTACTTGCCCACCTCAACCGTGTCGCCATTTTGGAGCAGCTGCTTTTTTGCGGCTTTGCCATTCACGTACGTGCCGTTGGTGCTGTTGAGGTCTTCAAGGTAGACCTCTGTACCCAGCATCTGCAACACCGCGTGCTCGCCACTGACGGCCAAATTGTCGATCACGATATCGTTGTAGGGTCGGCGCCCCAAGGTGGTTTTGTCCTTGGTTAACTGGACTTCTTTAATAACAACACCGTCGATCGATACAATCATTTTCGGCATGACCGACTCCTGTTCCTGAAATTTGTTTTTGAAAACATCATGCGAATGCTATTTTCCTAGTAATCTGGATATTAACCCGCGCTTCTCTGTAGTGCCTGCAACTTGTGTCAACAATACCGTGATGTTGTCACGCCCGCCATTTTCATTGGCCAGAGAAACCAGTTCTTCGGCCAACTTGTGCAGTGTCGCCCCGGTTTGCAAGACCCTGGCGATCGCCGGGTCTTCCACCATGTCGGTGAGTCCATCGGAACACATCAGATAAACATCGCCTTGCTCCACGGAGTGCTCGTGAAGTTCCATCCTGGCATCCAGCTCGACTCCCAGCGCCCGGGTGACCAGGTTTCTATTTGGGGAAATGGCTGCCTGCTCTGGTGTGAGCAAGCCGGCGTCCATCTGCTCTTGCAGCAGAGAGTGATCGCGGGTGATTTGCACCAACTTATTGGCGCGCCACCGGTAGCAACGCGAGTCACCAATATGCCCCAACAAAAGGGTATTTTCCTGAAATACACCCACGACCAGCGTGGTGCCCATGCCCGCGTAGTGAGGGTTTGATTTGGCAGAATTTAAAACTGACAAATTGGCGTTGTCGACACAAATTTCAATGGCACGGCGAACCTGCAAGGCATTGGCCTGTAGGCCCGCTTCAGACAACCAGCGCGACAACTCCGACTTGATGAACGCCGTGGCCATACCGCTTGCTATTTCCCCGGCGTTGTATCCGCCCATCCCATCCGCCAACACGGCCAGATGAGTGGCTTCATCAAATGCCACTGAGTCTTCATTGTTATCCCGAGTTCGACCCGGATCTGTTTGCGCGCAGAAGGTGTAATTCATTGTGTGTCGGACTAAATTTCCAGGTCAATTGGGCTAGCACCCGATAATACCGCCCGTAACGCAGCGGCAAACTGATCGCCATCCTGATAACGATCTTCAGGACGTTTTCTTAACGAAAAGGCAACCAGACTCGCCAGATCGGGCGACAGATCAGGGCGGCTATGGCGAATGTCTGGCGCATCGACGGTTGAAATTTTATTCATCAACTCCGCCATGGAGGCACCGCGAAAGGGCAGTACGCCGCTCAGCATCTGGAACAGCATCACGCCTAAAGAATACAGATCAGAGCGACCGTCCACCTTACTGCCGACCAATTGTTCTGGCGACATGAAGCTGGGCGTTCCCAGCACGAGTCCGGTTTTGGTTTTGCTGGAGTCCGTGATCCGCGCTATTCCGAAATCTGTCACCTTCACCGTATCACTTTCCATCTCATACATGATGTTGGCCGGCTTGATGTCGCGGTGCACCACATTCAGACGGTGCGCGTAGGCTAGCGCCTCTGCCACGCGCGCCACGATGGAGATCACCGAGCTCACCGGCAACAAACTGCCCGGCTTGCAGAAATCAAGCAGGTCTTTTCCTTTGACGAACTCCATCGCGATATACGCCAGGCCCTGGTCTTCGCTAGCACCATAGATCGTCACGATGGTCGGGTGCTGCAAGCGGCCTGCGGCCTCGGCCTCCCGAAAAAACCGCTCGCGGGCGTCCGCCAGATCACGGCCTTCAAACTCTTCACTTAAAGCCATGGTTTTCAGGGCTACTACACGCCCGCTTTGCGTGTCTTGGCCCAGGTACACCACGCCCATGGCGCCCTTACCCAGCTCTTTTCCAACTTGGTATTGACCTAGCATGGCATGGCTGGGGCCATCAGCCTGCACGGACGTGGCCGTTGTGCGGGCGGTCAATCGCTTCAACAAGGTTTGAATTTCCCGGTCGTCCGCTTGACAGGACGCCATGTATCGAAGCACGCCCTCAGCCTGGCTGAATTGCTGTTTGCGTTCAAATTCCAATGCCAGTCCACGCAAATCCTGCAGGACTGCCGGGTTCGGTTGCGCGTGACGAAACTGCTCAAACGCCAGGTCAAGCTGCCCTTGCCCCTGCAAGGCAAGCCCCAGCATGCGACTGACGTCTGCAGGATCTTTATGCGGCGTGGACTTGGGGCTGGCAACCTTCGGCAAGCAACGATGCAACACAGATATCGTCAGCTGCTTGATGCGTTCGAGTGCCCTCTGAAAACTCATATTGATGCCGATCAGGTTCAGGCGGTTGTTTGATCGCGTTTTTTAAGCCACTTCCCCACCAGCAAAACGCTCACGGCGCCGATGATTCCCAGGCCATAGCTCCAGGCCATGGACTGTGGCAACGCATCCTTCAAGGAGGGATCGCTGTGAGCCATCGTGCCGGCAATCCATCCCAGCAACATCCCGCCCAACGTGATGATGTGAGGAAACCGATCCATCAACTTAAGCACCACTTGGCTGCCCCAAATGATGATAGGAATACTGACCAGCAGACCAAAAATGACCAGCGGCATCTGGTTCTGCCCACCAGCACTTGTGGCCACGCCCGCAATCGCGATGACGTTGTCGATGCTCATGACCAAGTCAGCAATGATCACTGTTTTGACCGCCGCCCAGAGTCGGTCGCTGCCTTGAATGTTGGAGTGCCCCTCCTCATCAGGTGCCAGCAACTTGACGCCAATCCACAGCAATAGTGCAGCGCCCACCAGCTTGAGAAATGGCACTTGCAGCAGGGTAACGGCGAATGCAATGAGGATGACTCGCAGCACAATGGCGCCCACCGTGCCCCACAAGATGCCTTTGAGGCGCAGGTTTTTTGGCAATTGTCGGCATGCCAATGCAATCACCACCGCGTTATCACCGCCCAGCAAAATGTCGATCATGATGATCTGACCGACAGATAACCAGAAATGGGCGGTAAGGAATTCTTCCAATGTCTTCTTTCTTAAAACCAGAAATGCACAAACAACAAAGCCGGATTGTCCTTCAGGACACCCGGCTTGCTTGGGATAGGGCGCTGGTTGCACCCCATCAGGCTTAGCTTATTAGGCTTACTTCAGCAGTGCTTTCAGCAACTTCGCCATTTCGGATGGGTTGCGTGTGATCGTGAAACCGCACTCTTCCATCACTGCCAACTTGGCATCCGCTGTATCAGCGCCACCAGAGATCAAGGCACCGGCATGGCCCATGCGCTTGCCGGCAGGTGCCGTCACGCCAGCGATGAAGCCAACGATAGGTTTTTTCATGTTGAGCTTGCACCAACGAGCGGCTTCAGCTTCGTCCGGACCACCGATTTCGCCAATCATGATGACGGCGTCGGTATCTGGATCATCATTGAATGCTTTCATGATGTCGATGTGCTTCAGGCCATTGATCGGGTCGCCACCAATACCAACCGCGCTGGACTGGCCCAGACCGATTTCGGTCAATTGCGCCACAGCTTCGTAAGTCAGCGTGCCGGAACGGCTCACCACACCAATGCGACCTGCACGGTGGATGTGGCCGGGCATGATGCCGATCTTGATTTCGTCAGGCGTGATCAAACCAGGGCAGTTTGGTCCGAGCAAGAGAGTTTTCTTGCCGCCGGCAGCTTCTTTGGCGCGCATTTTGTTGCGCAGTTCCAGCATGTCACGAACTGGGATGCCTTCAGTGATACAGATGGCCAGGTCCAGATCAGCCTCAACAGCTTCCCAGATGGCAGCAGCAGCGCCGGCTGGTGGCACGTAAATGACCGACACGGTAGCGCCGGTGTCTTTTGCCGCTTCGCTGACGGAGGCGAAAATTGGGATTCCAAAAATGGACTCGCCAGCCTTCTTGGGGTTCACACCCGCGACGAAACAGTTTTTGCCGTTAGCGTATTCCTGGCACTTTTCAGTGTGGAACTGACCGGTCTTGCCGGTGATGCCTTGGGTGATGACCTTGGTGTCTTTATTGATGAGAATTGACATGATTTTCTTAATCAGTTGGGGACAGAGCTGGTTCGCGGTGCGAACTGCGGTCTGTCCCGCAAGGGTTTATCAAGCCGCGGCTTTAACAGCAGCAACCACTTTTTCGGCAGCATCGGCCATGGTGTCTGCGCTGATGATGGGCAGACCGGACTCGGCCAGCATTTTTTTGCCCAACTCTTCATTGGTGCCCTTCATGCGCACGACCAGCGGCACACTCAGGTTGGTGGCTTTGCAAGCCGTGATCACGCCGGTGGCGATGGTGTCGCACTTCATGATGCCGCCGAAGATGTTGACCAAAATGGCCTTGACCTTGGGGTTTTTCAACATGATCTTGAAGGCTTCCGTGACCTTCTCGGGGGTAGCACCGCCGCCCACGTCCAGGAAGTTGGCTGGCTCAGCGCCGAACAACTTGATGGTGTCCATGGTGGCCATGGCCAGACCAGCACCGTTGACCAGGCAACCGATGTCGCCGTCCAGGCTGATGTAAGCGAGGTCAAACTTGCTGGCTTCGACTTCAGCAGGATCTTCTTCGTCCAGGTCGCGGTAGGCCACGATTTCTGGGTGACGGTACAGCGCGTTGGCGTCAAAGTTGAACTTTGCGTCAATGGCTTTGATGCCGCCGTTGCCTTCAAGGATCAAGGGGTTGATTTCGACCAACGATGCGTCGGTGTCCATGTAAACCTTGTACAGCTTTTGCAACACGTCCATGCACTGGGCAATGGAACCCGCTGGCACGCCAATGCTCTCGGCGAGCATTTTGGCTTGTGCGTCGGTCAGGCCGAGGGCTGGATCAACGAACTCTGTAATGATTTTCTCGGGGGTGGAATGGGCCACTTCCTCGATGTCCATGCCGCCTTCGGAGGAGACGATGAACGCCACGCGCTGGGTAGCGCGGTCGGTCACTGCCGACACGTAGTATTCTTTTTTGATGTCAGCGCCGTCTTCGATAAGGAGGCGACGGACCTTTTGGCCTTCTGGGCCAGTCTGGTGGGTGATGAGCTGCATGCCCAAAATTTCGCCAGCGATCTTCTTGACGTCATCAATGGAGCGCGCAAGCTTGACGCCGCCGCCCTTGCCACGGCCACCCGCATGAATTTGAGCCTTGACGACCCACACTGGGCCGCCCAGTTTTTGAGCGGCTTCCACCGCTTCTTGAACGGTGAATGCCGGGATGCCGCGAGGCACCGGTACACCAGCTTGGCGCAAGATTTCCTTGCCTTGGTATTCGTGAATCTTCATGAGGACTCTCTATCGGGAGGGGTAGTTTCTTATCCGGCCACTCAGCTTGGCAGCTGTTTGGCGGGCACTGGTCAACGCAACTTCGAACTGTATCATGCTGCAACGCACCAAAAACTAGCCTGCGCGTCACTTGCATAATTCATAATTATCAAGTGACCATCT
>SESF01022303.1_pt1 | contig 12306 bp, 12 predicted proteins | sample 3171521 | NCBI WGS metagenome assembly SESF01 (sample SAMN10866945, study PRJNA518727) | freshwater metagenome | biome: subpolar coniferous forest; feature: holomictic lake; material: water; isolation source: holomictic Lake 227, 6 m and 8 m depth | place: Canada: near Kenora, Ontario | collected...
ACAAAAGACGGCTATGACATTGAAGTCTTGCCCGCTTGGGACGAATTCCCGACGGCTGATCCGGTGGCCGACACGGCCCTGATGAATTTGCGACTGCAGTCCTACATTGACAGCATGCCGACCCAGTATTACTGGGTGCACAAACGGTTTAAAGACCGGCCCGACGGGGAAGCACCACCGTATTAGTGCGGTACTGCCGCAGCGTGTCGGTGTAATCAGTCTTCAGGGACTTCTGGTGGCTCAGATTCCAGCTCAAGCGCTTGGGCCGCTGCGGCCTTCAGCTTGGTCTTGGCTTCTTCAGGATGCGCCCACTTGTAGAGCAGTTGCGCCACTTCTTCTATGCCCTGGCGCTTGGGCGCCGAGAACAGCATGACCTCGCCACCACCAGCCTGAAGTTTGGTAATAGACAGCACTTTGGCGGCTTCAGTACGTGTCAGTTTGTCGGACTTGGTCAGCACGATCAGGAATTTCAAGCCTTCTTCGACGCGCGGGCGAATCACTTCCAGCAGAATTTCATCCAGCTCGGTCATGCCATGGCGCGGGTCGCACATCAGCACGATGCCCATCAGATTTTCGCGGCTGACCAGGTAATTGGCCATCACCTGCTGCCAGCGAATCTTGTCCTGCTTGGGCACGGCCGCGTAGCCATAGCCGGGCAAGTCGGTCAACACTGCGTCCATCACCCCTTGCTTACCGAGCGAAAACAAGTTGATGTGCTGGGTGCGACCTGGCTTTTTGGAGGCAAAGGCCAACTGCTTTTGCTGCGTCAACGTGTTGATGCAGGTCGATTTACCCGCGTTGGAGCGTCCGACAAATGCGATCTCCGGTACATCAAGGGTGGGCAAGAAATGTAGTTGCGGCGCGGTGGTTAAGAATTTGGCGGTATGCAACCAACCCATGGCAACCGTCGCGGCTGACTTTTCAGGGGCTGTTTTTACTGGGGAATGGGAAGCTGATTTGCTTGGGTTCGAAGGGGTGGTCATTGTTTGCTGCGGTAAACCCAAAGCGCCATTGTAGAATGGCCGAGTTTTTTCTCTCAGAAACCACCCCACCATGAAGTTGTTTGCCCCTCTGCTTATCGCTGGCTTTGTAGCCGCATTCTCTTTCTCGGCCGTGGCTAACGAGGCCGTTCCGGCCAAGTACAAGCCTGATTTAGCCAAAGGTGAGGCAAGTTTTGGTGCCGTGTGCGCCGCTTGCCATGGTCCAGATGGTAATTCGACCGCTCCCATTTACCCCAAGCTGGCTGAGCAGCACGCAGAGTATCTGGTGAAGCAACTGACCGAATTCAAAGCAGGCAAGCGCGCCAATCCCATCATGCTGGGCTTTGCTTCAACCCTGGCTGAAGAGGACATGAAGAATATTGCGTACTGGGTGAGCAGCAAGGCGTCCAAGCCGGGCTTTTCCAAGGAAAAAGAATTGGTTACTTTAGGCGAGCGCATTTTCCGTGGTGGCATAGCTGACCGCCAAGTCCCTGCTTGCGCCGGTTGCCATAGCCCCAACGGTGCTGGTATCCCTGCGCAATATCCTCGTCTGGCGGGGCAAAACGCGGAATACGCTACAGCCCAGTTGACCGCCTTCCGTGACGGTGTGCGCACCAACAGCCTGCAGATGACACAGGTTGCAGCCAAGCTAAACGACCGCGAAATCAAGGCGGTCAGCGACTACATCGCCGGTTTGCACTAATCAGATCAATGCTGGCCCTCTGCTGGGCCAAGTCTTTTGAAGACCTGCCAAAAAGGGCGGAAGACTGTTAACGAGTCATCCGCCCTTTTTCTTGATGCTATCGTTTTACCCCTACGGAATGACGATTTGGCATCGGTGTGGTAATTTTGATTTGGTTGAAACTGTTTGACCCGGTGGATGTAAGAAATACCGCTGTGCGCAGACCAACAGGGACACAAGGAGGCTTCAATGCTCATCAAATCGCACATCGATGGTTTTCAACACACGGTTCCCAGTGAAATCACGCCGCAAGGGGTTTACACCCGCAGGCGCGAACTGCTTAAGGGTTTGGCAAGCCTGGCGGCGGGCAGCGGATTGGCTGCATGGACTGAGCGTTCAGCGTTCGCGGATTCGGCCTGGGGTGCTCGTCCCGGCAAGCTGGCGGCCTTGAATTCTCAAGCGTCCAAAGTGCCCGGTGCCCTAAGCCTGGACAAAATCACGCCTTACAAGGACGCCAGCAGTTACAACAATTTTTATGAGTTCGGCACCGATAAGTCGGATCCTGCAGCCAATGCACATACGCTGAAAACAAATCCCTGGAGCGTGGAGATTGAGGGCCTGGTTAAGAAGCCGGGCAAGTTCGCGCTGGAAGATTTGCTCAAACTCAGCCCGCTGGAAGACCGCATTTACCGGATGCGCTGTGTCGAGGGATGGTCCATGGTCATCCCGTGGGTCGGATATTCGCTGGCGGAATTGATCCGTAAGGTGGAGCCTCTGGGTAGTGCCAAATATGTGGAGTTTGTAAGTCTGGCTGACCCCAAGAGCATGCCTTTCGTAGGTTCACGCGTGCTGGATTGGCCCTATGCGGAGGGCTTGCGACTGGATGAAGCCATGCACCCGCTGACGCTACTGACTTTTGGCATGTATGGCGAGGTTCTGCCCAACCAGAGCGGCGCCCCGGTGCGTTTGGTAGTGCCTTGGAAGTACGGTTTCAAAAGCGCCAAGAGCATTGTCAAGATTCGCTTTTCCGAAAAGCAGCCCGCGACGGCCTGGAACAAGGCTGGGCCCAATGAGTATGGCTTTTATTCCAACGTTAATCCGGCAGTAGACCATCCACGTTGGAGCCAGGCCAGCGAGCGTCGAATTGGCGAAGATGGCCTATTCACGAAGAAGCGTCAGACCCAGATGTTCAACGGCTATGAAGCCCAGGTCGGGCAGCTTTATGCTGGCATGGATCTGAAAAAGTACTTCTGACACATCATGCGCACATTACTAAATCGATGGTTGCTGCAGGGATGGTTCAAGCCTGCCTTATTTTTGCTTTGTTTGCTGCCGGTGATCTGGCTTACTTTTGGCGCCATTAATGACCATTTGGGTGCGAATCCAGCCGAAGCATTGTTACGTTCGACTGGAGACTGGACGCTTCGCGCCCTGTGTCTGGTCTTGAGCATCACGCCATTGCGTACGTTGACGGGTTTGGTGGCGTTGGCCCGTATGCGTCGCATGCTGGGACTTTTTGTGTACTTCTATGCGATGTTGCACTTACTGGCCTACAGCTGGTTTGACATGGGGTTTGAGGTGGCGGATATCGCAAAAGATATTTCCAAACGCCCCTTCATTCTGGTGGGCTTTGCCGCATTCCTGTTACTTACTCCCTTGGCCATGACGTCGTTCAACCGTGCTATCAAAGCCCTGGGTGCTCGGCGCTGGCAGGCACTTCATCGCCTGGTTTACGGCGTGGCCGTGTTGGCCGTGTTGCATTTTTTCTGGATGCGTGCGGGCAAGAATAACTTTGCCGAGGTAGCTGTCTACGCGCTGATTCTCGGCACGCTACTGGGCTGGCGCTTGCAGCGGCGCCTGCACGGGGGGGCGCTGTTGGTCTGGCTTCGCAGCGGATGGTTTGACCGGCAGGTAGAGAGGCCCCGTTTGCCCACAGGCCGTGAGATTTAGCAGCACACAGCCGATGACAATGGTGCTGACTAGAATTTGCTTTGCATTCAACATAGTGAAATTGTAATGACCGACCTCGAATATCTGAATCATGCCGAAAACCTGCTCAAGTCAATTGAGGCCTGCTGTGACAGGATGAATGACGAGAATGATGCTGACATTGACAACCAGCGCGTTGGAGGCATGGTCACGCTGAGTTTTGTGAACAGGAGCCAGATCGTGATCAACCTGCAAAAACCTTTGCAAGAGGTCTGGCTGGCCGCTAAAGCCGGTGGCTACCACTACCGATTTGTGGACGGCAAGTGGCAAGACACTAAGGGGCAAGGGGAATTCTTTGAGCAATTGACCCGCCAAGCCAGCTCACAGGCAGGGATGGAATTGAATTTTGCAAACTGAATCACCCCGTATCAGTTTTTAAACAACTCCAGAATTTTCTTTTTCTCATCCGAGATCGGTGCGATTTGCGCAGGGTCAGCCTTGTCTTCAGATTTCAAACTGGTGACGCCGTCGCCCTTGATGAACTCTTCAAAATACCATTCGCCTCCGACATTTGTAATGCCCTCTGGTGCGACCGGTTCCATCACAGGCACACCTTTCAGGGCGGTCTCCATAAAGCTTATCCATACCGGCAGACTCAAGCCGCCACCGGTTTCTTTATCACCGAGTTTGCGTGGCGTGTCGTAGCCAATCCAGGTGACGGCTGTGATGGTAGGTTGAAAGCCGGCAAACCAGGCGTCCATGGAGTCGTTGGTGGTGCCGGTCTTGCCATACACGTCTGGCCGTTTGAGCGTGGCTTGCGCTCGTGCCGCCGTACCCGTTCGGGTTACTTCCCCCAAAAGATTGGTCATCAAGAAGGCATTGCGTGGTTCTATCGTGCGCTGGCTTTCGTCCAATACCACGGGAGGTGTTGTTAACAACACCTTGCCGCGCTGCTCGCTGACCTTTGCCACCAACCAGGGGTTGACTCGGTAGCCACTGTTGGCAAAAACGGAATAAGCCCCCGCCATTTGCATGGGCGTGACCGAACCGGCCCCAAGCGCCATGGTCAGATACGCAGGGTGTTTGTCAGCTTCAAAGCCGAAACGCGTGATCCATTCCTGCGCATACTGGGTGCCAATGGACTGCAGAATCTGGATCGAGATCATGTTTTTGGACTTGGCTAGAGCTTTGCGCAAACTCATGGGTCCCTCAAAGGTGCCATCGTAGTTTTTTGGTTCCCAAGGCTGGCCACCGGTGGTTCCTGCGTCAAAAAATAGCGGCGCGTCGTTGATCACCGTGGAAGGCGTAAAGCCTTTTTCTAACGCCGCAGAATAGATGAAGGGTTTGAAGCTTGAGCCCGGTTGGCGCCAAGCTTGGGTCACATGGTTGAATTTATTTTTGGCAAAGTCAAAACCGCCCACCAGTGCGCGGATCGAGCCATCACGCGGATCAAGCGCGACAAAAGCACCTTCCACTTCAGGTAGTTGGGTTATTTCCCAGCCGCCCTTGGCCGTCTTGGCGACGCGGATCACTGCGCCCCGGCGTAACTTGATATTAGGTGCGGCCTTGTCCGATAGTCCGGATTGGGCCGGCTTGAGGCCATCCCCGGTTATCTCCAAGGTCTCGCCAGCGGCTCGCATGGCTTTGATGTGTTTGGAATCGGCTTCCAGCACGACGGCTGACATGACATCCCCGTTGTCAGGATGTTCATCCAGTACGTCATCGACCGTGTCTTCGATTTCCTGTTGCGCTGTGGGTAGCGATACGAACTTCTCCGGTCCACGGTAAATCTGGCGGCGCTCAAAGTCCATGATGCCCTTACGCAAGGCCTTGTAGGCGGCATCCTGCTCGGCGGAGTGGATCGTGGTTTGCACATTCAGGCCGCGAGTATAAGTTTCTTCGCCATACTGATTGAACATGAGCTGACGCACCATTTCGGCCACGTATTCTGCGTGGATTTTATTGACGTCTGGCCCGCTTTTGACTTTGAGTTCCTGTGCCTTAGCAGTTTCGGCCTCTTGAGGCGTGATAAAGCCGTTTTCCACCATGCGATCGATGATGTACAACTGCCGTGAGCGCGCGCGTTTGGGGTTGCTGATGGGGTTATAGGCCGAAGGCGCCTTGGGTAAACCGGCCAGCATGGCTGCCTCGGCGATAGTGATGTCCTTCAGAGGCTTGCCGAAATACGTTTCCGATGCCGCTGCAAAGCCGTAGGCTCGGTTACCCAGAAAGATCTGGTTCATATAGATTTCCAAAATCTGGTCCTTCGTCAGCGCATGTTCGAGCTTGAAAGTGAGCAGAATTTCGTAAATCTTGCGGGTGAATGTCTTTTCCGACGACAGATATACATTGCGAGCCACCTGCATGGTGATGGTGGATGCACCTTGGCTCTTGGCGTGGCCCACATTGGCCAAGCCTGCACGGATCACACCCAGGTAGTCCACTCCGCCGTGCTGGTAAAAACGGGCATCTTCTATGGCCAGCACCGCGTTTGACATGACCTTGGGAATTTCGCTGATCGGAGTCAGGTTGCGTCTCTCTTCGCCAAATTCACCCAAGACGTCACCTTCTACGGAAAAGACCCTTAATGGAAGTTTAGGGCGGTAGTCAGACAGGTCTGAGATGTCGGGCAGGTTCGGAAACGCAACCGAGAGTGCGATGGCCAGAATAATCAATCCGCTGAGCAAACCGGCCAAACCGAGCCCGCAGACCCACAACAAAGCCCTAACAGCCCAGTGCATCGAAGTCTTCTTGGCGGTGGCTTGGGTGGATGGAGAATCAGACGATGGGGGCTTAGAGGGCATAGAAAGTTTGGGTTGATCGCTGGTGCATTATAAAAATGCGTGCATAGTGCGCTTTCGCACCAAGTTGGCTATTGTTGGGGTCTAAGCGTCATGCGCACGCTGAATGCGCTTTTAACGAGTTGATTCATGCTAATTTCGTCTGCTTTTGGCAACGCTTAAAATTGGTCCGCAATTAAAAAACCTTTGCGGGACAACGGGCTTACTGATAGCATTCAAGTGAATTCTTAAGTAGGACTGGCACTGAGTCGGTCTGTTTCAGGGGACAGTTTTGATCTCATTGGGGTCGCTTTTTAGTCGTCAACCAGCACCTTTGCTCGGGCTTGACGTTAGCACGTCTGGTGTGAAGCTCGTCGAGTTGGGCCGTGACAAGGCCGGTAACCTGGTTTTGGAGCGGTGCGCCATCGAACCACTGGAGCGTGGCTGGATTACCGACGGCAATATTGAAAAATTTGATGAGGTTGCCGACGCCATCAAGCGATTGGTGAAAAAGAGCGGCACCAAGACGCGAAATGTGGCGATGGCACTGCCTCCGTCTGCAGTGATTACCAAAAAAATCATCCTTTCCGGTGGTATGTCGGACGATGAGTTGGAGCAGCAAGTAGAGACCGAAGCCAACCAGTACATCCCCTTTCCGCTGGATGAAGTGAGTCTTGATTTCTGTGTCATTGGTCCGAGCGCGACTTCAGTGGGAGACGTCGAGGTGCTTATTGCTGCCTCACGCCGAGAAAAGGTGCAGGATGTGCAAGGTCTAGCTGAAGCGGCTGGGCTAATACCGGTGGTTGTAGATGTAGAGTCCTATGCATCTCGACTGGCTACCAATCGCTTGATTGAAAATCTACCCGACCGTGGCAAGGGTTTGATTGTTGCTCTTTTTGAGGTGGGCTCACTGACTACGAGCATGCAGGTCATGCGCGACGAAGAGGTTCTTTACGACCGCGATCAAGCCTTTGGCGGCGCACAATTGACGCAGCAGATCGTGCGGCAGTATGGTTTTTCTGCAGAGGAAGCCGAGTCTAAGAAGCGCAGTGGCGAATTACCTGAAGACTATGAATCGGCGGTGCTCAAACCCTTCATAGATACCATGGTGCAGGAATTAGGCCGAGCACTACAGTTCTTTTTTACCAGTACACCCCACAACAAGGTGGACTACGTCATGTTGGCGGGTGGCTCGGCGGCTTTGCCAGGTCTGACCGCCGCTGTCACTCAGCACACTTCATTTCCCTGCAGTTTGCTCAATCCTTTTGATGGCATGGAAATCGGGGATGGTGTGCGCTTGAAAAAAATGACGCGTGAGGCGCCTTCCTATCTCACATCCTGCGGTTTGGCCTTGCGGAGGTTTACCCAGTGATTTTGATTAATCTGCTTCCACACCGGGAGGCTGCTCGTAAAAGGCGTCGGGATATCTTCAATGGCACGTTGGGTGCGTCGGCGCTGGTTGGTGGTCTATTGGCTGGTGCAATTTTTCTTTGGTACCAGTCCGAAATTTCAGCCCAGCAACGTTCCAATAATATTTTGACGGCGGAGAACGCCAGGCTCGACGGGCAAATTAAAGACATCGCAGGTCTGGAGACGGAAATCAAGGCACTCAAAGCACGTCAGCAGGCTGTGGAAGATCTGCAGTCAGACCGCAATGTGCCGGTGCATCTGCTGACTGAAATTGTCAAGCAACTGCCAGACGGTATATTCATTTCCAAAATGAATCAAATTGATCAGGCAGTCACCATCAACGGAACGGCGCAGTCTAACGAACGGGTATCCGAGTTGCTGCGCAATCTGGCAAATAACACGCCTTGGTTTAGTAAACCCGAATTGGTAGAAATCGTGGCGGGCAGTCTGACTTTGCCAACAAAAGAGCAAAAACGAGTTTCTAACTTCGTGATCAAGGTTAGCCTTGTGCGGGCTAGCGAAGCGGAAAAGGCTGCCGCACCGGTTGCCGTTGCGTCAGCGCCAGTGGCGCCAGCATCAACACCTGCGAAGCAATAGCGGATAGGCCATGGCTAGCAAATCACTCTCCTCATTCGATTTTCAGGCCTTACAGGCCAAGCTTCAGAGCCAGTTTTCTGAATTGGATCCGCGTGATCCTGCGGCCTGGCCGCCTTTGCCACGTTACGGTTTGTTCCTAATCACCGCTTTGCTCGTCATTGTTGTCTTGTGGTTCCTTTGGTTGAGCGGTTCTCAAGATGAACTGCAAGCCGAGCAGGCCAAAGAGGTCAAACTTCGCGAGGACTACAAGTCCAAGTTGACCAAGGCGGTTAACCTTGACGTCTTGAAAAAGCAGCGGGAGCAGGTGCAGCAATATGTGACCCAACTGGAGAAACAGTTGCCCAGCAAGGCTGAAATGGATGCGCTCTTGTCAGACATTAACCAAGCTGGCTTGGGGCGTAGCCTGCAGTTTGATTTGTTCCGGCCCGGTCAGGTGGCGGTTAAAGAATATTACGCCGAGTTGCCGATTGCACTGAAGGTAACTGGGCGGTACCACGACATAGGTGCTTTTGCCTCAGATATTGCCAATTTGTCGCGCATCGTTACGCTCAATAATCTGTCCATTCTTCCAAAGCCCGATGGTGCACTCTCGCTGGAAGCTACGGCTAAAACCTTTAGGTACTTGGACGCGGATGAAGTGTTGGCACAGAAGCAAGCCACAGCACCAAAGAAAAAATGAAGCGAAGCTATTTACTCTTTTTGATTCTGCTGTCCTTTGTGCTGGCAGGATGCAATTCGTCCAACGAGGATGACATCCGGGCCTGGATGATTCAAGAGCGCAACCAGACAAAGCCGCATGTGGCGCCAATCAGTGCGCCCAAGCAGTTTCTTCCAGAGCCCTATACCAATGCCAGTGCCATTGAGCCATTCAGCAACCTCAAGTTGACCCAGGCGCTAAAGCATGACTCTTCGCAGGTCGCCTCCAACGGTGCACTGGTTGCACCTGAGTTGGCCCGGCGCAAGGAGGCGCTGGAATCCTTCCCTCTGGATTCCATGGCGCTGGTGGGCAGTATTCTCAAAGGCAATCAACCGGTCGCCCTGGTGTCGGTTGACCGTTTGTTGTATCAGGTAAAGATTGGCAATTACCTCGGCCTGAATTACGGTCGGGTCACAAAAATCAACGAAACTGAGGTCACACTTCGAGAAATCGTGCAGGATGCGGTTGGCGAGTGGATTGAACGCGTCGCAACGCTGCAGTTGCAGGAGAAGTCCAAATGAATATAAATAATTCCGGGTTGAGGTTTGACATGTGGCGTCGTTTTGTAATTGCATGGGCTTTAATGTTGCTGGCTCCGTTGGCATTTGCGCAGACGGCCATTGAAGCTGTCACAGGTTCGATGCAGGGAGGCGCGGAGTATGTGCGAATTGACTTGTCCAATGCGCTTGATGCTGTCCCGACCGGATTCACCATCCAGGCACCCGCCAGGATTGCGTTGGATTTTCCAGGTGTTACCAATGCGATGGGGCGTTCGACGATTGACGTCAATGAAGGTAACCTGAAGTCCATTAGTGTGGTGCAGGCCGGCGACCGTACGCGGGTGGTACTGAACCTCAAGCAGCCAACTACGTATAGAGCTGAAATTCAGGGTAAATCTTTGTTGGTTATGTTGGATGCCTCCGGCTCCACAACAAGTACTTCAGTGGCTACTGCTGCGTTTGCTGAAAACCGTACACGTGACGTTCAAGCTCTTAAAGATGTCGATTTCAGGCGTTCAGCTGACGGATCAGGTCGCGTCGTGGTTACCTTGCCCAGCAACAACGTAGGCGTGGACATTCGCCAGCAAGGCAAGTCACTTGTGGTCGAATTCATGAAGACCTCACTGTCAGAAGGCCTGCGTCGGCGCATGGATGTGGCCGATTTTGGAACGCCCGTCAAAACGGTTACGACCACGCAATCCGGTGACAGGGTTCGTATGGTGATCGAGCCGCAGGGGCTGTGGGAACACTCTGCGTACCAAAACGACGAACAATTCGTGGTCGAAGTTAAAGAGGTGAAGGTTGACCCCAAAAAGCTGACGCAGGGCGTTGGCTACAACGGCCAGAAGCTTTCGCTTAACTTCCAGAGTATTGAAGTGCGCTCCCTTTTGCAGGTGATCGCAGATTTCACCAACTTCAATATCGTGACTTCAGACAGCGTTAGTGGTTCTGTAACGCTGCGACTTCAGGATGTTCCCTGGGATCAGGCACTGGACATTATTTTGCAGGCCAAAAATCTGGGGATGCGCAAGAGTGGCAACGTGATCTGGGTTGCTCCTAAAGACGAGATTGCAACCAAGGAAAAGATAGACCTTGAGTCTATGACCGCAGTGCAAAATTTGGAGCCAGTAAAAACCCAATCGTTCCAGATTAATTTTGCCAAGGCCGCTGAAATCGCCAACCAAATTACGGGTGGTGGCGCCGCTTCTTCAGGCACCAATGGCACGGCGCGCATTTTGAGTACCCGTGGTAGCGTGATTGCTGAACCACGCACTAATCAATTGTTTGTTACAGATATACCCAGTCGGTTGGAGCAGGTGCAAGACCTGATTTCCAAACTGGATGTGGCCGTCAGACAGGTCATCATTGAGGCACGCATCGTGGAAGCGTCGGACACCTTCAGCAAGGCGCTAGGTGTTCGCCTGGGTGGTTCCGCTGCTGGCAACAACCTGAGCACAACCAATACAGCTCTTAGTTCAGTGAACTTGCCTGTGTCTGGTACGGCCGCAGGAACATTTGCCCTGTCGATTTTCAATTCAGCGGCTGACCAATTTTTGAATCTTGAATTGTCAGCAATGGAGTCCGATGGCAAGGGTAAGGTCATTTCGAGCCCACGTGTGGTGACCGCTGATCAAACCAAGGCTTTGATCGAGCAGGGCACCGAGCTGCCGTATCAGGTTGCCTCATCCAGTGGTGCTACCAGTATTCAATTCCGTAAGGCTAATTTGAAGCTAGAGGTCACACCTCAGATCACCCCTGAAGGAAGCATCATCCTGACGCTGGACGTAAATAAGGACACAGTGGGTCAACTGACGCCTGGCGGCTATGCCATTGATACCAAGCATATTCAAACCCAAGCATTGATTGAAAACGGCGGCACGATTGTGATTGGTGGTATCTTCACAGAAGACCAGTCTGATGTCGTGGATAAAGTCCCCTTCTTTGGTGACTTGCCAGTGTTTGGTTATTTGTTTAAGAGAACAACAAAGGGCTCTAACAAAAAGGAAATGCTTGTTTTCATTACGCCCCGGGTTCTTTCTGAGCGCAGTTCTATAAAGTAATGCTTCCGTCGATGTGTTGAGTGGCCTGATTTCAATCACGAAATCCTCTTGGGCTTGTTGACGTATGCTCTTCATGAGCGTGCGGTCATTTGCTTAGGATTTTCTCCTTGCAATATTTTTCGATGGAGTAAGTTATTTCGGTCGCGTTAATAGGTCTTCCCGGCTCCGGGAAGACCACTGTCGGGCGACAACTTGCTCGACGGCTTCAGTTGCCGTTTGTTGATTCGGACCACGAAATTGAGGTTCGTATTGGCTGTTCCATCCGCGAGTTTTTCGAGCGGGAGGGCGAGGTCCGCTTCCGAGACATTGAGCAGGAAGTGCTGGATACCCTGACACAGGGATCGTCAAAGGTCTTGTCTACCGGCGGCGGTGCCGTATTGCGTGAAGCTAACCGGCGGCACTTGCGCGAACGTGGACGCACCGTTTACCTCAAATCCACGCCTGAAGAACTTTTTCGACGCCTGCGGCATGACACCAATCGCCCGCTGTTGCAAGTCGCTGACCCGCTGGCCAAACTTAAAGGCTTGTTTGCCGAGCGTGACCCTTTGTACAAGGAAGTGGCCCATTTTGTGCTGGAAACCGGCCGCCCCTCAGTTGCCACACTGGTCAACATGATCTTGATGCAATTGGAGCTTGCCGGAGATATCTCCAAGCCTTGATCCTCGTCGTTT
>SESF01009552.1_pt1 | contig 12303 bp, 7 predicted proteins | sample 3171521 | NCBI WGS metagenome assembly SESF01 (sample SAMN10866945, study PRJNA518727) | freshwater metagenome | biome: subpolar coniferous forest; feature: holomictic lake; material: water; isolation source: holomictic Lake 227, 6 m and 8 m depth | place: Canada: near Kenora, Ontario | collected...
GAGCAAATAGTCCACCATCATGGCGCCACAGATCGGACCAAAGGAGGCGCCGATCAGGCCGAATACGCCCATCAGGTTGCCCGCGACCTCAGTCACGGCCAGGATGATACTGACCACCGCGCCGAGTCCGACAGAGATGAAAGGGTTGATCTTCGGCATGGTCGTTTTGAAACAGTTCGCGGCAATAAAAGACGAGAAGCAGGCGCCCGGGAACGCTGCCAGGGTCAAACCGATCATCACCACGGCGAACAGCCCCGTGGGAAGCTTCTTTGCGAGCGCGGCGGTCATCTGGATGTCAGCCGTTTTAACCACTCCAGTCGCATGCGCACCGGCCATCACGATGACCGAGATGCCGGCAGTAAAGATGATAGCAATGATGACACCGACGATGCCGCCCATGCTGACGTCACTCTTGTTCCGGTTGCTCATGCAAATATCCACACCCGCAGCTCCCGCGGTGGCGAAAAAGCCGACGATCGCACTGATCATCAGCAGCATGGCGTTGAAACCGCCGCCGGATACTGCGTCTGTCGCGGCCGGCTCCGCCTTGTAGTCACCGGCGGACCCGGCGAACATAACAAGACCCATGATGAGCACCACCAGCGGAATGATCGGCAGGTAAGTGGAGACCTTTCCCACATATTGAATGCCCTTAAGCCCGACAAACGCCGCTCCGAATGCAAAGAGGATGCAGAAGGGTATAAAAAGCTCCTTCATGTTGAAGCCTGCCGCCAGGGCTTTCGCCGAGAAGAACGTGTTGACCCCCAGCCAGCCAAACTGAAGGAGGCCCATGAGTAGTCCAGGCATAAAGAGGCTGCCCATGGCACCGAAGGTGGACGAGCCCACGATATAGAGCGGCAACCCCGTCTGCTGTCCGAGACGACCCGGAACCAGGTAGAACAGGAAGTGGCAAATCAGAGCACCGAGGACGACGCCCACCAGGGTCGCGCCTAATGTGCCGGGGGCGAGCCCGTTCTTGGAGATGGGGTCCCAAAAGGCAAACCACAAAAAGATGCCCGCGTAGGTTGGAGCGGTGCTTTTGTACCAGGGAGCGCGATTGGCCGTGGGGTTGGGGGTCGCGCTGGTGATGTATCCGGGGAGCTGACTGGCTGGTTGTGATAGTTGTTTATTCATAGTTCATTTACGGATTCGATTACACTGCCTGACTCCGAACAGACGGCAAGCATTAGGAGGCAAATACTCGGGTTTAGGGCCTAACTGTCAACGATAAAGTTCCAGCAATTGACTTCGCTCCTTGCTCTGTTAGCGTGGGGGCGGCTGAGCATGGCTAAAAAGGTCTCCAGATTTCAAAAGCTTCGTGAGGATGCGCTGGCGCTGCTGGACGAGCGGACGCTAGGGTCGCTGGCCGAGTTTTCGAACTGGCAGAGGTTCGCTCATTTCTGGGTGCTGGTGTGGAGGAGTTTTGACCGCAACCGCTGTCCGGTGCGCGCCTCGGCTTTGGCCTACGCGACGGTGCTGGCGCTCATTCCCATGCTGGCCGTGGCCGTGAGCATCTCCAGCGCCCTCCTCAAACAGGAGGGAGAAGACCAGATCGACCAATTCATCGTGAAGCTCGTGGCGAGCCTCACCTCGGCGACGATGGTTGACACGAATGCCGCCGGCACGACAACTAACCTGACAGGGGAGGGGAGTTCCGTGACCGATGTGACCAACTCCGCCACCGCCGCCACCAATCCGGCTATGGCAGCGACCAACGACCTTGCGCTTGCCACCGCCAGCAGCGCTGGGGTGACCAATGGGCTGCCTTCCTTCGCCCGGGATGCGGAAGCCGTGAAAGCCCGCCGCGCGATCGCCCGCTACATCCATGAGTTCATTCAAAACACCCGCAGCGGCGCCTTGGGGCTGACGGGCAGCATCCTGCTCGTCTTTGCAGCCATCTCCATGTTGAGCCGGATCGAAGACACCTTCAATGACATCTGGGGTGTGGCGCGCGGGCGGAGCTGGTTCATGCGCATCGTGCTGTACTGGGGCGTCATCAGCCTGGCGCCGATGCTCTTAGTAGTCGCTTTGGGCCTCGCTAGCGGGCCCCACCTGGAGGGGCCGAGGAAGCTGCTGACGACCATGCCGTTCGTGGGCCACGTCATCTTCCAGTTCCTCCCCGTCGTGGTGCTGTGCCTCACCTTCGCGCTGTTTTACGCCCTCATACCCAACACCAAGGTCCATTGGCAGGCGGCGCTGGCGGGCGGCCTCGCGGGGGGCATCCTCTTTCACTTGAACAACGTCGTCAGCTTGCTCTACGTGTCGCGCGTGGTGTCCAACAGCAAGATTTACGGCAGCCTCGGCCTGGTGCCGGTGTTCATGATCGGGCTGTATTTCTCCTGGCTGATCCTGCTGTTCGGCGCGCAAGTGGCTTACGCATATCAGAACCGGGCCACCTATTTCGAAGAGAAGCAGGTCGAGAACATCAACCAGCGCGGACGCGAATTCGTCGCCTTGCGGCTGATGACCTGCGTTGGTCAGCGCTTTGTGCTTGGTGAACCACCGCCGAGCGCCGTGGAGATCTCCGCCGCCTTGGCCGTGCCGACCCGCCTCGTGCAGCAGCTTATGCAAACGCTGTCCGCTGCCCGCCTGGTGGCGGAGGCTGCGGGCGCCGAGGCGGCCTATCTGCCGGCCCGACCGCTGGAGACCATCACCTGCCATGATATTCTGCTCGCGTTGCGCGCCAGCCAGGGGCAGGAATTGGCCACGCGGGACGAGCCGGCCCGCGCCGAGGTTTACGGCGAGTTCCACCGGATTGAGGAAGCGGAGCGGCAAGCCGCGTCCTCGGTCACGATGCTCGCGCTGGTGAACCGGGCGCAGGCGCGGCCAAGCCTGACGGAGTGATGGATTGTTGGATTAATGGATTGGTGGATTAAGGCGATGCTCGTATGGAATACACTAAACGACGGAATCTGAATCGGGGCTATATGAAGCTGGAGGTGTGGCATCGGGGGATGGATCTCTTTGAGCTGGCATTTCGGCTCGCGGGTCACGTCTCGGACTTCAAGCTCAAGTCACAGCTCACAGACGCCGCGCAGTCCGTTTCCGCCAACATCGCCGAGGGTTATGGTCGGCGGACGTTGTCCGAGTATATCCAGTTTCTCTACTTCGCAAAGGGTTCGCTAGGCGAGGCGCTTACCCGCGCCTGCGGGCTACTGCGTGCTAAGGTGATTCCGCCGGCGGTATTCGAGGAATTCGACCAACTACACTACGAGGCTGAGACCAAGCTTCTAGCTCTGATCGGCTCCCTCGAATTGAAGCGTGAGGACCACACCTGGCAGGACAAACTGCCCCAGTCTCAGCAATCCACCAATCCACCAATCCAATAATCCATCAATCCACGTTTATGCCGTCACTTTCCGATATGGAGTTAATACGCCGGTTGGATCATGCGCTGGTCCGGCCCGAAGCGACGCGGCAAGACCTTGAAAAGGTCTGCGCGGCGGCGCGCGCTCACGGTTTCCATAGCGTCTGCGTCAGCGGCTCGCGCGTTGAGCTCGCCCGCACGCTGCTGGAGGATAGCGCGGTCAGAGTCACCGGCCTGGTCGGTTTCCCGCTCGGGGCCTCAGACGCCGACGCCAAGCGTTACGAAACTGAGGTGGCCATTGACCACGGCGCGCAGGAGATTGAAACAGTGCTGAACATTGGCCGCCTGAAAGACGGCGACCACCTCTACGTGCTGCGCGAATTGCGCGATATCGCCGAAGCCGCCGACGAGCGCCCTGTCAAAGTCATCCTGGAAACCGGCCTGTTGACCCCTGAACAAAGGGACCTCGCCTGCCAACTGGTCCTCGATTCGGGCGCGCATTGCGTCTGTACCGGCACCGGGCTGAGGACCCCTGCCACCATCGACGACGTCAGGAGCTTGCGGGCGGCGGTAGGCGCGAAATTCGGTGTCAAGGCCGCGGGTTTGAGCGACCTGCAAGGCGCCTTGGCGCTGATTGAAGCCGGCGCCACCCGTCTCGGCATGGTCGAAAGCGTGGCCGTCCTCTCACTCTTGCTATGAAGAAACAGGGCCTTGCGGCGGCAGACCTCTCGCGCCTTTTGGGCGGTAGCCGCAACCTTGGGGCGATGATTCTGCGCGGCGAACGCAGGCTCACGCTCAATCATGTGCGGACCCTGTCGCGGCGCTTTAGCGTGTCTGCCGACTTGTTCCTGTCCTAAAGACCGAGTTACTTGGTGGCCATGGTAATTATGCCCTGCCAGTCATCGGCCGGCGGGTGCTTCTCGTAGGAGGCGCACCGCTCCGCCATTATTTGGGCTGGGCGGTCATCCGGTCTCGCGGCCAGCACCGCCCGAAAACGCTCCCGCGCACTGGCCCACTCTCTTTGCCAGTAGAGTTTTATCCCCTCCTCGCAGAGCGAGGCATAGGCAAATTCAGCCTCGGTGGCCTCGCTCCGGGCGGCGAGCAATTGGTAGATCTTCACGCCCGAGCTCCTTCCGCTGACCGCCACGAAGTCCACTGGCCGGGCCAGATAGTCATGGCGGACGAGGTTATAGGTGGCCTCGCTGATAAGGATATCGGTGCCGTAGTGGCGGTTGAGACTTTCCAACCGACTCGCCAAATTGACGGTATCGCCGATGGCCGTGTAGCTCAGTCGGTCCTTGTACCCGATATTGCCGACAATCGCCTCGCCGGTGTGAATGCCCATGCGCGTGGCGAACGGAGGGAGGTTGGCCCGGACGAAATCTGCGGAGAGGGTGTTGACGCGTTGCCGGCATTGCAGGGCCGCGCGGCAAGCCAGCGCGGCGTGGTTCGCGACCGGATGCGGCGCGCCCCAGAAGGCCATGACAGCATCGCCAATAAACTTGTCCACGGTGCCCTGATTCTGGAGCAGGATGGTCGTTATCGCCTCGAAATAGACGCCCAGATTGTCCGCGAGCTGCTCAGGCGAAATGCGTTCAGCAATGGAAGTAAAATTCGCGATGTCGGAGAAGAAGAGGGTCAGCTCTCGCTTTTGAACCCCAAGCACCGCCTCCTTGCGCAGCTTGATGAGTTCCGCGACCAGATCGGCCGGAACATACTTCCGGAACGACCGCAGCCCGCTCTTCATGTTCTCCAAAGCGGTCTTCATGCGAACCACTTCGAGGATGCGGGAACGGATCTCGGAGCGGCCATCCAAATCAAAGACTTGGATTTGGGACATGTCGGCTTCGAGCGCCATGAGCGGTTGGCTTAGCCTGCGGGAGAAGGTCACCCCCAACGTCACCGCCAGCGCGCAGACGCCCAGGCTAATCAGGAGGGTTAGGCGAAAGTAATGCCACTGATACTCGATGATCTTCTGGGCCGTGATATCCATGCCTAGCAGGGCTTCGAGCTCCCCGTTGTCCTTGAAGATCGGGGCATATCCGGACAGGAAGGTTCCCCATTGATCTGTGTGAAACTGCCGCTCGACCCGAACGCCGTAGGGGCGGAGAAACGCCTGGCGCATCATGGGCGTTGCGGCTGCATACACATCACCCAGGTGGCTGATCAGGCTGGGATCTTCCTCGGCATCCAGCACGAAAACGATCTTGCCCGATTCGGTGGCGCGCAACGTGTAGGCGAAACGGATGTCCAGCGCCGCGTTGCGGAACGCTTTCAGCCGTTGGCGGAGGTTCTGGAAGGCCGGCGTGGCTTCATCGGCGGGGTTTCTCAACTGCGCGTGCAGGTTGCCATCAATCTGGAGGGCGGCCAGCCCGACCGCGTCCGCCAATCGCTCACGCACTCCCTGGCGCACAAACGACTGGACGCTGATATGCGTGATCACGCCGAACAGGATCGAGCTCAGAACTGCGATGCCAGTAAAGGCGGATCCCAGGCTAAAGCGTAATGTGTGCATGTGGTGAAGCTAGAACGGACAACAAATCGTATGTTTCCAGCCTCTGAGGCAAGGAAATTGTGAGCTTTAATGCAGAACGTTGCGCACTATCCCAACTGATGGCCGTCACCTTGGGCACATTGAGCAGACCGGCGAAGACCGCTTGGCTGACGTTGAGCTTCTGGCGCAGCGCTGTGATGTCCTCCGGACCGATAGGCTTGATCGGCGCGGGCAGCGAGAGCTGGTTGGTGCGCAGCGTTAGCTTCTGTTTGCCTTGCACCTGCGCGGCGAAGGCTTCAACGCTTCCCACCAGTCCTTCCGCATCGAATCCAATCTCGTCTCGTTTCGTTTCAGGCTCGGAATTCCTGTTTAATGATGGCGGCGGCATCCCGCAACCGTCTCCCACAAGCACGAGGCCGGTGGCGGCCGAGGCGAGCTTGCGGTAAACCGACACCCGAACCGCTACCAGGTTCCAGCTCAGTCGCTAATTTGCAGCCGGAAGAAGCCGGCGGGTGCGTTCGTGGTTGGGAAGGTCATCTGGAGGGGTGCGCCGGTGCCCGCGACCCAGCCACTGGCCTCCGTCCATAACGAGAGGTTGGGCGAGGTTTGCAGGCGGTAGAACAAGCCGGTGGCGGCAGGCCAGCTCACGGTGAGCCCTCCGGGGCCGTTCGTGTAACTGAGCGTGCGTGGGAAGTTGATGGTAAAGTTGCCCGTATAGGCGTTCGTCATCGGTGTGCCAAAAGGATTCGCGATGGCGGGGCCGACTCGCACCGTGTACAGCCCGTCATTCGCTTGCGTCGGGAAGCTGACGCGGAAGGACTGCGGCGTTAGTTCGGTGACGGTGATTTGCGCCGTCGGCACCACGCCGGATGGCGTGGTCAGAACCACATCCGCCGGGGTGAACGTGGCGGCGTCCACGGCCACATTGAAGGTCAACTCCACGGCCTCCACCCAAGTGGCAACCGTAGCGGCGGGCGACATGGCCAGCACCGCGGGCGGCAGATTGGTGAGGTAGTTGCCGAAGAACACCGTGCCGTTGGCGCCCCACTCGTGTCCGGAGGCGCCGTTGGCCTTGACCCGCGCCGGATTGAAGCTCAGGCCTTGGTGGTAGATGGCCACGCGTCCGCCACCGCCGCCTCCTCCGTCCGTGGATTCGCCATTGCCGCCGTTGGCGGTGATGAAACCGACGCCAGTCAGAGTGCCGGCGTTCAACCAGACGCTGCCGCCGGAAGCGCCGCCCTGGTCATTGTCGAAAGCCCCCTGGCCGTTGACGCTGATGAGGCCATCCAGCGTCAGCGTTCCAGCCACATTGAGGTGGATGGCCCCGCCGCCCGCGGTGCGGCGGCCGCTCTCGCCCGAACCACCGGCGCTGCCCCAATCCGCTGGGGCAGTCGCGCTGCCGTAGGGGCTGCCGCCGGGCTGGCCTTCCCAACCGTGGCCGCCCTGGCCGCCGTAGCCGGCGCCACTGCCGGTATCACCGCCAAAGGTTCCCGCGCCGGGGCCCGGATCGCTGCCGACGGGATAGCCCACGCTATTGGCGACGATGAGGCCGTTGGTCTGCACCACCGCATTTTGCAGCACGTTCACCGTGAGTTTTTGCCCGTTGATGTGCGTGAGTTGCCCGGCGCTGCCCACATCGAGGCTGCTGAAGGTAAGAGGCTGGCCAAGCTGCGGATACACGATGGCGTTGCCCGCAATGACGAAGCCGAGAACTTGCGGCAGAAGCAGGGGCGTCAGGGCCCCGGCTTGGCCCAGGTTGTCGCACCGCAGGAGGCCATAAGCCTGGGCGTTCGGCTTGCGGCAGACCGTACCGGCACCGCCCCACTGTGCGCCCGCGCCGCCGAACGCGGTAAGCCCGCCGGTGAAGCTGTCCTGCGTGTAGTAAATGGCGATGCGTCCGCCGCCGCCGCCGCCACCGTCGGTGCCGGCTTCGCCCCTGCCGCCGTTGGCGGAGATGATATTGGTGCCGGCCAGAGTGCCGACGTTGAGCCAGAGGCTGCCGCCCGCGCCGCCGCCGGTGTTGTTGTTAACCCCCCCGCTGCCATCGGCGGCAAGCGTGCCATTCACGGTGAGCGTGCCCCCGACCGTCAGCCTGACCGCGCCTCCGCCCGCGCCGCCCGGTCCGCTGCTGCTGGTGCCGCCCGCGCTGCCGTAGTCCATTGGCTGCAACAGGGAGCCGTAGCCACCCGTTCCGCCGGCTGCGCCGCAGTAGCCCACACCCCCGCCCCCGCCATACGCCCCGCCGCCCGCGCAAGACCCGCCGTCGGAGCCAGGGCTGGGCCCGCGATCAGCGCCCACCGGATAGCCCCGGCCGCTCGCGGTGATCTCGCCGCCAGCCGCAATGAGGAGGTCGTTCTGGACCGCGGCGGTCAAGGTGCCCGAACCAGGCGGAGCATAAAGATGTCCCCCCTCGTTCACGTTCAGGCTCGCCACGCTGAATGAGGCCGGCGCCCACACCCGCGCGCCACTGGCCAGTAGCGCCCGGAACATCTCGGGCGACGTCAGCGGTGTGAGCGCGCCGTCCACGCCGTTATTGCGGACCATCAGGTCGCCGACCGCCTGGCTGGCCGCCTTGCGGTAGATCGTGCCGGCACCGCCCCATTGCGCCCCCACGCCGCCGAACGCGGTGAGCGCGCCGGTGAAGTTGTCCTGCGTGTAGTAAATGGCGATGCGTCCGCCGCCGCCGCCGCCACCGTCGGTGCCGGCTTCGCCCCTGCCGCCGTTGGCGGAGATGATATTGGTGCCGGCCAGAGTGCCGGCGTTGAGCCAGAGGCTGCCGCCCGCGCCGCCGCCGGTGTTGTTGTTACCCCCCCCGCTGCCATCGGCGGTAAGCGTGCCATTCACGGTGAGCGTGCCCCCGACCGTCAGCCTGACTGCGCCGCCGCCCGCGCCCCCCGGGCCGCTGCTGCTGGTGCCGCCCGCGCTGCCGTAGTCCGTTGGCTGCAACAGGGAGCCGTAGCCGCCTGTTCCGCCGGCTGCGCCGCAGTAGCCCACACCCCCGCCCCCGCCATACGCCCCGCCGCCCGCGCAAGACCCGCCGTCGGAGCCAGGGCTGGGGCCGCGATTAGCGCCCACCGGATAGCCCCGGCCACTCGCGGCGATCTCGCCGCCAGCCGCAATGATGAGATCGTTCTGGACTGCGACGGTCAAGGTGCCCGAATCAGGCGGAGCATAAAGATGACCTCCCTCGTTGACGCTGAGGCTCGCCACGCTGAATGAGGCCGGCGCCCATGCCTGCGCGCCGCTATCCAGGAGCACATGAAAAGCCTCGGGGGACGTGAGTGGCGTGAGTGCGCCACCCGGGGTATTGTTGCGGACAATCAAGTTGCCGGCAGGCTGGCTGGCGGCCTTGAGGTAAAGGGTTCCGGCGCCACCCCACTGCGTACCCGAGTTGCCGTAGGCCGTAAGGGCGCCGCCGAAGTTGTTGGAGGCGAAATAGATCGCGACCCTGCCCCCGCCGCCGCCGCCGCCGTGGCTAGATTCGCCGTTTCCCCCATTGGCGGAAATCGTGCCGGTGCCAGCGAGTTCCCCCACGTTCAGCCAAAGGCTGCCCCCGGCGCCGCCGCCTTGGTCATTCTGGTAGGCGGCCTGCCCGTTGGCGGAGAGTTGGCCGTTCACCAGGAGGGTGCCGGCCACGATCATGCGGATGGCGCCGCCCCCGGCAGTACGGTTTAGCCCGTTATTGGTGCTGCCGGCCCCGGCGCTGCCGAAGTCGGTGGGCGTGAGGATCGAGCCGTAGCCGCCTGCGCCGCCGGGTTCGGCCGAGCCCAGCCAGGCATAGCCCCCATCGCCAGCGTAACCGCCGCCGCCACCGTCGTCCGGCCCAAAGGGCGCAGCGCCGGGGCCGGCATTGGTGCCGACCGGATAACCGCAACCGTTGCCATTGACTGTAGCGCCAAGGTCAATTTGCGCTTTGCCTGAAATGGTGAGACTGAGCGATTGGGTCGGGAAATGGAAGAGCGTGCCATTCGCGCCCACGTGCAAGGACGTGAGCGAGAGCGGCGCGGTGGCGAAGACTTGCGCCATGTTGGAAATACTCAGGCCCGCCGTGACCGGCAGCGTAAATGAAGTCAGCGCGCCCCATACGCCGCCGTTGTCCAGCCTCACGGTGCCGGCCGGTTCGCCCGTTGCCTTGAGGTAGATCGTGCCGGCGCCGCCCCATTGGGTGCCGGAACCGCCCCGGGCCGCGAGGGAGCCGGAGAAAGCACTTGTACCGTAATACAGCGCGATGCGCCCGCCGCCGCCACCGCCGCCGTGCGAGGATTCGCCATTGCCACCGTTCGCCGAAATCGGGCCATTGCCGGCCAGGGTTCCGGCCGTGATCCAGACACTGCCTCCGGCACCGCCGCCCTGGTCGTTGAGCCACGCGGATGACCCGTTGGCTAGAACCTGACCATCAAGCGTGAACGTGCCCCCAACGGTGAGGTGAACCGCCCCGCCGCCCGGGCACCGCACGTAGTCTTGGTCGGCAGTCCCGGCGGCGCTGCCACCAAAGCTGATGGGCTCGGTCACCGACCCAAAGCCGCCCACGCCGCCGGGTTCGGAAAGCCCCCAATAGGCGTAACCCCCATCCCCACCGTGCCCCCCGCCACCACCGTCGTCAGCGGTCGGCGGCGCGGCGCCGGGCGTGCCGGCGGCGAGATAGCCCCGGCCCGAGACCTCCACCCGGCTGACCGCGTCAACCAGAACATCACCCGTCACGGTGATCTGGATGCGGTTGTTCGTTTCGCCATTGGGCGCCGGCGAATGGTTGAGGACGGCGCCGTTCAGGGTCAGGCTGCGGAAGCTGTGCGGGCCATCCACGGTCAGGGTGCAACCCTGCACGACAATGTCCTCGCCGTCCCAGGTGGTATTGCCAGCCGGAATATGGAAGCTGGTGGTGAAGGTGATGGCCTTCGCGCCTGTCAGGGACAGCGTCAACGCGAGGACGGGGAGCAGTGCCTTTAGTTTTCTCATAAATCAGTTCTCAATTTGCAGCCGGAAGAACCGCTTTGGCTCCGGGCCGAGGGACAGGTTCGTGGACATCACGCCGCCGGTGCCGGGGAAGGGCGCGCCTTCGTCCAGCCAGGTTGTGACCGGCAGGTTGGTGGCCGATTGGAGCTGGTATTGCAGGCCCAAGGCCGATGGCCAGCGGAATTGCAGCGAGTTGGCCGACCGCGTGGTGGTGAGGACGAGCGGCTCCGCCAGGCTCGCGGTGAAGCTTGCATTAGTCGCATCGGCGGTGAGGCTCACATAGCTGAGGCTGCCGGGCGTGAAGGCCCAACCGGCGTTGGTCGGGGTCACCGTGCCGGTCCAACCGGGCGGCATCGTCAGCACGTAAGCGCCATTGGTGTCGGTGCCAGTGGCAAGTCCGCCGCTGGCACTTAGCCGCACGTTCGCCAAGGGGACGCCTCCGACCCGCTTGACGAAGCCGGCGATAACCGGGTTGGTGATGGCAAAGCTGCCGACGTAGGCCGCTGCCATTTCCTGTCCGTAGAGGTTCTCAATGTGCGGGCCGACTTGGACTTGGTAGTTGCCCACCGCCGCCTGCGACCCGAAGCCGATGCGGAAACTGGCAGCGCTTAGTGGCGTCACCGTGATGTCTCCCGTCGGCGTTTGGCCGGACGGCGCGGTGATGAGCACGTCCTCCGGGGTGAAGGTTTCACTGCGTACCGCCTGGTTAAAAGCCACATCTACGCTGCTCACGGCTTGCCGGAGCGTGCCGGTCGGAGCGAAGGAACTTACCTCCAAAGGCAGCATGTTGGTGGAAAGATAGATGGTACCATCTTGTCCCCACTGGTACCCGGCACCGCCGGTGGCGGTGATGCTGGCAGTTACCGACTCGGAACCGCCATGCTGATAGATGGCGATCCGTCCGCCGCCACCGCCACCGCCGAGTTGGAAGCCCAGGCCGCCGTTGGCCGAGATGACTCCCGCCCCGGCCAGCGTGCCGACCGTCAGCCACACGCTACCGCCGGAACCGCCACCACTATAATGGCCGGCGGATGTTCCGCTCAGTCCGCTGGCCACCACTTGGCCGTCTACCCGGAACGCGCCGGCAACATTCATCCGGATCGTGCCGCCGCCCGCGCCGCCCAAAATGCCGTCCCAGGGATTACTTGAATACGCGCCGCCGCTGCCAGGATCCACCGGTTGGAGCAGTGACCCGTAGGGAGAACCGCCCCATCCGCCGTCACCGTTCCCACCCCTGCCGCCGTAACCCGCGCCGCCAGACGAGAAGTAGCCAGCGTAGTTTCCGTAATTGCCTCCCGCGCCCGGCCCGCTGTCCGAACCGTAGCCGGCGCCATTGGCCGAGAGGGTGCCGCCGGCAGCCACGCTGGCGTCGCCCAGCACCGTTAGGTTCAGCCCGACCTGCCCGCTCAACTGAAACAGTATTCCATTGGAAGCGACGAGCAGGTTGCCCACCGATAACGCCGTCGTCGGATAGACGTAGGCGTGGTTGGCGATGGTTAAGTTGAATGGCGTGGGTGTGGTCAACGGGGTATAAGCCCCGCCGGTGCCG
>SESF01019751.1_pt1 | contig 12303 bp, 11 predicted proteins | sample 3171521 | NCBI WGS metagenome assembly SESF01 (sample SAMN10866945, study PRJNA518727) | freshwater metagenome | biome: subpolar coniferous forest; feature: holomictic lake; material: water; isolation source: holomictic Lake 227, 6 m and 8 m depth | place: Canada: near Kenora, Ontario | collected...
GCCTGCATTGGGTAGACCGTTTGGGTGACCACCAGTTTGAATTCCGAGCCGGCCAGTGCCGCTCGCTTGCTCGAACTAGCCCGCCAGTATTGGAGCGTTGAAAACGGCCGGTATTACCGCCTGGACCTGAGTGCCGCCGAAGACCGGTGCCGGGTGCGCCACCCGGTGGCTGCGATCGTGCTGGGCATCCTGCGCCACGCCGTACAAGGAGAGTATCGGGATTGGGCTCGCCGCCAGCGCCGGGCGCGGGAGAGCACTTGTCCGGCCTGCAATGAGAAGATGAGCCGCCGCCCTGACTTGGTCATCCGCTTCGTCACCGGCGAGGTTTCCAGACTTTAGAGCAGCCCTGTCACAGCGGTGTCTCGGCAAGAGAGTGCTGGCAAAGGGCCTGTCGGTCTGGCACTTTACCAGGAGCCAGATGAATAGGCCGCCGAACCAGTCGATGGAGACGAACCGCCGTTCCGCTCGACACGGAGTGGAGAGGCGGATGTCCCGCGCACGCTCAGGCGTCTGCCTCACCAGCGGTTGCACATCATTCTCGTTGGCAACCATTGCATCGCAAGTTGCATTCTTATGAGCTCATTTGACCCATATTTGCCGCCGACCCAGCTGCAGCTCCCGGACGGTGCCATCCTGCGCATCGGGACGATCCGTTGTGACGACCATATTCACCAAGCGGTGTATTTGGGCTACACGCCGGCTGGTGCGGCCAAGCCCACGATGGAGCTGGAGTTGCCGCCAAAGTCAGTAGAGGTTGTAATTTGCCAGTTGCAGGACCACGCCAATCAGGCTCGGTTCATCAACGGCGTGGATGTGCTGGAGTATCCTAAGCCTTATCCAGCGAGGCCATCGGGTCCACGGGGGCGACCCCGAAAGCGCGACCCCAGGAAGAATGGAACGGGCCGACTCGCTGCACCGAATGGCGGCCCGGCGACGATTGTTGACAAATCGAGTGCCGCCGAGGGGCCGCCATCGGAGAGCAAAACGTTAAGCGAGCGGAGCGAGCCAAACTGAAGTCCCGTAGGGACGATATGATAAGCCCAGGGCAAGCGCAGCACCGCCCTGGGTTCCGGGCGCAAAATGATTCCCTCTTTTTTCTCTGCCGGCTTGGCGCGCCAAGCCGGCAGAGAAAAAAGAGGTTGGGTGTGGTGTCTCTTTACCTAGGGCGGCGGCCTCGGCGGCCTTGCCCTTGGCTATTATCAGGCCGCCCCTCCGGGGCTCCGGAACGGCGAACCAGACACTTGAGTCCACAGCCGCCCTCGCTTCTGTTTGCGAGGACGCTGGGACAATCGACACTCGTGGGATTCGTCGGCGCTCCGTGTCCGGCGGCTGCGGCTCAGCTTGGTGTTCGCCATAACTCGGCTGCCACTGACATCAGCGTGCCCACCGGGGCACAGATGGTCAACCGAGCCGATCACGCACACGCTCCGCTCGCATGTTGCGCGGCATTGTCTGCGTGTGCGTAGGGGTTTCATTCGGTTTGCGCTTACTTTTGCACTGAGCGCCGCATTGTGTTTATTTCCGTTTAGCTCCCTTTTTCCTCAGGGGGCGCTGGCCTTTTGGATTTCGCCTTTGGCAGCATTTGGGCGGGCAGTTCCCTTGGCGTGATTCACCGCCGCATTTTTGGGAGGTTACGTTCGACACGTCACGCCAAGTGGTCGAGTTACGTCGCCGGTGCCAGGTCGAGACGGTGACTCTTGGTTGCATCGTCGGTTTTCGTTTGGGGGTAGAGCCCGGCCCGGAGGGCAAAGCCACCAGTCGCCCGGTTCCAACCGAGCTCACTCGTAAATTTCATAGACCGTGTTATCGAGGATGAACTGCACGTTCCGTCCCAGCGCCAGCCAGGGCAGCACCTTGGGAGACTTCGCGACCAGGTCAAAGTATTCGGCGGAACCGAACTGGATGCGCAGGCGTTTGGCATTGGGCTGCTTCTGAACGGCGGAGTCGATCCATTGCTGGTCGTTCTGGAAGAAGCTCTTGCCGGCGACGAACTGCGCCTGCTGCATGTATTGAACGAGCCGCTCTTTGCTGCGGTCCACGGGTGAGGCGCTGGCGGAGGCGCTGGGTGCGCGGGCAAGCCCGAGCGACCGGCGCGCTTCGAGGGTGCTGCCACCCATGGCGGACGGCGCCGCATCCGCAGATTTGAGGAGCTGGCCTTGGCGGGCGCTGGCCACGGCCTGTTCCCCGACGCGGTTCATAGAGTACCGGCGGCGAAATGCCTCCGCCTCCTGACGCGCGCCGCCATCGCTATTAAACCCCTGCATGGAGCGCAGGCGCACCGGGACATCCCGATGGCTTTCGTCCTCCAGGATCAGGTAGGCGGTGTAAGGCGTCACGATGCTGTAATTGCGGGCCAGTTCGGTCACCTCGTCGCGCAGCTCGGCGTTTTCGCCGTGCAGCCGGATTTCATCGAGCAGGTAGCCGACGCGCCGGGTGGCCCAGAGGCGGGGGATGAATTCGTTGGCGGCTCCCTCGTCCGGGAAACTCACTTCATAGGTGAACTTCTTTGCCGTGCCGTTGACGGTGCCCTCGACGATTACCGCGGCATCGCCCTTGCCGGAGTAGCGGCCGGCCAGCACCAGTTGCTCGCCTTTGAACAGGTCGGGCAGGGTGGAGGGATAAAGCCTGGTCGTGCGAATGTCCCCCGTGAATCGCAGCGTCGGGTTGGCCAGGACGGGCTCTTTGATCTTGGAGAAGAAGTTGGAGACTTTCACCTCCAGGTCTTCCTCCGGCAGGACATACTGGCTGACGGCCCGGGTGTCCTCGGTAATCCGGTCCAGCAGATGGGTGTTCACGTCCGTGCCGATGCCGAAACAAAAGATGCGCGTGCGGCCGGTATTCTCCTTCTTCACATTGGCCACGATCTGGTCCTCGTCGGTGGTGCCGATGGTGGGCCGGCCATCGGTGAGGAAGATCACCACGAAGGGGCGGTCCTCGCCGCCGGGCCGCAGCGCCAGGGCCTTGCGCAGCGCGTCGTCGATGGCTGTGCCGCCGATGGGCTTGAGGTCCTTGATGAAATCGCCGGCCTTGGAGCAGTTTGATTTGGAGGCCGGAACGAGCTTGTCGAAGAGCGGCTCGACCTCGGTGGAGAAGCGGATAATCTCGAAGCGGTCCGCGTCATTGAGGTTTTCGACGCAGAACTGCAGGGCTTTCCTGGCCGGCTCCAGCTTCTTGCCCGCCATGGAGCCGGAGGTGTCGAGCACGAAGGCGATGTCTTTCATGACGACCTGCTTTTCCTTCACATCCACACCCGGCGAGGCGAGCAGCAGGAAATAACCGTCCTCGCCGCTCGGACGGTGGGTCAGCAGGTTGACGCCGATCTCGTCTTTCTCCGGGGCGAAATAGAGCGCGAAGTCCGTGTCCGGCTGAACATCGGTGGCCTCATAGCCGGCCGTAGCGCGGTTCGCGCTGGGGCGCTTCACTTCGACGGAGTGGCTGGGGGAGTAGATGGATTTGAGCGGGCGTTTGCTCTCCAGGTCCACTTTCACACTGACGCTGCGGATCGGCTTGGCGGAGAACTTCTCCGTGTTGAGCGGCAGCACGTAGCTGATCAGCCCGTCATCTGCCTTGAGGAGCTCGGTGTAGGACAGAGTGATGCGCTTTTTGCTCTTCGGCTCAATCGGGAAGATGCGCACTTTGAAGATGTCGCGTCCGGCATATTCGAGCAGGGCGGGGTCCTTGAGCTTGCGGACGATGTCCTCATAAATCCGCCGCGCCGTGTCGGCAGACAGCAGTTCGGCTTCGACCTGCTTGCCGTCGATCTCCATCGTGAACTTGTCGATGTGCGCGCCTTTGGGGATCGGGAACACAAAGGTGCCCTCGAGCCGCGCCGCATTCGGGTTGTAGAACTCCTGCTCCACGGCCGTCACGGCAACCTGGTCGGTGATGCGGGTGTGGACTTTGACGTAATTCACGTCCAGCGGGGCGAAGGGGTGCGGATGATGTGGTGGAAATGGCCGCGGCGGGCTGAAGGGCGGCGGGATGGGCCCCGGCAGCCAGTGCGTGTCTTCAACGATTATCAAGCCCGCCCCGGGGCACGGGAGGGAGGCTGCCCCGAGCAGGGCGAACAGAACCGATAAGAATGTCCAACGTTTCATAAGGAGTTAGACGGAGTTCGCTGGAAAGTGCTCCTCTGAAAAAGGTGGAGGGAGATGTCTGGCCAGGACTTGCATGCCGGGGCGGTCCGGACATGCAGGGCAGGGTGTCTCCTGGGCACGAAGCCACCGAGCCGGCAATGCGGATGACAGATTCCCCGCCAAAGGCGCCGGCTTCGCCCAGCGTCACCATTGGGAACGAAGTTGCGCCGGGGAGATACCTTCCTCGCGCAGGCGGCGCAGGCTCAGCGCGTCGTGGCGTTTGGCCAGGCGAACTCCGCTATCGTCCGTCATCAACGGGCAGTGACAGAATTGGGGAGCCGGCACACCGAGCGCGCGATACAGCAGCAGTTGCCGGGCTGTGGATTGGAGCAAATCGGCGCCGCGCACGACCTCGGTAATTCGCATCGCCGCGTCGTCCACCACGACGGAAAGCTGGTAAGCTGGAGCCCCATCGTGCCGCCAGACGACGAAATCGCCAAAGTCCTTACCCGCCACGAACTGCTGCGGCCCATAATGGCCGTCGGTGAATGCGATTACCTCGCCATCCGGCACACGGAAACGCCAGTTCCTTTTAGCGGGCAAGGGGGTAGGGACGGCGGACGAGGCGCTCGTGAGATCAGGACCAAACGCGTCCGCCTCACTGGTGGGCGAAAACTTCTCGCGGCAGGTCCCTGGATACACTGGCTCATCTTCGCCCTGGTGTGGTGCGGACAGCGCGCGCCGCACGTCCGACCGCGAGCAAGCGCAGGGGTAGATGAACCCGCCGGTCAGGAGTCTCCGCATGGCGTCCAGGTAGAACTCGCGCCGCTCGCTCTGGTTGTAGGGGCCGAAAGGTCCGCCGCAATCCGGCCCTTCCCGCCATTCAAACCCAAACCAAAGCAGGTCTTCGAGCATGGCGCCGACAAACTCCAGTTTGAAGCGCTTGGCATCAAGGTCCTCGTTGCGCAAGACGAGCACGCCGCCGCTGGCCTGGGCGCGCTGTTGCGCAATCCAAAAGGTGCGTGAGTGGCCGAGGTGCAAGTAGCCCGTCGGCGACGGCGCGAGGCGCCCGCGATAGGTCCCCTTCACTTCATCGCGTCAAAGGTCTTCTGTAGTATTTGCCAATCCTGAAGGCCCTTGACCTTGGCGCTGGCCTTCTCGCTGAGACCGGCTTCCTTGGCATTCTTGGTCGGTTTGACCGACTTGTAGAAGATGCCGAAGTGACCCGGAAAGGGCTCATTCGCCAGCTTATAGGCCGCCGCCTCGCAGGTGACATCATGGTCTGCCGGCACCAGGTTGAAGACGCCGCCCTTGCGCGGGTTCGAGGCGTCAAACGCTCCCTCGTAGAACTCCACGCATTCGCTCAAGCACTCGATAAAGCTGAAGCCGTCGTGATCGGCGGCCGCTTCCATCATCTGCAGCACGTGATTGGGGTTGGTGCTCGTGGTCCGGGCGACGAAGGTCGCGCCGGCGGAGATGGCCTGCTTCATCGGGTTGATCGGGTAGTCCACCGCGCCCCAAATGTCGGTCTTGCTCTTGAAACCGAGCGGGGACGTGGGCGACGTCTGTTTCTTGGTCAGGCCATAGACCCAGTTGTCCATCGCCACGCAGGTCAGCTTGATGTTCTTGCGGGCAGTGTGGGTGAAGTGGTTGCCACCGATGGAGAAGAGGTCGCCGTCGCCGCCGAACACGAACACATGCAGGTCGGGCCGCGAGAGCGAGATCCCGCTGGCGAAGGGGAGTGAACGACCGTGAATATAGTGCGCGCCGTAGGCTTGCACGAAATACGGAAACCGGCTCGAGCAGCCGATGCCGGAGATGGTGGTGAACTTTTCCTGCCACAGCTTGCGCCTCTCGATCAGTTTGAAGTACAGGGCGAGCACGGAGAAGTCACCGCAGCCGGGGCACCAGGTCGGATGATCGGCGGCGATTTCCTTCTTGGTCAGCGGCTTGCGTTCGGTGGCGAGTGGAGAAATAACCACACTGGCTGGGGGGATAGGAAGTTCTGTTGCGGGAGTACTCATAATCTTAAAGCGTTGATGGGTGAGTAGTGATCAGTGCTGCATTATTGTTTGCGGAGGCCGGCGGCCATGTCGGCCTGGGCATGTTCGAGGATTTCTCGGACCTTCCAGGTCAGGCCGTCGGCCTTGTTGATGCCGCGAATCTTCGGCTCGCAATAGCGCGCGCGCAGCAACCCGGCGAGCTGGCCATAGCCATAAAGCCCCTCATCGTTCAACTCCACCACGCGGATGGCGTTGAACCCGGAAAAGATATGGTCCAGTCCCGGCGGGAGCGGATTGAGGTACTTGATGTGCAGAGCGGAGACGCTGTTGCCCGCCGCCCGGGCGCGGTCCACGGCTTCCCGGATCGGGCCCTGGGTCGAACCCCAGCCGACCAGCAGCAAGTTGCCCTCCGGCGGACCGTACACTTTGGGGGTCGGCAGCGTGGCTGCCAGCGCCTGCAGCTTCTTCCGGCGCTTGCCCGTCATCTGCGTGTGCAGCTTCGGAGAGGCGCTGGGATGGCCGAACTCGTCATGTTCGAGACCGCCGGCAATGGGATACCGGCCGCTCATGATTCGCGTGCCGGGGACCACCCGCGGGGTTACCCCATCCGGGGAGGATAGGTCGTAGGGTTTGTAGTCGGCCACGGGCGTCAGATCCGGTGAAATGTCCTGGCATATTTGCTCCAGTTTCGGCTCCGTAAAGGCTTCGATGCGCGAGGCGATCGCCTGGTCGCTGAGCACGAACACCGGCACATTGTATTTGCGCGCGATGTTGACTGCCTCGATAGCCGTATAGAAGCAATCCTCGACGTCCGCCGGGGCAATCACGACGCGCGGCGCATCTCCATGGCTGCCAAAACAGGCCAGATTTAGGTCCGATTGCTCGACCTGCGTCGGCAGGCCGGTGGAGGGGCCGCCGCGCTGGATATTAACCACCACCAGCGGCACTTCCGCCATCACCGCCCAGCCGAGGGCTTCCATCTTGAGCGAAATGCCCGGCCCGCTGGAGCCGGTGACGGCCACGCGGCCGGCAAAACTGGCGCCGTTGGCCATCGAAATGGCCGCAATCTCGTCTTCGCATTGGATAAACGTGCCCCCATACTTCGGCAGTTCGCGGCGCAGGATTTCCATCACGTCCGACCAAGGGGTAATAGGGTAAGCGGCGCCGAAGCGAACGCCCGCGGCAATCAGCCCGTAGGCGATGGCCTCATTGCCATTCATTACCACCTGGTGGCCATCTTTGCCCTGGCTCTCCACGAATTCAAATGTCTGCAGCACGTTGCCCAGCGAGTGGTTATACCCGGCCTGGAACGCGGCCAGCGCGTTGTTTAGCACACTGGCATCTTTGCCGCCAAACCGCTCGCCGATGAGCGCTTCCAGCTTCGCTACGTCCAGGTCGAAGATCCGCCCTACCAGACCGAGGGCGAAAATGTTCTTCCCTTTGTCCTTGGCCGTGCCGCCAATCGCCTCAATGGTCAAACTGGAAATCGGAACACCAACGTGATGATACTGCTGCTGCCACTCTGGCTTAGGTTCTACGTGGTCGGAGTCATAAAGCACGATCCCCCCTTTCTTCAGCGAGCTAAGGTGCTCTTCGTAGGAATGCTGATAAAAGGCCAGCAGCACATCGGCTTCGTCCCCCGCGCTCAGCACCTCGCCCGAGCCGATGCGCACCTGGAAAATCGACGGCCCGCCCGAGATGGTGGAAGGGATCGTCATGAAGGTCATGACCTCCTGCGCGCTGCGGCCGGCCAGCCGCGCCAGGAAACCGCCAATCGCCTGAATGCCGTCCTGGGAATTGCCCGCGATGCGGATCACGGCCTCCGCAATCCTGGATACTTTGGTTGCTACTGGTTCACTCATAAAAGATATTAATTAAAGTCTAGCTGCCCGTCGCAAGGTTAGAGACTGACACCAAATCAGCGCCCATAACCGTTGTTATAAAATACTATCATTCTGACCCCGCGTGTCAAACCCTAACCTGACTATGTACTCGCTGGCGGCGTCTCACCGCAATGCCGCCAGCGCGTCCCCAAAATCCTCGGGCCGCGGCGCGTCAAAGCTCAGGCGCTGGGCCGTTCGGGGGTGGATAAACGCCAATCGGCGGGCATGCAACATCTGGCGCGACGCTGTGTAGCCGGTCAGCTCCGTCAGGCGCTGGTTTTGCCGGTTCCCGTAGGTGGCGTCGCCCACCACCGGGAAGCCGAGGAATTGAAAATGCACCCGGATCTGGTGTGTGCGGCCGGTGTGCAGGACCGCATCGACCAGCGTCGCCCCGCGCAGGCGCTCCAACACGTGGTAGCCCGTCCGCGATTCGCGCCCGAGATTGTCGTCCACCGCCATGCGCTTGCGATGGGAGGGATGCCGGGCAATGGCGGCGTGGATTTCGCCCCGGTCGCGCGGCAGCTCCCCACAGAGGATCGCGTGGTAGATCTTCTCCACCTTGCGGGTGGCGAACTGGGCGGACAGCGCCAAATGGGTCTCGTCATTCTTCGCCACGACCAGGCAGCCGCTGGTTTCCTTGTCGAGGCGGTGGACGATGCCCGGGCGCGCGACACCGCCGATGCCGCTCAACTGCCCCGCGCAATGGTGCAGCAAAGCGTTGACGAGCGTATGTTCTTCGTGGCCGGCCGCCGGATGCACCACCAGCCCCGGCGGTTTGTTCAGCACCAGCAGGTCCTCGTCTTCGTATAAGATTTCGAGCGCCATTGCCTCCGGCTGGGCTTCGGCGGGGCGGGCCTCAGGCCAATGCACTTCGACTTGTTCCCCCGCGCGCGGCGTATGCGTCGGCTTGACGGAGCGGCCGTCCACTCGAATGTGGCCCTGGTCAATCAGCCGCTGAATCGCGCCGCGCGAGACGGTCGGGAACTTGCCGCGCAAAAACGCGTCCAACCGCTCCGACGGCAGCGTCTGTTGGATCGTCAGAAGTTCGGTGCGGGAAGACATTTTATCAGTCATCGCGGCTTCGCTCTGCCTCACTAGTTCCCTCATGGCGATGGCGACGGTTCAGCCGGCTTGGCTTTGTGGTCGCTCTGCCAGGTGATCAGGAAAACCAACCCCACCCCGGTGCAGATGGCGCTATCGGCCACATTGAAAGCAGGAAAACCAATCTCCGTCCCTCCCCTCTGCTGCAGGTAAAAGTAGATGAAATCTATCACATGCCCAACCCGCAGCCGGTCAATGAGGTTCCCGACGATCCCGCCGAAGATCAGTCCGAAGGCGATCTGGCTGAGCAAAGTGCGCGAGTCGAAATGATGGCGGCTCAGGAACAAAATGAGCAACGCCAGCAGCGCCACACCCGCCAGGAGCTTATTATTGCCGCGCAACAGGCTCCAAGCCGCGCCGGTGTTCCACCAATGCACGAACTTAAAGAAACCCTCAATTACTACCCGCTCCTGCCCAGTCTGCGGGAGAAACCGGAGCACGAGTAGCTTGGTGAACTGATCGAGCGCGATCACCAGCAGCGCGATTAGCGCAATGCGGCGATTGGGCGTCCGGAGTTGCAAATTCAACGGGCTCATGCCAGAGATGGACCTCGATTTAACCGGAGGCCCTGCAAAAGACAATCGAAAACAATTGAAATGTCTGTTGACTTGAGCCGTTGGTTTGCTATTCTCAATCCTCTTTTGATTAGGATTTGAGATGAAAACGCATTTGCCGAAAGTTAATTTGGATCAACGTAAGTGGCACGTGATCGACGCCAAGGGCGCCGTTCTGGGCCGTCTGGCGGCGCAGGTCGCCGATGTTTTGCGAGGGAAGAACAAACCTATTTATACCCCTCACCTCGATGCCGGCGACTTTGTCGTTGTCATCAACGCCGAAAAGGTTGTCCTCACCGGCAAAAAGGAGACCCAGAAGAAGTTCATGAGCTATTCGGGCTGGAAAGGTGGAGAAAGATACCGGTCAGTCGAGGAGGTCCGCGCCCGGCAACCCGAGAAGCTCATCACTCACGCCGTGCGGGGCATGGTTCCCAAGAATCGCCTCGGCCGGGTGCTGATGACCAAACTGAAAGTGTTCAAAGGCGACCAACACCCGCATGCTGCCCAGCAGCCCCAGCCGCTGGCTCTCGCCAAGTAAAACGATCAACCATCGACCCTCAACCATTAACCTCCTTCAGGCATGTCCGACATAAAAATCCCCGAAGTCAAAGCTCCGCAGCACCTCGGTACTGGCCGCCGTAAGTCCGCCGTCGCCCGGGTTCGCCTTGCCATCGGCACCGGCAAGATCGTCGTCAACGGCCGGCCGTTCGAGAACTATTTCCCGACGGAATCCCTGCGCGGTGTCGTCGTTCAACCGTTGACCGTGACCGGCTCGACCGGCAAGTTCGACGCGCAAATCACCCTTTCTGGCGGCGGTCCGACCGGCCAGGCCGGTGCGGCACGGCACGGCATCGCCCGCGCCCTGCTCACGGTGGACGCCAACTTGCGGCCCGTGTTGAAAGCTGAAGGGCTGCTGACCCGCGACCCGCGCATGAAAGAGCGCAAGAAGTACGGCCAGCCGGGCGCGCGCAAACGCTTCCAATACAGCAAACGTTAATCACGCTGGAAGTTTCCCCGCCCCGCTGGTTTAATCCGGCGGGGTTTTTTGTTAGGGAGTCTGCGGTCGGTGGTCGGGGATCCTTGGCTGCCGCGGCTCTGCCTGCTCGTTGCTGAATACGGATTACGGAACATTAGACTATGAAGAGAGTTGCAATCGTTGGTGCCTCCGGCTATTCCGGCGAAGAACTGGTTCGCCTGCTATTGTCGCATCCGCACGTGGAACTCGTTGCCGTCACCTCCCGCCAATACGCCGGCCAGACGCTCGCGCAGGTCTTCCCGAAGTTCGCCCATCATCCGCGTGTCAGAATGCTCCGCTTCAGCGAGCCTAAGGTCGAGTTGTTGGCCAAACAGGCCCAGATCGTGTTCCTGGCCCTGCCGCACGGCGTCGCCGCTGAATTCGCCGTCCCCCTCCTCCAGCTTGGCTGTCAGGTCATTGACCTGAGCGCGGATTTCCGCGTCAAGAGCGCCGCGGTCTATAAGGACTTTTACGCGCACGACCATCCCGCGCCGGAGTTGCTCGCCCAGGCGGTTTATGGTTTGCCGGAAGTCTATCGTGACCAAATTAAAAAGGCATCGCTGATCGCCTCACCGGGCTGTTACCCAACCAGCATCCTCTTGCCGGCGGTGCCATTGCTCAAAGCAGGCTTGGTGCAGCCAGCCGGCATCATCGCCGACTCGCTGAGCGGCGTCAGCGGCGCGGGTCGAAAAGCCGAACTCGACTACCTCTTCGTCGAGTGCAATGAGAGTGTCCGGCCCTACGGTATTCCCAAGCACCGGCACCTGTCTGAAATCGAACAGGAGCTGTCGCTCGCCGCCGGCACGCAGGTGACAATCCAGTTCACCCCGCATTTGATCCCGGTCAATCGCGGCATCCTCACCACGCTCTACCTGGCGCCGGCCGGTTCAGCCCTCAAACCGCACGCCTCAGCGCTTGACCAACTGACTGCTTGCTACCAGGCAGCCTATGCCAATGAGCCGTTCGTGCGCCTGCTGGAGGGTAAAGCCTTGCCGGATACAAAGAATGTCGTTGGCACCAATGTGATCGAAATCGCGTGGCGCCATGACCCGCGCACCGACCGGTTCATTGTAATGAGCGCCGAGGACAACCTGGTCAAAGGTGCCAGCGGCCAAGCGGTGCAAAGTATGAACCTGATGTGCGGCTTTCCTGAGACAGCGGGATTGTTGTGAACATGCACTGCGGCTCCGGCACTTGGCGGATGCTCAATGGCGGAAATAACTCGAACTCGTAAGCTCCGGATGAATTCTGACTGCTACTATGAAAGCTAAACTGACTGCAATCCCAGGTTCCATTGTTGCCCCGCGGGGCTTTAGCGCCTCGGGTGTCTTTTGTGATATCAAGCGCCTTGGCACCGGCAAAGGCTCGGACAAAGGAAATAAGCGCGACCTGGCGCTGATTGTGTCTGAAGTCCCCGCCACGGTCGCCGGCATGTTCACCACCAATCAGGCCTGTGCCGCGCCGGTGAAAGTCTGCCTCGAGCGCGTGCCCGAGGGTCGGGCCCAGGCAGTTGTTGTCAATTCCGGCAATGCCAACGCCTGCACTGGCAGGCAGGGGCTGAAGGACGCCCGCGAAATGGCCCGTTTCACGGAACAGACGCTCGTCTTGCCGCCGGGCTCGGTCTTCGTCGGGTCCACGGGCCGTATCGGAGTCACGCTGCCGATGGACAAC
>SESF01008136.1_pt1 | contig 12296 bp, 12 predicted proteins | sample 3171521 | NCBI WGS metagenome assembly SESF01 (sample SAMN10866945, study PRJNA518727) | freshwater metagenome | biome: subpolar coniferous forest; feature: holomictic lake; material: water; isolation source: holomictic Lake 227, 6 m and 8 m depth | place: Canada: near Kenora, Ontario | collected...
GATACGGAAAGCTCAAGGGTCGCGGGGAGGGTACTCCACATGAGGGTGCTGACCGGAACTCCGCTCTGGATGCTATAGCCAAAATCCCCCTTAAGGAGATTCCCAAGCCAGATGAAGTACCTGACCATGAATGGCTTGTCGAGCCCGAGGGAGGATCTGATCGCGGCCAGGTCTGCTTGAGAGAGCGTGGCGATATCGTCGGGGCTGATCATGAAGTCCACGGCGTCGCCCGGCATCAGGTCCATTCCGAGGAAGATGAGGAAGCTGATGACCAAAAGCATCGGTATGAGGTGGATGATCTTTCTGGTGACGAACGCGATCATGCGGCCTCCTGAAGAAAGGGCCGGATTTCTCCGGCCCCCTCACTACCGAGCCTTATTTTCACGACTCGGTAGTATGTCAGTCGCGGGCTGTTCCTACTTGATGTTGGGAACGTGGGGGAACTGGTTGATATGGAAGAACCTGGTGTAACGGATCGGGGCCTTGGTGATCTTGAAGTTGGCGAGCTTGCCGATGGCCTTGGCATCCGCGGTGGACTTGCTCCACGCGTAGTCGATCTTGCCAGCCTCGGCATTGATTACGAGGTTGGGATCGTTGTCGCCGGATGAGGACATGTAGATCTTCTGGATGTTGCCCGTGCCCTTCTTGTAGTAGGCGGCATTTCGCTCAAGCACAGCGTAGTTGCTGCGCACGAACTCGCTGACCTTGAAGGGGCCGGTGCCGATGGGCTTCTGCCAGAAGGCGTGGGTCTGGGGCGTGAGGGGGTCGCAGTCGGACAAAAGGTGCTTGGGCAGCATGGGCCACTGGCTGAAGACGAGGGCTGCGTCAGGAGCGATCTTGTCAAAGGTGATCGTGACCTTGCTTCCGTTTACCACAATGCCTGAGATGCCGTCAGCCTTCTTGTCGACAAAGTCCTGGGCACCCTTGATCCTCTTGAAGGTTACGGCCGAGAAGCTGTTGGTGCGGGCGTAGAACTCGATGCTGAACTTGACATCATCGGCGCTGAAGGCCTTGCCGTCGTGCCATTTCACGTCGGTCCTGAGGTCGAAGTCATACTTCATGCCGTCGGGGCTGACCGTATAGGTCTTGGCGAGCATGCCCGTCGTCGGGGTGAGGTTGGAGTCGGCGTTGATAAGCTTGTCGAAGAGCTGTTCCTGGTAGGGGTAGAGGCCGGGGTTGGTGATCGGAGCCTCGAAGAACTCCTTCGGACCCATGTTGGTATACATGGTCTTGTCAGAGCGGTTGACGTTCCAGTCGAGGATCTTCTTCTCGTAGGAGAACTGGTCGTTGCCGTGGGTGATGCCCTTGGTATCCAGAAGATTGCCGACATAGATAAAGGCAATCTGGTGGTACAGGGGAATCGAGTACTCCTGCTGGTTGAGGCGCTCCTGCACAGCCTTGAGGGCCTTCATCTGCGCGGTGACATCGGTCACGTTGAGGCCATCGAGGAGCTTGTCCATCGTGGCGTCTTTTGGCGTATGCGAGTTGTTCGGGGCAGTCGAGCCATAGCGGACGTAGAATTCGCTTTCGGCGGAGGCGGCGACAGCGGCGTAGGCCAGGTCCCACTTGACGACCGAGGGGCCCTTTTCGCGGTCGGCGGGAGGCACCCAGAGCTGGGCGGCGAGGTCGCCCTCGATGAGGCGCCACTTCATCTGGACGCCAACCATCTCCAGGTAGGACTGGACTGCGGTCAGGAAGTCGGCGGTCTGCTGGTCGGCATAGTAGGTGACGACATCGAGGGTGTAGTCAGCAGGCCAGTTGGCGGCAGCCAGGAGCTGCTTGGCCTTTTCGGGGTTGTAGTCGTACTTGACCAGCTTGTCACTCTGCCAGGGACCCACGTTGGTCATGGACAGGGCCGGACTGGCCAGACCTTCGAAAATGGTCTCGGTGATGGTCTTCATGTCGATTGCGTTGGCCAGGGCCTGGCGCACACGGACATCGGCGAGCGGTGTTTCTTTTGTGTAGTCCCAGTTTTTCTGCGCGAACGTAGCCAGGGTGAGCAGGCTACAGAGCACGAACAGTGCGGTCTTCAAGATGGAAGCCTTCTTCATCATACCCCTCCTTGGAGCTTGACAGAGTGTATAGGTCAAGCGGGAGAATTGTCAATTAATATATCTTGTGATGTTTCACGGAAGGGTAGCTGTGAGCGATCCCCTCGGCTCCCATGGCGAGGATGTTTTCTGTCGGCACATCGAGCTGGAGGATGTGGCAGGGTGCCAGGATAAAGCCGCCCCCAGCACCGAGTATGTCGATGAGGCGCCGAGTTTCGGTCCTGACATCCTCTGCGCTGCCCCTGGGCAGGAGGTACTGGGTGTCGATGCCGCCGTGGAGGCAAAGGCGCCCACCGAAGCGATCCTTGAGGACCTGGGGATCCATCCCCTCCGCCAGGGCCTGGAGGGGATCGAGGATGTCAACACCGATTTCGATCAGGTCCTCGATGAGGGGGACGATGGCACCGCAGGAGTGGAACATGAATTTGGCGCCGTGGCTGTGTGCCAGGTCCACAAACTGGGCGATACGGGGCTTAAGGAAGGTCCGAAAGAGCTCTGGGCTGAAAAAGAGGCTGCGCTGGGTGCCGAGGTCGTCAGCCTGGCGAAGGATGTCGATGCGGCCCTTGGCCGCGTCCAGCATGCGGTCGAAGTAGCCAAGGTAGAAATCCGTGAACCTCTCCATGATGAAATGGGCCATTTCGGGGTTCATCATCATGTCGACCATGAGGTTGTCCGTGCCACGGAGGAAGCTGGGATGCTGCCAGACGCTCACGCCCGTGGCCATGACCGCCATGTCGGCCCAGGGCTCGAGGCGTCGGCCAAAATCCTCGAAGTCGAACCAGTCGGGGCTTGGCCATACGTGGCTTTCGAGCTCCTCGACGCTGCCGGCTCCCGCCAGGGGAAAATCGACATAGGTTTCTTCGGGGCCAGAGGCTGCGATCGTGGACTCCTGCCTCCAGCCCCAGAAGCTCTCGCGGACGTTTTTCCTGATTTCCCTTGAAAAGGGAATGGGGCCCTTGTAGGCGGGATCGACCCTGCCGCGGAGGTCCACAACGTCACTATGAAGTCGATCCAGGATCTCGCGGTGCGTGGTTGCACCGAACTCCCCTGCCAGCCGTTCCAGGACCCAATTATTGCCGTGGAAGTCCATTGGCACGCGGTCGGGCTTGTCCAGTTCCGCCGCCGCAAGGACACGTTCCTTCGAGTTCATTGGGCTGTCCCGACCCGGGCCGTGCTTTCAAGGTAGCGATCGAAGATGGAGGTGGCTTCCTCGAGGGACACTACCTTGCAATGGAGCGAAACCCCAGTCGGGAAGCGGCGGAGGATGGCGCCGCTGGTGAGTTCTTCCTTGTCGGCCTCGACGCGGAGAAAGGGGATGCGGCGCTCCCGCGCCAGTTTGTAGAGGCTATCGACATCATTCATGGAAGATTGGCCAAAGTCGAAGGAGCACAGGGATGGGAGCTTGAGCATTTCCGGCACACTGTGCCCTATCCTGCCGCAGGAGTGGAGGCCCCCTCCGCCTAGCTCTGACAGTACAAATTCGTCAGCCGGCGCGACGAGGTCCCGATAGAGTTCCGGCGAGATCATGACAGCCGAGTCACAACGGATGAGGATGCCCCCCTTCACAAGGAAGCCGTGCTGGTGGGAAAAGCCCGCAGGGCCATCATTCGTGAAGGGCGCGAAGAGCCTGGCGCCGGCCACCTGGAGTTCCGCCGCCCGCATGAAGGCCCGCGCCGCCTGCTGGGGGTTTTCCAGCAGTTCGACGAAGAGCTCCTCCCCGCACAGCTGCTCCACCGTGTCGAGGGGGCCTTGGAGGTCAGGCAGCGTGATCCGGAGGGCCGAGGCCTGTTCCAGGTAGGGAGCCAGGAGCTCCTGATAGGCCAGATAGGTTTCAAGGACCCGGGGGACCCAGCCAGCCTTGGCGATATCAGGGTCTGCCTCGGCAATGGATTTGAGGCTCGGTGACTGTCCCCCGCTCCGCCGTATCCACGGGGTATGCTCCTCCCTCTGCTCGGCCATCCCCTCGAGGACCGAGGCGACGATGACCGTTCCCCAGTTGGGCCTGATGGTCGGCGCAAGCTCGTCGCCGAGGCCCTCTCGGTTGGCAATACTGAGTTCCCAGGCTGAAACCAGCTCGTTGTAGAGCATGGCAGCGGGGTCCTGGTAGATGGAGGAGTTGGGGAGGGGAGCAAAACGGGATTCGTCTGTCTGGGGCCAGGAAAAAATCACAGGAAGGCGTTCGACTGTTTCGTACTTGAGGGCGGAGCGTTGGAGCTCATTGCTTCTTATTCCACGCTCCCCAAGCTGAGCCTCCGAAAGCGCATCGAGGAGCTGCATAAGCCGGTCGCGGTAGAGCGAGGCCGGGAGAGTACGAGCACTCATGGCAGGTCCTGAGCCTCAGCTAAACAGCTGAAGCTTGCCGCTTCGGAGATGTTCACGGACTGCCTGCTCCGCGGCATCGGGCTCCGCCTCGGCCAGGACATCGATCAGGGACCGATGGCTGTAGCGCTCGAGCCGCTTGGCGATGGGCAGAATCCGGTTGATGCTGTAGAAGACCCCGAGGCGCATGAAGCGCTTGAACTCCCTGAGCAGCGCAGGGCAGTTGGAAAGTTCGACCAGCCGCGCATGAAAGGCTATCTCCTGCTTCCAGTGCTCGGGAGAATCGGCGTCCGTCTGTTCGAGCTCCGTCGCCAGCAGGCTTAGGTTCTCAAGGTTGCTCTTTACCGGAGCCCCGTGGTAGAGCCGCGCAGCCTGGCATTCGACTGCTTCCCGAAGCATGAGTTGCCCATAAATGTCTTCCTGCCGAATGGGCTTCACGAAGGTGCCCTTTCTTGGGATGCTTTCGACGAAGCCCTCCATCTCCAGCTGGAGGAGGGCCTCGAGGACAGGTGCTACGGAGATGCCCAGCTGCTGTGCTATGTCCCGGCGGTTCAAGATGTGTCCAGGCACCAGTTCGCTTTTCAGGAATTTCTCGATGAGCTTTTCGTAGACTTCCTGGGACAGGGACTGCCTGGGCAGCTTTAAGGCCTTGTCAGTGGCATTGGAAAACGGCATGATTGAGTGTAATCTATATCAGGTGATATATCCAGCGCGATTTAAACTTGGGAGCCGGGAGGAAACATTCTCACGGGGGCATCCTGAGGCAAGAGCGGCCATTCCGAGGGCCTGGCTGCCCATGCGAATCGTAGCGCTGCTGGGGCCAGGTCATTTTTGAGCAAGGAGATACGATTGAAATTCAAGGGTGGAATCTATGCGGCACAGCTCGTCCCCTACGCGGCGGACGGCTCGGTCAAGGAAAAGGAACTCTCCGCGATGGTCGAGCGGAACATCCTGGTCGGAGGCGTCGATGGCCTTTATATAGGTGGCTCGACGGGAGAGAACTTTCTCAACGACAGCAAGGCCAAGACCAAGGTTCTCGAAATCGCAGCCTCGGTCGCCAAGGGGCGGGTTTCGCTGATCGCCCAGATCGGCTCCCTCAACATGGCTGAGGCAGAGGGCCTTGCGCGGCAGGCTTCGAAGCTTGGTTACGATGCTGTCTCTGCCGTCACGCCTTACTATTATAAATTCAGCTTTGCCGAAACCCGCGAGTACTATGTGCGGCTAGCCGAGGCAGCCGGGCTTCCCATGCTGGTCTATACCATACCGGCCCTGACGGGGAGCAGTTTTGACATGGAGCAGCTGCATCAGCTGTACCGGCACCCCCTCGTCGCAGGCTTCAAGTACACCTCGGGCGACCTCTTCACCATGGAGCGCCTCATCAGCTCAGTTCCCGATCGTGTGGTCTTCTCCGGATACGACGAGCTTCTCCTTTTTGGCCGGGCTATCGGTGCCTACGGAGCCATCGGTTCGACCTATAACCTCTTCGCCGCCCATGCCCGGAAAATCTGGGATGCGGTCGAAGGCGGTCGCCTGCCCGAGGCACGGTCGCTCCAGGCTGGCCTAAATGGCGCCATCCAGGAAATCCTCGCTATCGGAATCTACCCCTGTCTGAAGGAACTCGTCTCCTTCCTGTCCGGCATCGATGTCGGCAATCCTCTCCCGCCCTTCGCGCCTCTGTCGGCGGAGGGCAGGGAACAGGCACGGAAGCTCGGCCGGGACCTCGTCGCTCGGGGCCTCCTGGCCCAGGCCTAGGCCTGGGCTGGGACACCAATGACCCCTGCGCGCATCGAGGAACTGAGGGATTTCTATCTCCGTGAACTCACCGAGGACACGATTCCCTTCTGGATTACCCATGGCCTCGACCGAGAGCATGGAGGACTCCTGGACTTCCTCGACCGCGAGGGCAGGCCTGTTTCGACCGACAAGGGTGGCTGGATCCAGGGGCGCTTTACCTGGGTCCTGTCACGCCTCATCGAAGCCTATGGCACAGAGGCCAGGTCCGAGTGGCGCGAGGCCGCGAAGTCCTGCGCCGACTTCGTCCGCGACAAGGTCCTTGCAGGGCCGGGAGGTCGCGCCTATTTCGAACTGACCCGCGAGGGGAAACCCCTTGTGCTCAGGCGCTACCTTTTTTCGGAAACCTTCGCCATCATCGGCCTGGCCCAGTATGCCAAGGCCTCCGGGGATCCTGGCTACTTGAGGAAGGCCCTCGAAACCCTCGAGGTCTTCTATTCCAACCGCGGGAAGCTCGCCCCCAAGATCGATCCGCTGACGCGTTCCCTGCGCGGCCACTCCGAGACCATGATCCTCATCAATGTGCACCAGGAGCTCCGCGACGTCCTCATGCAGGATGACCCCGTCGCTGCCGCAGGACAGACCAGTCGCATCGACGCGCAGATCGAGGAGCTCTTCCGCTACTTCGTGAAGCCCGAGCGGCGCGTCCTCCTCGAAACAGTCAACTATGACGGTTCGATGGCCGAGGGTCTTGAGGGAACCTGTGTCAATCCGGGGCACGCCATCGAGACGGCCTGGTTCCTCATGGAGGAGGGGCGCTGGCGGGGCGACCTCGCGCTCGTGGAGCGGGCCCTGCCCCTCCTTGAGTGGTCCCTCGAGCGGGGCTGGGACCGGGAACAGGGCGGGCTCTTCTCCTTCGTCGATCTCGAGGGGCGCACGCCCGCGCAGGTCGAGTGGGACATGAAGTACTGGTGGCCCCACTGCGAGGCGACCTACGCCTGCCTCCTTGCCTGGGCCCTGACCGGACAGGCGCGCTGGGAACGCTGGTTCGAAACCCTTCATGCCTACACCTGGTCGCGCTTCCCCGATCCCGTGCACGGGGAATGGTTCGGCTACCTCCGCCGCGACGGCAGCGTGGCCAACGACTACAAGGGCAACCACTACAAGGGGGCCTTCCATGTGCCCCGCTTCGAACTCTACGCAGGCCTCCTCCTCGACGCGATTGCCGCGCGCGGGAGGGGTTTCGATGCCTTGTCAGGGCCGGATGTCCTACGGCGTCTGGCAAAGGGGAACCCATGATAGTCTGTACAGTGAATATGTTGTCGCAATTGGAAGATGTACCGGCCGAGGTCCGGCGTGCCGCTTCCCTCGTCGCAGGCGCATTGCGGGATGCACGGGAGCAAAAGCGTCCCATCCCGGTGGGAACCCATCCCCTCGGAGACCTCCAGATCATGGTAAGTGCACCCAGCCTCGCCGAGGCTTCTGCGCTGCCTTTCGAGACGCACCGTCGCAACATCGACCTCCAGGTCGTCCTCGAAGGCCATGAAGCCTACGAATGTGCGCGCATCGAGGACTGCCGCCTTTCCCGCGCCTATGAGGACAAGGACGACGCTGCGTTGTACGAATCAGAAGCCGCGTCCAGCCACAGGATTGTCCTTGGCCCCGGGGACGCCGTGATATTTTTCCCTGAGGACGCCCACAAGCCAAAGATCAAGCCTGCGGGCGTGCCCGCAGGAGAAACCGCTTCACCGGAGGGCGGCTTCCGGAAGGCGGTCGTCAAGATAGCGGTCGGCAGCGTTTAGGCACGCGGGCCATAAGCGGGCCAAAATTTGGCCAGGACAGCACCCGCTTGTGGTTTCGCGGGGGTACATTCAAGGCCATGCTGGAATCGCGCTTTGCGGGATTTCCGATGGACACTCGGTGCCACACTTCCCTACACTGCAGATCATGCCGAAAGACCATAATCTTGCCCGAATCCTGGGCTTGGCGACTGCCCTGATCTGGGGGCTTTCCTTTATTTCCATCAAGACAGCTGTGGGAGAGGTACCTCCCATGACCCTCGGGCTGGCACGATTTGTCATAGCTGTAGCCATCCTGCCCCTCATCGCGCTTGGCATGAAGCAGCGCCTCGCCGTCAGGTGGAGCGACCTTCCCCTGCTCTTTTTTGGAGGCATGGTTGGCTACACACTCTACTTCCTGGGCGAGAACAACGGAGTAAAGCTCCTCAGTTCCTCGGAAGCCTCCATACTCATCGGAACCATTCCCGTGCTGACAATGCTTGCAGAGCGGATCTTCCTCCGTACGAGACTGCACCTTCGTGCATATCTGGGAGCTGCCCTATCCCTCGTAGGCGTCGTCTTCATCGTCGCGCGGAGCGGCGAGTCAAGCAGGGGCATCGCAGGCTGGCTCTTCATGGGCCTTGCGGCGATCTGCTGGGTTGGCTACGCCTTCCTGACCCGGGCCGTCTCGGGGAAGCAGGGCCAGGTCACGGTCGCCTTCTGGCAAAGCCTCTTCGGCCTCATCGGCTTCATTCCCTTCGCGATCGCAGAATCGGGACAATGGAGGATGCCAAGCCCGGTAGCCTGGCTCAACATCGCCTATTTAGGCGTGTTCTGTTCGGCCCTTGGGTATTGGTTCTATATCACGTCGAACGAAATCCTCGGGCCGGGGGGGGCGAGCGTCTTCATCAACCTGATCCCCGTCGTCTCGGTCATCGCGGGTTTTGCGGTGCTCGGCGACCGGCTCACGGCGGGGCAGTGGCTTGGAGCCCTTGTCGCGATCGCCGGCGTCTGGATCGCTACCGGAACGACACGCAGGCGCCCCCCATCCACCATCCCGCTCTGATGCAGCCATCGTGGAGTCCAATCGAGTATTTCGCTTGACAAGGACAGGAGTTCGGTAAAAATGGATCGCTGTGAAACGCCCCACCGAGGGCCGCTGCATAAGGAGCTTGCATGATCGACAAGGTCGTGAAATCGGCAGACGAGGCCATCGCAGGCATCAAGGACGGGATGACCTTGGTGGTGGGCGGCTTCGGCCTCTGCGGCATACCCGAGAACCTGATAAACGCACTCGTGAGGTCTGGCGTCAAGGACCTTACCTGCATCTCCAACAACTGCGGAGTTGACGACTGGGGACTCGGGCTCCTGTTGGGCAAGCACCGGATCAGCAAGATGGTGGCGAGCTATGTCGGCGAGAATGCCGAGTTCGAGCGCCAGTACCTCGCCGGAGAGCTCGAACTGGAGTTCGTGCCCCAGGGCACCCTGGCTGAGCGCATGCGCGCCGGTGGGGCAGGCATACCTGCCTTTTTCACGCCCGCGAGCTACGGGACGCCTCTGGCCGAGGGCAAGGAGACGCGCGAATTCGATGGTCACAATTATGTGATGGAACGCGGCATCGTGGCGGACTTCGCCATCGTGGCGGCCTGGAAGGGTGATCGCCTGGGCAACCTCGTGTACCGCAAGACGGCGCGGAACTTCAACCCGATGGCAGCCACGGCGGGAAGGATCTGCATCGCCGAGGTGGAGGAACTCGTCGAGGTCGGAGATCTCGAACCAGACCAGATCCACACACCCGGGGTCTTCGTACATAGGATGATCGTGGCCAGCCGCGAAAAGCGCATCGAGCGCCGCACCATCCGGGAGGATAGATAAGATGCCGCTCACCCGCGACCAGATCGTCCAGCGCGCTGCCCTGGAACTCAAGGACGGCTATTACGTGAACCTTGGCATCGGTATACCGACCATGGTGGCCAATGCCATTCCCCCGGGTGTCGAGGTGATCATCCAGTCCGAGAACGGGATACTCGGCATGGGACCTTTTCCCCTCGACTCCGAGGTGGATGCCGACCTCATCAACGCGGGGAAGCAGACTGTCACCCTGGCCGCCGGTGCTTCCATCTTCTCCTCGGCCGACTCCTTTGGCATGATCCGTGCCGGGAAGATCGACCTGTCCATCCTCGGCGCGATGCAGGTCTCCGAGACCGGGGATATAGCCAATTGGATGATTCCCGGCCTCCTCGTGAAGGGCCCGGGTGGGGCCATGGACCTCGTCGCAGGGGCACGCCGCCTCGTGGTCACCATGGAGCATGTGTCCAGGAAGGGCGAATTCAAGATACTGAAAAAGTGCACGCTGCCCCTGACCGGATTTGCCTGCGTGAAGCGCATCATCACCGACTATGCGGTGATGGACGTCACGCCGAAGGGACTTCTCCTTGTGGAACTCGCCCCCGGCCACACGGCCGAGGAAGTGCAGGCCAAGACCGAGGCGAAGCTCATAATCGAGGGCAGGGTTCCTGAAATGCGTCTGGCCTAGGGCTTGGCTCCGATTGTCGGCTCATGAGCGCAGGGACGATGGAGGGCTCCATCGTCCCTGGCTTATTCAGTCCTGGTCCGCGAAGGCTGACGCTACGTCGATCACGAAGCCAGGCAATACCTTCGACTCGATAGGGCTCCGGTCCCCGAGGCGCTCGCGGATTTCTCCCTTGTCATATCGTCCAGCCATGATGCCTTCCCCGCCGAGGTGGAAAATGGCCAGGCTCCAGGCTGTCGGGTCGATGACCCAGTATTCCCTGACGCCCCTGCCCTCGTATAACCCGAACTTGTCATTAAGGTCCTTTTTCGCAGTACTCGGCGAAAGGACCTCGACAACCAGATCGGGCGCGCCCCGCGCGCCGAAGTCGGTGAGCTTGCTCCGGTCGCAGAAGACGACGATGTCCGGCTCGACCACGGTGCCGACATCATCGTCCTCTTCCTCGGCCCAGGGCAGGAGGACATCGAAGGGGGAGATGTAGACCCTGCAGGCTTTGCCTTCAAGGAAGCTGTACATCTTGACAAAAATATAGCCTGTGATGCCTTGGTGCCGCCGGGTCGGGGCGGCGCTCATCGACCAGGCGATGCCGTCAATGAGTTCCCAGCGCTCCGAATCGGGCCAGGTCTTGTACTGCCGATAGGTGAAATGATCGAGGGGAGCCAGTTCGGGGTTGCCCATGCGTTCCATACCTCCACTTTACACGACGCCCGAAGGGCTTGCCATCGCTTGCATCCACCAGGAAAAATTCCCAGGAATTCGGTCATGTCCCAAGGGTTCGGGCGATCCGGCTTCCTTTACCAATCTGCCGCCTGCACTGGCGCCATTGTTGTCACGCAGAGCTACGATTCGATACTATGCCGCGGTGCCGCCGGAAATGGCGGGGTCCCTTCCCCGAGGCAGCATCAAGGAGGCACGCGTGAAAGCCATAGTGACCGTCGTGGGCAGCGACAAGGTCGGCATCATCGCCAAGGTGAGCAACTTCCTCGCCGAGCGCGAGATCAACATAGATGACATAAGCCAGACCGTCCTCGAGGGCAACTTCGTGATGATGATGATGGTTGACCTTTCAAGGAGCGCCGAACGCGTGGGCCAGCTCAAGGACGAGCTCGATGTCCTGGGCGAGCAGCTCGGGGTCTCCATCGCGATGATGCACGAGCGCGTTTTCAGCGCCATGCACCGCATCTAGGCCGCGGGATGCTTTTTTCCCCCTTCGAGATCAAGGAGACGGTGGACATGTTCCACCACCAGAAGCTGGACATCAGAGCTATCACTCTGGGCATATCCCTCCTGGACTGTGCCTCCCCCTCCGGTCCGGAGTCGAGGCGCCGCATCCGCGAAAAGCTCCTGCGAGTCGCAGGACCCCTCGTCCGCATCGGCCGCGAGATCGAGGCGGAGTTCGGCGTTCCCATCATCAACAAGCGAGTTTCGGTGACGCCCATCGCCCTCGTGGCAGCCGCCTCGGAGGAAGATGACTACGAGCCCTGGGCCTGCACCCTCGACGAATGTGCCAAGGAACTCGGCATCGACTTCCTCGGGGGCTTTTCGGCCCTCGTCCAGAAGGGCGTAGCCAGGGGCGACCAGAGGCTCATCGCATCGATACCGAGGGCCCTGGCCAACACCGACCGGGTCTGCGCCTCGGTCAACCTCGCCAGTACCAAGAGCGGCATCAACATGGACGCCGTGCGCCAGATGGGAAAAGTCATCCTCGAGACGGCGGCACTGACCGCCGACCGTGACGGGCTGGGCTGCGCCAAGCTCGTGGTCTTCTGCAACGCGCCCGAGGACAACCCCTTCATGGCCGGCGCCTTCCACGGTCCCGGAGAAGGAGACAATTGCCTCAATGTCGGCGTCTCGGGACCCGGCGTGATAAAGGCGGCCATCGAA
>SESF01019484.1_pt1 | contig 12293 bp, 11 predicted proteins | sample 3171521 | NCBI WGS metagenome assembly SESF01 (sample SAMN10866945, study PRJNA518727) | freshwater metagenome | biome: subpolar coniferous forest; feature: holomictic lake; material: water; isolation source: holomictic Lake 227, 6 m and 8 m depth | place: Canada: near Kenora, Ontario | collected...
CAGGCATGGAACAGCGCTTCTCCTACAATCCCCGCGCCGAAGATCAGCACGGGAATTTTTCCCTCTTTGATTTGATCGATAGCTTCCTGATCCAACTCGTGTCTCAACTGGTTCATAAGGAAGCGGGCCTTTTCCCGTATCTTTTATGCGCTTTACGCTTACAAACCGCCATGATCAGCCGAGCAAGCTTCAACTTCATCAAGAAAGGAAGAATTCTGCTGTCACCCTCGGTCGGGGCATAGAATGGAAGGTTATTTCTTAAACAAGGATCATGGACCATTCCACGGATAAGCTTATAAATCGTCCGCTCATTGCCCCGATCGATCTGGCCACAAACGCGAACCCACTGAATGATGGTCAGGCACACATAGGCATGGCCGACTTCCCTCCGAATGTCAGCATCGGAATAGCGGCTCCTGAGATAACCCCCTATATGCGTAAGCGCTTTCTCATATCCGAAAAATTTTTTCGACTCGCCTGAAAACCTCATGGTTGCAGACAGGTAATGATTATGCATAAGATGGTTATATAAACGCTCTTTCAAGAAAAAAACTTCATGGACGTGCTGCAGATAGTCGAAATTGAATGCCACATCCTCGAACGTGTGCAAGTCTTCATCGAAGCGGATATTATGGTCCTTGATGATACAGGTCCTCAGCAATCTGCCCCAGGAATATGCGAAAAGAGTGAATCTGTTGGGTTTCCGCAGATAGGATCTGGCGTAAGCAACGAGGTCTTGCTGCTCCAGCAATCGATCCTCGTGGAAAACGCCCTTATAGCCGGCCCCCGCGCGACCGTCAGACACTCCGTGAAAATCCCCTATGACGATGTCGGATTTGTGCTCATGATAGGCTTCAACCAAAAGCGCCAGCGCGTTTGTTTCGAGAAAATCATCTGCATCAAGAAAGAACATGAAAATCCCGCTCGCATGATTTATCCCCAAATTTCTCGCTGCTGCCGGCCCTGCGTTCTCCGCATGAAACGCTCTAATTCGGGGATCCAACTGAGAACGCTTCTCGCAAATGCCTCGACTCCCATCGGTCGAACCATCATTGACAAGCAAGACTTCGATATTTTTGTAGGTTTGACCGAGAAGCGAATCAAGACACCGGTCGAGATAGGCCTCACAGTTATATACCGGCACAATCACACTGACCAATTCACTCTTCACTTCGAACGGATCCACGGCTTTTTCCATTTTCATGAACCCGCCAGTCGGCAGAATATTCCTTTATAGATCATTACGCACTTCAAAACCGGTTTCACCCAGCAACACGATTTTAACTTTCTCACCCTGTCTCCGAACGAGAATGCTGACCACTTCCTTGGAATAGCTCGCTGCCAATACGATCACAACATCGACAGGATCTTTTTCAAGGCGATCGGGCGATACGATCGGAAGGTGGGTGGCCGGTGTATACTTACCCTGCTTAAAAGGAGCGGAATCTATAACGTACCGGATCCGCTTGGCTATATCCAACAACGAGATCAAAGCCAAAGCCTGATGCCCTGCACCCCAAACCGCGATCTTTTTTCCTTGAAAGCGCACCAGTAATTGGCGTATTTGGCTTTTGAGCTGCACCTGCTTCCGATCAAATCCGGCCAGATCAAGCGGTCCACGTTTCTGTACAACGGCTGAAAGGATGTAATCATGCCACACCGGCCGGCATTGCAGAACCGTAAAACCACTCAGGCTTAAAGCCGTTTCAAAAGTGTGTCTGCTGAAATACAAAAGATGATCTCCAATGAACTCAGAAAAAAGATCCCCTTTCAGGATCATATCAAAATTAGGGACTTCTACTAACCCGACCGCATTTTCCGCAAGATTGTTCCTGATCCCGGCCAGTATCGCCTTCGGATCGGGCAGGTGCTCGAGGAAGCTCATCATGATAAACGCAACAAAAGGCGCCCCCCTCAGTTTGACTCCGACACTGTCAATAAAACCTCTGCGAACATTCAATCGGTTTGTCACACAATGGGCGACCGACTTCGTGGAAAACTCTAGTCCATAAGCATCCGTACCACACGCCTTCATAAGCGAGAGATATTCACCGCAGCCGCAGCCGACCTCGATAACTTTCTTTCCTCTCAAGGAAAAGCGCGCCACAAAATCATGGAACTGTTTTTGGCGAAAGGCACGCATTGCAGGAGAGAATGCCGAGGCCCGTATCACCTCTTTATAATAGGGTACGGGTTGATTGTTTAACTGAACCAGTCCACAACCCGAACATTGACAAATTTCCAGACGAACGCCGCGCTCCTTCCTTAGCGACGCCTTGTCCGGAAGCTTCTGGGCCATTCTGGGCATGTTCGCGTATCGCAAAAGTTGCTTTGCGTAGATAGGTTGGCCGCACACCCTGCATTTATTAATTTTCATGGAGTTTGTTGTCCTTCTCGATCAATATCTTATTCGCGTCATACCAGGCATAAAGCTCTTTAAGCGAATCCTCCATGGGGGTGAGCTTGAATTCTTTTAGCTCATTAAAAAGCAGGGCATTGTCCCCGCTGTACTCCGGCCCCATCTCGGCTTTTCGAAGGTCCATCTCAAGGCTCTTCCTTGAAATTCTGAGGATCATTTCTGCAAGGGTTTTGGAATCCATGCTCTGGCCGGAGCAGACATTATAGACCCGGTGCTTGGGCTGAGCTGTCAGAAACCACCGGACCACTTTGGCCAAGTCATCGATCGCCAGATAGTCACAGAATCGGTTCTGATCAATCCTGATCGGGAGCCCCATGACGGCGTGGCAGCAGGCATTGGGAATGAACCGGGTGCGCCAGTCATCGTACTTACCAAAAACGCCAAAAAGCCGGAGATTAAAAATGCGATCACTTTTCATGGCATGCAGGGTCATTAGATACTTGGAATAGCCATAAGGATCGCTTGGCACATATTGATCAAAGTGACACTCTTTCATCTTTGGCTTCCAGTGCTCACGTCCAAATTCTGCTCCAGAACCAAAGAATATCATTCTCCCAAAATGGCCCTCAGCTCTTGCGAGATTAAAGAACATGCGCATATTATTCTCGAAAACCATCAAAGGATCTTTTGTGGAATGCTTGGGTGCGGCATCATAAGTCGCCGTATGAATGACAACATCAAAATGTTTTTCTTTCAGATAGGACATCACTTGATCGCTATCCAACAGATTTAATTCCTCACGGCTCAACCCAACCAAGATACTTGCTTCTCCCAGTTGTTCGATAAGATTTCTGGCTATAAACCCTTTGGCACCGGTCACCAGGATCTTCACAAGCTACCCTCGGAAGGTTTAACGTTACTATTAGCGCAAAATTCATCCCTTGGTAAAAATGGATACAGATCCTCGAAGGGCCTGGAGGCCATGGAGCCATCCGGTTTTACGTAAGAGGACATCCTTGGGACGGTTTCCTGTCTTGGATCGATCATTAATTCGCAAATGACGGGCCCTGAAGTTTTCAAAACCCTCTTGAGCTTGCGTTTCAAATCCTTCTGGGTCGAGATGCATGAGTGCTTTATCTTATAAGCCTCAGCGATCCGGCAGGAGTCCGGCAAGGTCAAACCACTCGCTGGATTCGAGCAGACCAAATGCCCAGTAAAAAAGCGCTTTTGCGTTGCCTGGATCGAGGCGTAACCGTTGTTGTTCAAGACAAAGATCTTCAAGGGAAGCTGCAACCTTACAACTGTTTCCAGCTCCTGGATCGAAAGCTGCAACCCGCCATCCCCCATGATAACAATCGTCCTCTTTCGTCCGCTAGCCAAGCAGGCTCCGATCCCGGCGGGAAGGCCAAACCCCATCGACCCAAGGCCTGGAGAATTTAAAACTCTCAATCCCTTCTTGATCCTGATCGCCTGTTGAGTTACCTCCGCCGCGCTCCCGGAGCTATCCGGGATCAGAACATCACGACTTGTCAGAAGATCGGAAAGCATACCGATAAATGCATAAGTACTGATCCGTCTCTTTTGCCCGATTTGGCGGGAGGTAACAACAGGATAGCGCTTTTTCCAAACCAGACATTGCCTCAGCCACGAGCGATGCTGCTCTTTCAACTTCGGAAGACGCAATTTCAGCATTGCGTTTAAAAAGACCTTAGCATCCGCCACAATGGGAAGTTCGACCTTTGTCTTAAGCTTACCGATCTCGGCTGGATCAATATCTACAATCACTTTCGTCGCTTTCCTGGAAAAATTCCCATGGTCAAAACCGATCTGCCCAAAATCAAGCCGGGCTCCGATCGTGATGATCAAATCGGAATTCTGCTGGGCAAAGTTAGCCCCGCGCTGACCGATCGCACCAGGCCGGCCGCAATAGAGTCGATGCGTTTCCGGCAGGAAATCATCAGCACGCCAGGTGGTCAAGACAGGGATATTCAAACGTTCGATCAAACGAAAGAACTCTTTCTGTGCCCCTCCAAGGCGTATCCCATTACCGGCCAAAATGATCGGCCGTTCAGCCAGAGAGATGAGCTTCATGACTTTTCTGATCTTCCGGCCATCAATCCTCTTTGCCCGCTTCTCGGCTTTAAACCCTTTCAATTTTCTCTCATCAATTAAGGCGGCCTGGACATCTAACGGGATCGCCAGCCAAACCGGCCCGGGACGCCCGCTTTTGGCCAGGAAAAGCGCTTTCTCCAGATGATATCTGATCTCGATAGGATCCATGACCGTAACGGCGTACTTTGTGACCGGTCGAACGATAGGGATTATGTCGACTTCCTGCACCCCCATCTGCCGCACTCCACTTTTACCGATCATATCGGCTCGCTTGACCTGCCCGGACAGAACCAGAACCGGCGTAGAGTCGATCCAGGAGGCTGTCACGCCGGTGATCGCATTGGTGCTCCCCGGCCCTGTCGTTACCAGTGCCACTCCAAGATTTCCGGTGTACTGGGAATAAGCGTCCGCGGCGATCGCCGCGGCCTGTTCATGAAGATTGCAAACAGCCCCTATTTTTTTATTTTTCCCCAGGGAATCAACCAGGTGCATGCAACCGCCCCCCGGAAGAAGAAACACATGCCGGACTTTTTGTTCAGCCACAAACCTCATGACATAATCGGAAAGTTTGATCATGACTTCACTTTCTCGGCGATCGCCGCCACCATTTGTCTAACGGTCATTTTAGCGTTATTCCAAGGCCGCGGAAAGACCAGCGTTTTAATGCCGGATCTATTCGCCGACGCGATATTTTCAAGATTATCATCGATCAACAGATCCGCTCTTCCAAAAGAATGCAGGAAAGCTCCTTTGTCCTCATCATAAATGGGAAGATCCTCTCCGACTCGGAAGGACGGAACAAAATTGAAAGACCGGATCCAAGCTCCGAAATGGCGGATCACCCATGCCGCGCTCAAATGAGCCGCTTTTCGAGGGACTGCCGTCACAGCGACATGGCGGAACAATTGGCCGAAATCGGAAAACCACTTCAAAACTTCCTCATTGGGTAACATGCGCGAGAAGGCGTCTGAGAAACGGAACTCATCAAGTGACGCTAAATACTCATCGAGAGAAATGCCGAGGATCTGTGCCGGAGGGTTTTTGGTGATCTCTTCATAGCGAATGAGACTTCCTGGATTTTCTGCAAGCCACTTCGTCTCAAACCAATTCCTCGTGAGGTCATTCAAGACATCGTCCACATCCCAGGCGAGAGTGAGCATGGAGCTAGGATCCATCAGAAAATCGGTTTCTTGAGCCAGTCCTGCCAGAACGTAATAGAGGTTTTTCTTTCCTCATTTTTTTTAATCTGCATATCCTCATAGAAAGAGTCCTGGAGGACGTGTGTTGTGGATATTTCCTCAAAAATAGCTCCCGATTTCGAATTAAAACTGTGTTTGCACCCGCGCTCCACGACCACCATATCCCCCGGGTGATATTCCTTCTCCTCCCCGCTCAAATTGATCGTAACGTCGCCGAACAGGACATTAAATGTTTCCTCTTTCTTGACGTGATGATGCATCGGATGCTTTTGCCCGGGCAAAAGAATGATCAATTTCTTACAATATTCCCGGTTAATGCAGTTAATGATCGTGGCACCCCATTCTTCGAACCGGTCAATTCCGTAATGATGTGAGAATTCAAAATCCAAACGATTGGGCAAGGTCACCTTGGATGTTAGGAGCACTTCCCGAACCTGCTTCATGATCTCGAGTATCCTCTGTCGCAGGTTGAAAACGCTCAAATTTGCAAGCAAAACAGGCTGATCCTGGGCGATATCGGATTGAGCCGTGAATTCCGTATATTTGGAGAGATCATTCGCCAACATTTGTCCGGGTTCATTGGGAATGGCAAAAAAGACGTTCTGCGCGCTTATCTTTTCACCCTTGAGAATGGCCGTCTTCGCAAAGACGCCCCTCTGCAGGCCCTTCAGATCCGATCGTTCTTTCTCGGAAGGCTCAACACCCAAATCCCGTTCTTCACACATCTTGAACGCTTCCTCAGCGGCTTTGAGCCAATTCTGCAGCTGTTCGGGCGTCGCGGAATAAGCGTTCAGATCATGCCGGCCAGCCTTAAGACCGACATGCTTCTCGAAAAGACGGGCACCCTTGGCTATAGCAAGGCGGACCGGCATATAGTGGTCCGGTAATTCGTGCGTCGAAAATCCTATTTCCACCCCAGGATATCTTTTCCGGAGCACATCGATGCGATTCAGCCTCAGGTGCTCATCAGGAGTCGGATATTCGCCCACACAGTGCATCAACGCGAATTTCTTTTCTCTATGCTCCAGGAACAAAACCACCTTATCGATATCATCAAAGGCAACTCCAGCGGTCGATGCGATGATCGGATGATTCGTTTTGACGATCCTTTCAAGCAGAGGCCAATCCGTAAGAGAGCAACTTGCGATCTTGATCATGTCAAAGCCGTGTTTTTCAATGAGATCAACCGAGGCCTCGTCAAAAGGGGTGCAGATCGCCAGAAAACCGCAAGCCTTGATCTCGTCCCGCAGGGCCTTAAGCTCATCCGCCTTGAGACGTGTTTCCGTAAAACGCTTGATATACTTGATGTCCTGCCGGCCCTGGTAGTCGGGGTGGATAAATGTGTCGAGATCCCGGTATTGAAGTTTCACCGCAAATTTAAAACCAAAAGATGCGCTGACCTCTTTAAGCTTGCGAATGATGGTGATCCCATGTTGGAGATCCCCACCATGATTATTGGCGAGCTCAAAAATGAACAATTTCCCAAAATCCATATTCTTCTCCGTCCCTATGGCTCTGGATGAGCCAGAAATCCAAAAAATACTCACCCATTAAACCATTACCACTAGAAACTATAGCCCAAGTTTCAGAGTTCTATCAACAACTAAATCCGACCGCTGTAAGATAAAACCGTCTACAAAACCACATCTAAAACAGCCGTCGCAAAAAGAGCAATACTTACCACAGCATTCATCAAAAAAAAAGCTTCGTTGATCTTCGAAATCCCAAAGGAGCGTATCAGCCAATGTTCGCGCACAAGAAAACAGGTCACGAGGATCAGTCCACCGGCATAGATCCAACCTGCCCCATTCAGGAAGCCTGCCACGGCCCAACATAGAACAGCGGCGGCGTGAAGCAGTCTCGCGATCTTAAGCGTCCGGGCCTCGCCAAATCTTGAGGGCACGGAGTATAGCCCCTTTTCCTTATCAAACCCCATGTCCTGAATAGCGTAGATCATGTCAAACCCCGCAACCCAGACCATGACGCCCACGGTCAGAAAAACCGGAGTCCATCCAAGGGATTGCCGGCCCGCGATCCAGGCACCGTACGGCGCGATTCCCAGGACCAGGCCCAACACAAAATGAGAAAGCCATGTAAACCGTTTGGTCAGGGGGTAGATAAAGGCTAATAGTACCGGAATGGGTGAAAGGAAGAAGCAGAGGTTGCCGAGCTTATAAGCGCTCGCCTCAAAAACCAAAAGAGAAATAGCGGCGGCGATCCATACAAAACCGGGAAGGATCTTTTTTTGAGGAAGCGCCCGTCCCTGAGTTCTTGGATTTTCCGCGTCGATCGCGCGATCCAACAGACGATTGAGGCCCATCGCCATGGTGCGAAAGCTCACCATCGCGATCGTGATCCAGAAAACTAAAAAAAATCCGGGAACCTTCTTCTCCGCGAAGAAGAGTCCGAGATAGGCAAACGGCAGCGCGAACAGGGAATGCTCGAGTTTGATATCTTTTAAAAAAATCCTAATTCGAGACAACAATGCAATCACCCTCTTTCACTTCCCGGGTGTGTGATCTTGGCCATACTTTGCGTCGAGACCGTATTCTTTCCACCGGGACCCTACAAGCCGTTTGATCTCCTCGGTCATCGCGATATCCTCAGGCCAGGGACGAAACATCCCCTCGGCTTCGCTCTTACGCGTCGCATCGATACCGACCTTGGAGCCGCCGAAATCCCTCGGCGCGCCATGGTCCAATTCGTCAAGCGGACCTTCCCCGAACACAATATCGCGCCTGGGGTCGAGGTTATTCAAGACACGCCACGACACCTCTTTCAAGTCCTGGATATTCGTATCGTGATCGAGCACGATGATCATTTTAGAGAACATCATCTGCCCTAGCCCCCAGATCGCATGGATGATCTTCTTTCCCTGATGGGGATACTTTTTATGAATGGAAACGATCAGGCAATTGTGGAACGCACCTTCCCACGGCAGACAAATATCCGCGATCTCCGGGAACTGTTTCCGGATCAGGGGAAGAAAGATCCGTTCGATGGCCTTGCCCATATAGCAATCCTCCATCGGCGCGCGTCCGACCACCGTCGTCACATAAACCGGATTCTTTCGGTGGGTCATACAAGTAACATGGAATACGGGAAAATCCTTAGCGCGAGAATAAAAACCGGTGTGATCGCCGAACGGCCCTTCCAGTTTCATCTCCCCTTCTTCCACGTAACCTTCCAGTACGATCTCGGCCTCTGCGGGCACTTCCAGATCGACCGTTTTGCATTTCACAAGCTCAACCGGACGTTTTCTCAGAAATCCCGCCATCAGCAGCTCGTCCACGCCGCTCGGAAGCGGGCACGCGGCTGAAAACATAGTGGCAGGATCCGCACCGATCACACAAGCGACCGGCAAACGCCCCTTGCTCCCCTTGGGAAGATTGCGGAAATGTTCCGCGCCATCCTTGTGGATCTGCCAATGCATCCCGGTCGTCCGGTCATCATAAACATGCATCCGGTAAAGCCCCAGGTTCCGCTGCTGCGTCTTCGGATCCTTGGTGATCACGAGAGGGAACGTAATGAATTTCCCACCGTCCTTGGGCCAGCATTGGATCACGGGAAGCTGGTCCAACATCGGCCCTTCCCCCGCGAGGATCACTTTTTCCTGGCAAGAAGCATGCTTTACGACTTTCGGGAATACCGCGTTCAATTCCGAGAGCTTGGGGATCATCGCAAGCTTTTCCATGGAACTCTGCGGCAGCTTGAGGTCCAGAAAAGATTGAATGCGTCCGGCGACTTCGGAAATATCCTTCACCCCGAGCGCCATACTCATCCGTTTCCGGGATCCGAAGAGATTGATTGCCAAAGGCATCGAAGAACCGCGAACGTTCATGAAAAGAAGCGCTGGACCTTCGTTCTTTACAACGCGGTCATAGATCTCGGTTATCTCCAGCACCGGATCCACCGGCGCTGTAATCTCCACAAGCTCCCCCGCCTCGCGGAGAGCCAACAGGAATTCATTGAGATTCTTATAGCTCATAGGCCGTTCCTTTCTTTCCTAAAACACCGAGACACTTGTTGAAAGGCGCGCGAACCATAGAACCCAACCCCCAGAGTGCGATCGCCTTGTTCAGATACTTCAAATGGAGCATTTCATTCAGCTGAAAATGGCCGGAATCCCTGAGGAGTTTCAGGGTCTTCTCCCGCACTTCTATTTCGAAGGGAAGGTCCACGATCACCATGGCCATGACCACACTGAAACAACCCAGGCCGAGGTTAACCAGAAACTTGCATCCCGGCATAAACCATCCCAAAACCAAAAGAAGCCACCCCATTGATACGGTAAACCGGATCACAAAAGCCATGCGTTTTTTAAGGCGTATCCAGAATGTCATATTGGAAAGTTGGCTTTTGAGGAATGCCAGCCGCGCGGCCCCGATGACAGAAAGGAAATCTTTGCCCTCATAGACCTTAGGATCAAGAAAAAGGCTTTCCCGTGAGGAATATTCTTCCGAGGATTCCATGGGGCTGACCGCTATATGGAGAAGTCCCGCATGATCCAGGACGAAACGAGCGACCTCGCAGCCGGTCACGGCCGTATGGTAAGAGGCCGCCCTGTATTTCAGGAGGACCCATTGTCCGTAGAGCGCGAATAGCAAGGAGACTCCGACGGTCCCGATGAAGAAAAGCCAGTGGACAAAGTTCATAGGAGGTGATTATAAAGCAACCCTCATTTCAACTCTATGCTTTTCCTGCATCAACGAGCCAAAACCTTTCGGGTCAGAGCGGAGTTTCTAAAAATCGCAACAGACTCTGCATATCCTCCGGCAATTTACTTTCAAGCTGTATCCATTTCTTTGTGCGGGGCTGCTCAAATCCGAGGGTCAGCGCATGAAGTGCCTGGCGCTTGATCTGCGGAAATGGAGCGCCATAAAGAACGTCGCCCAAAACGGGATGGCCCAGGTAGGAAAAATGCACACGGATCTGATGAGTCCTTCCCGTCTGGGGACGGATCTCCACAAAGGTCGCGTTTTGAAAACGCTTCAGCACCCGGAAAAAGGTCACGGCATCCTTGCCTCCGGAGGGACGGATCACCACTTTTTTCCGGTTCAGAAAAGCGCGGCCTACCGGCTCATCGCAAACCCCTTCATCATGCTGCACCACGCCCCGGACAAAGGCGTTATAAACCCGATCGATCGTATGATCCTTGAACTGACGGGCGAGATGGGCATGCGCGAAATCGTTCTTGGCGACCACCAGAAGACCCGAGGTATCTTTATCGAGGCGATGAACGATCCCGGGCCGGACCTTGTCTTCGGCATTCCCAAGGGTCTGCGCATAGAAAAGGAGCGCGTTCACCAGCGTATGGCTGGGATTACCGTGGGCCGGATGAACAACCATCCCGGCCTCTTTATTCACGACCAGGCAATCTTCGTCCTCATAAACGATCTCGATGGGAATAGCCTCCGCCGGAATATCATCCTGCGGAAGATCAAGGTTTTCAACATGAACTTTCTCTCCCTCCTTAACACGGTAATGAGGAGTCACGTTCTTCCCGTCCACAAGCACTCCGCCATTCTTGATCATCTTTTGAAGATGAGACCGGGAATGCTGGCTGGCCATTTTTTCGGCGATAAAGATGTCGAGACGCCGCATCACATCGGCGGCTTCCACCACAACCTCGGTAAAACGTTTTTTGGGCATGTTACACCTGATTTCCCATTAAATATTAAATCAGCAAATCAGCGTTTTCCTGATAAAACATCTTGAAAATGATGGCGAACTTCAGGACAAACTTTGCTCTTGAGGAATCTGTAGAGAATAAAAGAAGCGAGAATGATCACGGCGCTCAACCATTGATTGGAGGTAAGCCCCAGCCATAACCAGCTTGGCTCCCGGAGAAACTCAATGAGATAGCGGCCGAATCCGTAAAGCAGGAAATAGAGAAGAGCGATCTCGCCCTCAAACCTTGCCCGTTCCCTGCGCGCGATAAGAAACGCAAAAAGAACAAGATCGAAAATTGCTTCATAAAGCTGAGTCGGGTGCACCTTGTAAGGGACCTCCGGAAACCTTACAGCCCACGAAAGATCACAGGCCTTGCCGTAACAGCACCCATTCAGAAAACATCCGACCCGGCCAAAAGCATGGGTAAGCGCCCCGTACGGCATGATAAAATCAAGAGTTTTCCAAAATGGCCACTTCCTTTTGCGGCCCACCAACAACATCCCCGCAAATGCCATGATGGCACCGCCATAGAATATAAGACCGCCTTCCCAGACGGCGAAAATCTTAAAGGGTTCCGCCGCGTAATAGGATAAATTCTGGATCACATAAAAAAGACGGGCACCGGCAAATCCCCAAACGAGGATCGTGAAAGCCATATCGAACACTTCATCGGGTTTCGGGAACCCTGTCCTTAAAGCGCGCCGATTCATGAGAAAAAGCGCGAGAAGAACTCCGAGGGCTATCGAAAGACCGTAGGAGTAGAGGTGGATCGCTCCGAAGGAAAAGAGAACGGGTTTCATGGCTTGTCCTTAGACATCAGCACGCGGATAAAGTAAATCGCAACACCGATCGAAATAGCGGCATCGGCAAGATTAAAGACGGGCCAGACCCGGAAATCAATAAAATCGATCACGGCCTCAAAACGCCACCGGTCGATCCAGTTCCCGACC
>SESF01016540.1_pt1 | contig 12292 bp, 5 predicted proteins | sample 3171521 | NCBI WGS metagenome assembly SESF01 (sample SAMN10866945, study PRJNA518727) | freshwater metagenome | biome: subpolar coniferous forest; feature: holomictic lake; material: water; isolation source: holomictic Lake 227, 6 m and 8 m depth | place: Canada: near Kenora, Ontario | collected...
GCCGCCGATTCCCCCTCGGTTTCCTTTGCCCGCCATCGTCCTGGGTAGCGCCGGTTCAGCCAGGCGCGATACGGCGCCAGGGGAATGTAATGCGTCTCCAGGCACACATAGCGCCCCGCTTTGCCCGCCCGCGCTAACGCGGCCTGGAGCAGCGCCAGGCGCACCGGCTCGTCACCCAGCACTAACGCTCCTCCCGGCGGCAGCGACCCCGTGGCCAGCCGGGCATACTGGTCGAGCTGTGGCGCGTTGGCGGCGCGAATCGCCGGGAAGTTCACCAGGAGCAATCCGAGTACCGCGACGCCCAGCAGAAAGTAAACGCCGGTGGGCACCCCACGGTAAAGGAAGCGTCGAACGGGGTGGCGCCGACTGGGGCGTTGCCGAGCCCCGGCGCCGAACAGCAACAGGAAAAACCCGCTGTAGTAGCCGATGCTCAGCGCGGTCAGATAATAAAGCGGCAGAAAGGGCAGCGGCAGCCCGATCTCGCCAGCGGTCCGCCGTGGGCTGAACGGCGGATCGAAGCAAGTCCAGAGGCAGATCAACAGCAGGAAGGCATGGGCGAGGTGGAGAATGAAAGCCGGCAGGTCGAATCGGGCGTGGCTCGCGGCGCTGGCAAACGCGCGCCAGCGGATACTCAGCAGGAGCACCGGCAGGAAGGAAGAGGCCGCCAGCAGTAGCGCGATCTCGCGATGCGAGCGGAAGAACCAGGAGCCTAGCCCCTGGAGGTTGGCCTTGTCGAAAGCCGCGACCGTGCGCAACGCCTGCCAGAAGCTCAGGGACGAGGCCGGAGACCATGTCTGCACCAGCGGCAACAGCAGCCAGAGCGACGCCCCAGCCAAGCCGAGCAGTGCCATCCGCAGGAAGAAGCGCAGATCCTCCGTAAGGGCGGATGCCAGCCGCTTCGTCTGGGACCGCTCCAGCCGCCGGAGAGTGCGCCGACTGAAGAAGCTCAGCCGTTTGGTCCGGACCAGCGCCACCACGAAGAGCGGCAGGAATCCGATCAGCCCCCAACTGTTGGCCATCCCGACCCCGAAGAGGAGCGCGGCGCGATCCAGCCACGATTGCTGCTCGTCCAGGCGATGTTCCAGCAGGCACCGGATCACATAAGCAAACAGCAGCAGGTCCAGCATCTCCCCGGAGGCGGCCGTGGCCTGTTCCCAAAAGGTCAGTTGCAGCCCCAGCGCGACAGTAGCCAGGATAACCGGCACCCAGGCGTCCGAATCCGACAGCAGGGCACGTTCACTCTGGACCAGGAGGCGTTGCTGTTCCAACCGGTCATGCGGCAGCAGCGCGATCGAGCGCGCCAACGTCACGAGCGTCAACGCGGCCCCGGCGGCGGTAAAGACGTTCAGGGCTAGTGGGACCCAACCGGCCGGCAGCAGGCGCAACGGCAGCGTGAGCAAGCCCAGCAGCGGTTGGGTCAACAAGGGCTGCCAGTCCCCCCCGCTCACCCGGCTTACCAGGGCCAGGCTGCTCAAGGTGACCCAGTGGTTAACCGTGACCAGGTAAACCACCAAGGCGGCGGCCCCGACCATCCAAGGCAGCCGGTCCGCCACGAATCGGCGTTCGGGTTTCGACGAGGATTCGGCGGTCATACTTCAGTACCCGGCTGGTTTGAATAAGTTCAAGACGGCGGTCGGTAACCTGCCGTGGCCGCACCCGGAAGTCAATCCGGGAAAACGGGGAGTTGGCCAAATCCTGAAAGGATTGAAATAGGGGCAATCGCGGATAACCCAACATCTTGATGATGTCAGCAAGGAAACTCTGCAAACGGCGCTACCGGCGCGGCTCGGCGTTCTGTCTGCCGAGCCTGGCTAGTCAGACAAACAAGCCACCCAATGGCCATAGGTCGCAGCGCATCCTCGATCGAATTTCGGCTGTCCTTTCGCCAATGCTTTTCACGGTTCCAACACCATACTTCGGATGCCGGACGTTCATGCCACTGTGCAAGCCTTCGATCTTCATGCTCCGCATATAACCACGGCGCGGCACGGAGGGGAATGCCGAAATCTGAAGAAATGAGCGCACGAGGCGGACACGCTGGTAGTCCAGTCGGCAGTGCTCGCGGGCATTGTAAGGCGGGCTGCTAAAGATCGAGGGCAAAGGCTGGCAGTGGGTTTGCTCGGCCCTATTTCTGTACGCAAAAACGGCTGATCGCGTTTAGCGATCAGCCGTTGCGTCAAAGGGACAACCCTGAGAGGGCTGGCCGTTGTTAGCTTCGAATGATTCTACCGGTGCTTACGCCTAGTAGTGCAGGATGATGTTGGAACCGCTCTTTTGAGCAGTGATCGTTGTGATCGCCGGAGCAGCAGTGCCATAGATCCGGAAGAACTTGGCGCTACCGGAGACCGGCACCGTGATGGTCCTGGCCCCTTGATTCACAGTGGCGCTGGCTTCTACCGTATAGGGGCCGTTCGCCGTTGTGGCGGATAGCGGTACTATCTGAACCGCTGCCGACGAATATACCTGCACCGGGCTGCCCGTGTCGTTAATCAGCGGGCCGCGCGTGTTGGTGGCCAGGTCCACGGAGTAGAGGGCGAAGTTGTAGTTCTTGCGGCTATTCTCCCAAATGATCTGGATGGGATACACACCGTCAGTTTCCACCAGGAAGTCGAACGAAGTGTTCGTACCATTCTGTTTCGTCCCCTGGGCTACCACCAATTGACTTGGATCGTTCAGGTTCAACCCCAGCCACATCTGGAACTGCTCGTCACTTTCATATGAGAATCGGTGCGGACCGGGGGTCAGGTGGGCATAGCCGAGGACCTGAACGGCAATGTTGTAGTAATAGCTGAGCGGCGGGGCTAAATCCAATCCCGGGCATGCAGTCAACGGGCTGGTAGGTGCCTGATCCCCCCAATACAGGAGGTGCAGGTTATTGGTGGCAAACGTCCGATCCGCCGGGATCTCCGGCGGGCTCTCGAGCTGCAGGATGGCGCGAGTGATGGTATCGCTAATCTCCTGCGGCGGGTTACCCCCATCGGTTTGGGCCATCCGATAGCTCCAGCCAACGTTCGTGGTGCTGTAGGAACCGCTCGGCAGGGTCTTGCTGGCAGCCAGGAAAGGATAGCTGTACGACCAGATGTTCGTCAGGTGCGCGCCCGTGTTGTCCTGGAAGGTCAGCTTGGCGTTCAGGAGAGCCGCGGCCGGTGTGTTCACGAAAGACCAGGTCACATTAGCGCCCACCTCGATCCCGCTGGCGTTGGTAACCATCGTGATGGTGGTTGGCACCGTTGTGCCGTTGAGGCTGAGGGCAATCGTGTTTGAAACCACCGTGGTGTCCCGGTTGGCAATGGAGGCGCTGCACGTCTCCGGCATGGGCGAGATCCGGGCGGTCGAGTTGGCCAGCGGCCAAGTCATGCTGAGCACCGGCCTGAGGGTGCCCGGCTCGGCAACCGGAACCAGGACCAGGTAATTCTGGAACAACTGTGATCCAACATTGTTGTTGTCATCGACAAAGCGGTCGCTCACTCGGAATGTGTCCACTCCTCCTGGCAGGCGGAGAACCACCGGATTGCCGATGCTGTCCGTAAGCTTCACGGTCCGCTGAACGTCATATCCCGTGTCGCCCGCGTCGTCGCCCAATTGCAAGAAGGACCCCAGTGGGATGGTGTTCGTATTAGGCTGAGTGAAATCGCCCAGCACTCGTTCCAGCGTAACCAGAGAGCGGGGGAGATCAAACGCGGACTGGCGCAGGAACACGTTAAACGGTCCTGCAGGATAGTTGCTGTGCGTATAGTTAAGCCAGTCGCCATTCTTGATATCGGTGACGATATCTTCGTAATACCCAGCCGCCGTGCCGCCGGCATTCACGTACTTGGCGCGCGGGCCATCACTGCTGTGGTCTGTATGTGGATAGTCAAAGCGGAAAACGTGATCATTAGGCCCGACACTGGTCTGATTGTCGTGAAAGTCAATTTCCGGCAGGCCAGTCACGCCGTAGTAGGCATTGATGTCATAGAAATTTTCCGGAACCAAAAGCGGGTTGTCAATACACACTCCGCCGTTGACGGTGTCCCGACTGAAGTTAAACTCCTCGGATTCTATCACGAAATCATTGGTTAGGAAGGTGTCGAATTCGTAGTGCAGGGTCGCCGCGAGACCCGTGTTATCGGTCGCGGTGATGGTTCCCTGGTAGAATACATTGGGGCTGAGGGCGCCGGTAAGCGTGAACGTTTTGGTGGCCGTGCTTCCCGTGACGGTCACTCCGGGCGATGCGCTATTGTAGGTAACGCCATTAAGAGTCAGCGAGATATTGGCTGCCGGCATACTGACGTCATCGGCGGCTTGGAAGGAGACCGTACGGGTGGAATCCACAAAGGCTTCGCCGTCCTTCGGAGCGAGGCTGGAAATAATTGGGGCACGGTTCACCGGGGCGGTGTAACTGGCCACCGCATTTGTAAACGCGGTGAAGTCCGCTTGCTGCCCGGAGCTTTTGCTGTTGTGGAAGAAAGTCAGCGCGAAATACCCGTTCGCGTTGGTGAAGGCTCCGCCAAAGGAGGGGCCGTCCAGGAACTCGGTCCGCACATTAAACCGCGTCGGGTCGTTGAGGTCCTTCGACAGGTCTTCGATGCGGCTCTCGACGCGGACCTGAGTGCCTTCACCGGTCATGATTTGAGTGAAACGAACGTTGTTGTTAGGGTTCGCAGCAATTCCGGCGAAGGGGTTAATCCAGGAATAGGAGGCGAAGCTCTTCCCGACTCCCACCAAATAGGGGTTTTGAGCAATATAGTAGCCAATCAGCGATGAGAGTTCGGTAGTATTACGAGTGTATATCAGGATCGGTGCGTTGTAGGGCGACTGGTTCCCCACCGGCACGTCCACGCTAAACTGAACTCGCGCTCCGTCCGTAATGGCAAAGGTCTGGCCCTGCCACACGCTGAAGCACATGAACAAACCGGTATCGTAATCCCACCCCATGCCCAGCGTATTATTGGTCTCCATAATCCACGCGATCGGGTTGCTCACAATGTCGAGCCAGCCGTTATCAATCTGTCCGCCGCAGGGCGCGCAGGATGGCCGCGCTTCCGTGAGCGGATCAATCACGGTGTTGATCGTGTCGAATTGCTGAGGCACATCAAAGGTGGCCGTGGCGGCGGCACCCGAGGGCGAGTTCTCGGCTCCCAGCGCCAGGTTTCCGCTGGAGGCGATGCTCGTGGTATTCGTGGCCGTGTATTCAAAGAGCAGACTGGAGTTAAAGGGTGGTGCATAGGCGACCGCCTGACTGTAAACGCTGGCCCGGATCTCCTGATTGGCGCCATTGGGTGTTAAGCGCAAGACGACCCAGATATTCGTCGTGGGCAGTTGCGTCACCAGGTTGGTGCCGTAGAGCACCGTGGACCCTTTCCGAATTTGAATGTCTCCGACACCCACCCGGACGTTGAAGCTGCTGGTTAGCAAGGGACTGCCGGTCGGCACCCAGGCCAGGACCGCATGCCCGTTGCCAAACCCGGCCGGGCCTATGCCATTCACTTTGACTTTGAGCTCAAGCGTGTTCCCGGCTTGGATCGAATAGGCAGCGCTGTTCTTGCTGTAGCTCAGCGCTCCGCTTCCCGGGCCGGAATAGACCGTCAGCGCGTGGGGGCTGTACGAGTTGCTTCCCCCACTGGCCGGAACGAACGTCCAACTGGGGGACAGGGTGGAGCTGGTGAACGGATCGACGAGGTAAGCCGAGGCGGGCAGGCAGGCACAAAGCAGCCCGGCGGCGGCGAGGAATTTCCCGCAAAGGGCGGGGATTCTATTAATAGTTAGGGTCTTCATTTTTTCATGGAGTCTGGGCACTTTAATTATTATTAAACGGAATAGGAATGGTTATCACTCAATCCGCATTCTAGGTACGCTCGAAAAAGCTATCTGTCAAGGCATGGGTATTCGATTTGATCCGCTGGACACTATCGAACAATCCGGCCGCACGGGAGGTTCAAGGGGCGCGGGGTTGATTTCCTTGGGTTGAAATATCACCCGACTCGCCCGGATGACACCAGGCGCCACCACCATTCTGAATGGTAACTCAATTTGTGTGGGCGCCTTGCAAACGACGCTCCATGCGCGGCTTGGCGTTCTGTCTCCCGAGCCTGGCTGGTCAGACAAACAAGCCACCCAGTAGCCACCTGCACTGGCGTTGATATTAAGGTACTATCAAGGGACTATTATGGGACTATCAAGGTACTATTAAGTTACTCTAGTGGTGATAGGTAGGGGATTGGGTGTTGCTGCTGCGGATAGAACGGGGTGCGAGGGTTGAGTGGCTGTGTAAGTTATTACAAAAAAGCCGGTTACAGCTATACCTGAGATTTGCGCGGGCTGTGGCGGGAGGAAAGGCCAGCACGTCGGGACCGGGGGCTGGCGGGCAGCACCGGACCAGGCGTTTACTTGCTTTCGCGGCGGGCGAGGACGGCGCCGCCGGTGATGCCGGCGTTGTCGCCGAGTTTGGAGGCGACGATCTCGACGCCTTTCATGGTGCCCGGCATGGCGTAGTCATTCGCGGTTTCGATAATGACGCTCATCATCTCGTCGGCCAATGCCTCCATGACCCCACCGCCCAGCACGACGACTTCCGGGCCGAGCACATTAACCAGGGTGGCGATGCCGATGCCGATGTATTCGGCGGCGCCTTCGACCACCTTATCAACAAACTTATCCCCGCGGCGGATGGCTTTGCGGAGGTCGCCGCTGCGCAGGTCGCTGAGGTCGGCGCCGAGCATTTCGGTGAGGAGGGTCTTCTGGCCGTCTTTGACGCCGGCCTTGATCTGCTGGAAGATGGCGGTGCGGCTGGCGAGGGCTTCGAAGCAGCCCTTGTTGCCGCAACCGCATTTGGGGCCGTTGATGTCCAGGACCATGTGCCCGATTTCGCCGGCGGTATGGTTGAAGCCGCTGTAGAGCTCGCCGTTGATGATGATGCCGCCGCCGATGCCAGTGCCGACGAAAATGCCGATGAGGTGCTTGGGTTTGGCTTTAAGTTCGGCGACGTGGACGCCGAGGGCGGCGATGTTGCCGTCGTTCTCGACGAACACCGGCACGCCGAGCTGCTTTTCGAGCGCTTTCTTGAGCGGCACGTCTTTCCAGCCCTCCATGTTGGGGGCGAAGATGACGCGGCCCTCCGCAAAGTCCACCGCGCCGGGCGCGCCGATGCCGACGGCGGCAATCTGCTTGAGAGTGAGGTCGGCTTCGTCCACCGCATCCTGGACGCAGCGGGCGACCCGCTCGATGACGGGTTCCACGCCGCGCTGGGACTTGGTGCTGAGCTTGGCGGTGCCGATGCACTCCAGCGAGTTCTTGAACACGCCGGCGAGGATTTTGGTCCCGCCTAGATCGAGGCCGACGAAGTATTCCGCTTTGCCAGTTGAATCTGCCATATATTCTAAAAAAAGGCTATAGGCTAAAGGCTAAAGGCTGAAGTCAAACCCATGCTCGATCCGCAATTCAGCATTCAGCCTTTAGCCTTTCTTCGGATTTCTGCTTTGTCTTCATTTGTCTTCACTTCCCCGCCAGCAGGGCGCTGATCTTCTTGCGCAAGTCAGCGTTGGTGGCTTCCGTGGGGCGCATCCCATCCACGATGGTGAAGCCGTAGGTTGACTGTAGCCGGCGGAAGGTCTTTGCCATGGTGGTTTGGTATTTCATGAAGCTGTCGAACATGTCCCGCGACAACCCCAGGTCCATGCCGCTTTCCCAGTAATCCAGGGACGCGTTCTTGGCGAAGGTGCGCTGCACCAGTTCCTCGGGCGGGACGTTGAGGTAGAAGACGGCATCAGGTTCCAGGGCGATGCCATAGAGGTTCTTCAGCCAGGCCTCGTCCATGCCGCGGACCATGTCGCGCGCCATGAGGGTGTAGATATAGCGGTCGGCCAGGACGATGAACCCGGCCTTCAGCGCGGGCAGGATGATGTTCTCGATCTGGTCCGCGAAATCCGTCGCATAGAACAGGCTCAGCGTGGTGCGGCTCAGGATGTTGCCCTCCTGGGCCTGCTCCAGTTCCTCGCTGACGAGGGTGGACCGTTTGAGTCCCACCTGCACGGTGGCGTGGCCGGTGCCTTCGAGCCACTGGACCAGCCGGGCGATCTGGGTCGAGCGACCGGAGCCGTCGGCGCCTTCGACGACAATGAGTTTGCCGGCGAGTTGCTCCAGATCGACCCCGGGAATCCCGTGGCCGTAGAAGCGCCGTTGGGAGCGGTGCGGCACGACGATGCGGTTCCGGACAGCACTCTTCATAGCGCGGGTGCCTCCACTTTGGTTTTCTTGCGCGGCCCAGGCAGAGCCGGGGCGGGCGGTTGCCCGTCGCGCTGGAAGTTGTCCAGGTGCAGCCGGCGGCTGACGAGTTCGCGGACCACGGCTTGCTGCGTCTCGACGACCTGGTTGGCGTCAATGACCATGAAATTGAACTCGGTGCTCATGGCGAGGTATTGCTCCAGGATACGCCCCTGAAAGATGCGGAAGCTCTCGTAGGGATCAGTGGACAAGTGCAGGTCCATGCCGGCCTCGAAATACTTGAGTTGGGGACGGCCATCGAGGATGCGCTTGAGCGAGACTTCCAAATCGGACTTGAAGAAGAAGGTCAGGTCGGGCAGATGGGCAAAGTTGTAGAGGCCGCGCACCCACTCGGGCGGGCAGCCCCGCACCACGTCGCGCCCGAAGGCGGTAAAGATGTAGCGGTCGCACAGGACGAGGTAGCCGGCGCGCAGCAACGGCACCAGGTGGCGCTCGTAGCGGTCGGCAAAGTCCGTCGCGTGGATGAGGCTGAAGGTGGTGGGGGTGAGCAGCTCGCGCTTCTTGCCCTTGCTGGTGGCCGTTTTGACGAGCTCGGAGGAGTTCCACTCGCTGAAATAGACTTTCAGGTTCTGCAGCTCCAGCCAGCGCTTGAGCAGGTAGATCTGGGTCGATTTCCCAGAGCCATCGAGCCCTTCCACGGCAATCAGCCGGCCGGGGAAATTGAGTTCGGCGAACGTTTTCATTGACAACCCGTGCAGGCTAGACCGGGCTTCGGAGAATACAACTGTTTTTTGCTGAGCTTGACGTGCGGCGCCGGGCTGCCTATGGTTCACGGCTCGCTGAGCGGCGGAAACTCAAGACTATCCGGCCCAATGGACATTCTCAGCGACTAACGGAAAGGTTTGCCTGTGAATGTGACATTACAAAGTTTGGCCCCGTGCAAGAAGCTGATGCGGGTGGAAATCGAAGCGCAGAAGGTGGATGAAACCTTCGCGGCGGTGGCGAAGGATTTTCGGCGCGAAGCCAAGCTGCCCGGCTTCCGGCCCGGCAAAGCGCCGCGCGAGATGGTGCTCCGGATGTATGAAAAAGACATCCAGCAAGAGACGAAGCGCAAGCTGATCTCCGAGGCTTATCGCCAGGCCGTCGAAGAGCAGAAGCTCGACGTGCTGGGCCAACCCGACATTGAGGAAATCCAGTTCAGCCGCGGCCAGCCGTTGCAGTTCGCGGCCACCGTCGAGACCGCCCCGGAATTTGAGCTGCCGGAATACAAGGCCCTGCCCATCAAACGCGAGCTGCGGTCGGTGACCGAGGCCGATGTGGCGAAGGCGCTAGACCTGTTGCGCGAGCAGCGGGTCAGCTTCAAGACGGTCGAGCGGCCGCTCTCGGCTGGCGACATCGCCGTGGTCAATTTCACCGGCACCTGCGAGGGCAAGCCGATTACCGAGATTGCGCCTACCGCCAAGGGTTTAACCGAGCAAAAGGGTTTCTGGGTGGAGGCCAAGCCGACCTCTTTCATCCCCGGCTTTGCCGACCAGCTCGTGGGCGCGAAGGCCGGCGACAAACGGACGGTGAATGTGGACTTCCCGGCCGATTTCGTGACGCCCCTGCTGGCCAACAAAAAAGGCACTTACGAAGTCGAAGTGGCCGAGGTGAAGGAGAAGGTAATGCCGCCGATGGACGAGGAGTTGGCCAAAGCTTACGGGGCCGAGAGCCTGGAGAAACTGCTGACCGGCGTGCGCCTGGACCTGGAGAATGAGTTGAAGTTCAAGCAGCAGAAGACCATCCGCAACGAGCTGGTGCGGTCGCTGTTGGGCCGCGTCAACTTCGAGCTGCCGGAGGCGGCCGTCGCGAAGGAAACGCGGAACGTGATCTATGATCTGGTGCGAGAAAACACCCAGCGCGGGGTGCCGCGCGACATCATCGAGAAGCAGAAGGAGCAGATCTACTCAGCCGCCGCGCAGAATGCGAAAGAGCGCGTCAAAGTGCAGTTCCTGATCCAGAAGATCGCCGAGAAGGAAGATATTAAGGTGTCGCAGGAGGAAATTGCCTCGCGCGTCCACTATTTGGCCGGGCTTTATCAGATTGCGCCGGACAAGTTCCTCAAGGACCTCCAGAAGCGAAATGGCCTGATCGAAGTGTATGACCAGGTCGTGAATGAGAAGGTCATCGATTTCCTCGAGAAGAATGCCAAGTATGAGGATGTGGTGCCGGAGGCCTCGGCGGTGAATCCGAGCTGAGGGGCACTACTGCGTTCGCCCGAACTTCTTCTCCAGTTCCCGGAAGTTCATTTCGATAAGCGTCGGGCGGCCATGCGGGCAGGTGTAGGGCATGGCGCAGTGGCGCAGGTCATCGACCAGGTTTTCCAATTCCCGGCCAGCGAGCGGGTCATGGGCTTTCACCGCATGACGGCAGACGGTCTTGGCCACGGTATGCTCTCCCAGCCGCAGGGAGTTAAGTTCCCGCCCGGCGGCTTTTAGTTCATCCACCAATTCGAGCACGAACCGGCGGGCGTCGGGGGCCTTCACAAAGGGCGGCAGGGCATCGAGCAGGAAGGTGCGCTCGCCGAATTCACTCAAGCCGACTCCAAGCCGCGTCAGCACCGGCAACTGCTCGCGCAGAAAGCTCGCGTCCCGCGCTGAGAGTTCGACCGTCTCCGGCAACAGCAGCCGCTGCGAGGGCGCCTGGTCGTGCCGTTCCAGGCGGTTCAGCATTTGCTCAAAGAGAATCCGCTCGTGCGCCGCGTGCTGGTCCAGCAGTACCAGGCCACGGTCGGATTCCAGAACCACGTAGAGCTTGCCAACTACGCCGACCAACCGCAGCGGGACATGCAGCAACGGAACCGGCTCGCCGGGCAGAGGGGGACGGGGGGCGAGGGGAGGGGGAGGGGGAGGGGTTACATGGGTTACATTAGTTACATTAGTTACATTAGTTACATTAGTTACATCAGTTACATCAGTTACAGGAGTTACATCAGTTACAGGAGTTACATCAGTTACAGGAGTTACATCAGTTACAGGGGAGTCAGGCGCGAGCGGTGGCGTGCTGGGGAGCGGTGACTGGGGATTCGTGGGCGGCTGAGAAGGGAGCGGCGCGGGACCGAAGCCCATGCGCAAGACGGGCTGCTGGGAGGAAGGTTTCTGTGGCTGCCCCGGCGCGGGCTGCAATGCGGCCGGGAAATTCGGCAGCACTGCCTGGTCAGTGGGCGCAGTCGGCTGGGTTGGGGCTGACGCTTCAACCGGTGGCTGGGGGCCTTGGCCCGCGGGCTTCGGACTGCCGGGCTCAGGCTTGCTGGCGTGGAAATCCAGCAGCGTCTGCCGGACCCCCTGGGCCACCAGCCGACGCACCTCGGCTTCCCGATGGAACTTCACCTCACGCTTGGCGGGGTGGATGTTCACGTCCACGGCGGCGGGGTCGATTTCCAGAAACAGGCAGGCGACGGGGTAGCGCCCTTTCATCAGCGCCGTGTGATACCCTTCGAGCAGCGCGAAGTTAAGGCCGCGATTTTCTACCGGACGCCGGTTCACGAAGAGGTGTTGGTCCTCGCGGGTGGAACGGGACACGCCGGGCGCGCCGATGAAGCCCCAAAGGTGGAAATCCGCAGTCCGAGCTCCGAAATCCGAACCGGCAGCGGCAGAGTCCTCGGGCTCGGCGGACGAGGTGATTTTGGCGAAGTAGTCCAACGTGAGCAGTTTCTGCTCGTGGCCGTAGAGGGCGCGCAGGCGTTCCCGCAAGGCGGCGAGTCGGGCCGACGCGTCGCTGCCGATTTTGACGGCGGGCAATTGCCAGACCAATCGGCCGTCTCTTTGAAAGTTAAAGGCCACTTCCGGGTAGGCCAGCGCCGCGAGGGTCAGGTAATGCTGGATGTGCGCGGACTCCGTTTCTTCCGTGCGCAAGAATTTGCGGCGCGCCGGCAAATTGAAAAATAGCTGGCGCACTTCCACCGCGGAGCCCGGTGCGCTGCCCGCCGCCTTGACTTCCAGGATCTTGCCGCCATGGATGATGACTTGCGTGCCTTCGGGCGATTCGCTGTCGCGCTCTCGGGTGGTGAGCGTGAAGCGGCTGACGCTGGCGATGCTGGGGAGGGCCTCGC
>SESF01001040.1_pt1 | contig 12284 bp, 10 predicted proteins | sample 3171521 | NCBI WGS metagenome assembly SESF01 (sample SAMN10866945, study PRJNA518727) | freshwater metagenome | biome: subpolar coniferous forest; feature: holomictic lake; material: water; isolation source: holomictic Lake 227, 6 m and 8 m depth | place: Canada: near Kenora, Ontario | collected...
GAAAGCCTCCCACTCGTGCGTCTCGTCCCAGTTGATGGCGTCGCTGGCGGCGATGCCCAGGCGGGACACGTGGAGGAAGAACTCCGCGTCGAACAGGGAGAAGGTTACGGCGTTCAGGTCCCGGGCCGAGCGCCGGAGCCGGTCGTAGAGGTCTTTCTTCTCTTTCCAGTAGACATCCGAACAGGAGTTCTGGAACGACTCGTTTTCCCTCTTGAGGCGGTCAAGCTCCACCTGGACTTCGTGAGGCACCGTGGTCGAGGCCTTGACGGAGCGGACTACCCGGACGAACAGGAGGTAGAGGCCAATCCAGAACAGGGCGATGGACATGGCCTGGACGACAGGGTTGCCGTTGTAGAGGAGTACGAACTGCTCCCACACGCCGGGGCCGGGAACGGCGGGATTCATGGCTCAGGTGTTCGTGAAGGCCTGGACGCCCAGGACGGCGGTCCCCGCCCCGATCATGACCCCGGCCATCACCGAGGCGGTCGGGTTGAGGAAGGCGAAAACAATCCCCGAGATGATGAGCAGGAAGGCGCTCACCCGTTTCGAGGATACGTCTCCGGTCGGTCCCGCCAGCAAGTTGCCGAAGGGACCTTTCTTGGGGGGGAGGGGGGAGGGGGTGGTCGTGTCGCTCATTATTTTTTCTCCTTCTTTTCTTTTTCGTCGGACCCAAGCTCTTTGATGTCCTTCCAAATTTTCATGAACCTCAGCGGGCGCAAGAGGATCATCTTGATCAAGGGAGTGCCAGCCAGGCCTCCCACCGTACAGACGAACGCGGTCGTCCTCTCATCCTGCCAGCCTTCGGGAAAAAGATTCTTTCCGAAAAAAACCCCGAGGCCGATGACCAGGGAAGAAGCGAACACGAGAGGCCAATCTCTAGGCGTCTTGGACGGAACGAAGAAATCCTTGATGAAAGTTCCGGCCAATGCAAAAACGACGCAGAGGAGGCTTTGAAGAAAGGCATCGAGGTTGAGCAAAAAGAAACCTCCGGGACCATGGTCAAAGATTTTCGGTCTTGCTCGTCCGGGCCTCCATGATGTAGGTGCCGAGGAAGCAAACGATGAACAGGATGCAAAGCGAGATGGATAAAAGTTGTTTCAACAGAATGTTTGCTTCAAAACCGGCTTCGGTAGTCTTGACGTCGTTGTTGTACTTTTCAAAATTGGCCCGGTGGACCGGGTTGGTGTTCATCTGGTCGATGAGGTTGAATCCGGACACGATGATCAGTTGCCTAGTGGAGTTCCGCATCCCCGCTGGCGAGACGTTGGGTTTTCCTGTCATGTCCCTCGTGGGGTCGATGTACTGGGGAACCAGGAACTCGTAGGAGGCCAGGGCTTCAAGCGTCGGGTACTTCATGAACAGGGCCTGGAGGGAGTCTATCGAAAATTCTTTCACGGTGTATTCCGGGATCCTCGGCTTCAGGAAGCTCCACCCGATGAGGGCGTCGGTGCGCCCCTGCTCGGCGAGGGTGGGGATCTGTTCCACGATTCTCTGGATTGCCCCCTCGGCTAGAACGGGAACGGCATGGAGCGTGTATTCTTTCTCGAAGGTCCTTGTCCGGCCCAGGGCCGAGCAGTTGAGGGAGAGGTCGCCGACGATGCCCACGTCCTTCATCAGGGCGAACGGGTCGTTGTTGTCGTTCTGGACGCCGTTGAGCCACTTGCCGGTAAAATTCTTGGCGACGAGGTTGATGATGGGGTGGTTGTTCTGATTCAAGTTGTCCAGGTCGTTCGAGAGCGTCCGCTCGGGGTGGAGCTTGTAGAACTCCAAGATGTCCATCTTGACGGATTTCGCCAGGTCCATTCCGAACTGGTTGGCGTCGATCAGGTACCCGGACAAGGCGCCCTCGACGTAGCCGAACTGGCGTTCCCGGATGTCATGCACGGCCAAAACTTTCTGCTTTCGAAGCTCGCTGACTTCTGTGTAGGAGAACAGGGCGAGAGCGGCCAGAAATGATGCTACAAAGAATCCGGCCAGAAATATTTTGCGGGTCCAGGACATCGTTGGGTTCCTCCGAGGCTACATCAGAATAGTCCCGTGGAGCCTGTGAGCAGGAACTAACCCCGAGAAACTCCGCCCAGCCGGTCAGCCTGGTTTTCAGGAAATCTCTTGTAGTAGCCCTCGGCCTTCAGGAATCCGGCGTAGGTGAGCCGGTTCATGACCAAGGAAGGGATTCCGACGAGAACGAGGTAGAGGGGGCCGAGCCGGAGCGACTGTCGGCAGTGCCCCCACTCATGGTCCAGGACATGCTCGGCGTTCACGGCGGCGCTCCGCTCCCACACGATGATGAAAGGCCAGAGGGAAACCCCCAAGACGCTCTCGACCGGCACCAGCCACGCTCCCTTGAACCGGCGGAGGGCGTAGACCCCCTGGAACCGGGTGCGGAGACCCAGCCACAGGACGACGAACCCTCCGACCAGGGCCTGGGGGAGTTGCCACAGAACCAGCAAGAGAAACTTGAGGGTTTGCATCGGTCAGTCCCTCACCAGATTCCGAAGCGCATACAGAATCTGTCCCAGCTCGACGCCCTTGGCCTGGTCGCCCTTGGGGTCGATGGCGCCGAGGTCCTCTTCGGAAAACTTGCCGTAGAGCGATTCTTTGGTGATCTCCGAGGGGTCATCGAGAAGCGGGGTGATGGCCTTGTTGTACTCTTCGACGCTCTCGGCGGGGATCGTCTTGTTCCCGGTCGGCTCTTTGCGCTCAGGAGTTCCGGGGGTGATGACGCCGTCGATGTCGGTCGGAGGGATGGCGGGGATGGTCCTCATCTCCTCGACGCCGTATTTCTCGAACAGGGCCTGGCGCTCCTTGTCGAAGCCAGCCAGCTCGTCGTTGAGCTTGCCGAGGATCTTGATGGACCGCACGCGGACGGTGCCTGTCAGGTCGGTGCCGAAGATGGCCACGAGCTTGTTCAGGCTCTCTCGGATGTCGACGACCTCGCCGGTCGGTAGGGGCTTGGGGGCCACGGGCACGGGGGCCTGGGCCGGGGTCATGGGATCAGACATGGTTGAAGTTCTCCTCTTCAAAAAGAATAGTTCCGCTTCGGTTTTTCAGAATTCCAGGCCGGACTTTTCGAGATAGGGCAAGTACGTCGAGTTGTAGTGCCTAGACCCATCGAACGGCCAGAGCCTTCGCCAGCCCTCGCCTACGGTCGTGGCTCTCCCGTGCGCCACGTAGCCCAAGAGCCAAAGGGGGAGACACGGCACGGGGTCTCCGGTCAGGTTGACCCGGTGGAACGACGACCCGGGAGACCGGTCCTCCAGCCAGCGGATGACCGACCGGCTCTCCGGCTCGACACACCCTATCGTTGCCAGACCGACCCCGGTGACACGCATCTTGGGGGTGGCCAGAGACAGAGCGTCGGCATACAGGTAGAGCGCGTGGGTTCCGCCTTGCGACCGTCCGGAAATCAGGAGGTCGGTGGGGTTCGCTCGGATGATCTGGTCCAAGACCTGGTCCCGGAAGGAAAGGTACTCCTCGACGAACCCGCGAGTGCCGACGATGGCCCGGCCCGTTCCCTTGAGCAAAAAGAATTTTCTTTCGAGTTCAAAATTCTCTTTCCAGTCGGCTGTCGGAGGAAAGGTCGGAGGCCCCTTGGTTTCAAAGAACCCAACGGCCACGGTCCCGTCCTTTTGATATACGACGACGTTCCGGGTCGCATCGTCGATCTGGGCGAGAAGAGTCCATCCCGAGTCCTCGGGAGGATTGCACATGGCGAGCCGGTCGTAGAAGAGGATGGATTTCACGGGTTACCTCAAGGGGTCGGCAGACCGCTCGTGGAGGGCTCCTCGTCGACCGGCACGCTCGCATCGCCCACCACGTCGGTCTCGGCGTCGGTGAAGCCTGGGATGGCGCTGTGACGCTCGTAGATGACCCGCTTGACCAGCGAGGGGTCGTTGACCAGCGTCATGCCCATGAAGAACTCTCCGGGGAGCGAAACGTCCCGGGTCGTCAGGGGTTGCCGAAGCTCGGTCTTCCTGGCGGCGGCGTCCCGGTACAGCTCGAAGGTCAGCGTGCCGTAGCCCCAGCCCTCGGGGCCTCCACCCATGCCGGGCATCATGCTGGAAGCCCCTCCGTTGAAGACCGGAGGAATGATTCGGGTCAGCCTCCAGTAGTTGCCGGTGACTCCGGCCTGGTTCGTTTCAGCTTTGATCAGCGCCATGATTTTTCTCCTTTTGAAAAACGGTCAGCTTTGAGACACAACCGATCAAGAAATTCTGTAGATGTAGAATATAGCGACATATGCAGGAATAGATGCCGCGCTTGTAAAAACTAGAAAACCTTTCGAGGCCGTATACCCTGGGGAAGTTGAATTGTACTTTCCTCCGATTTGGACGTTCCAATTCAACGAGGTGACATAGTAGCTTTCTGTACTTGCCTGTCCAACATAGAAAGTGCTGTTTGTCGCTGTCGAGGCTAGGTTCATGAACATGATGATGGCTTCGCCTACTCGTAAATAAGTGGTGGTCTGCGTGTAATTGCCATTTGTCATATAATAAGTTTGAGCATTTCCAGCGCAATCATTATAGCCCAGTCTTATTGCGCCTTTCCCTTCAATCGTGCCTGTAGTGAGAATACTGCGACCGACTCCTGATACAGCTCCGATGCTGAGGCTCCCTGCAATAGTATTTGCTGAGGTCGCACTGGAAATATTCAATACTCCACCGACCTCAAAATCTCCCAAAAAATAACTTTTTGCAGAGGTCCCCGAATAAATAGCATAGTTGTTGATGGTTCCCCCGGATATTGCTCCTATCCTGATCCCATAGTTTGTCCCAGCGGCTCCGGTGACATCTATACCCAGACCCACAGCAGAGTTACCAGTGGCCGTGCTGTTTGCATAATAAGCGTAGTTGACCAAAGAGCTTGTTCCCGACATATTGACATTTACACCAAACACCCCACCGGCGCTTGATACCCCACCGGCAGAGTGTTGCACGTCTATTCCGAATACATTGGTGTTCATGTTTCCGCTAAAATTTATACTTAGAGCTTTGGCATTCGAGGCAGACACATTGGTTAGGGTGAGGTTTGTCGAGTTAGAGAAAGAAACGGAATTTATTATAGAAACGTTTCCTGTGCTATCAATGGCGAGCGGAGTAATCGTTCCCCCTGTCGGGTGAGTTCTCCTGATTTGAAAGTTATCAGCGCCGACCATCCCTGCTACCCAGTAGGCATTGGTACTCAAGCCGAGATACCTGCCGTATGAGATCACTGCGTCAGATCCATAGGAGGTGACATAAGGATTTCTCATCATGATCCCGGCGTATCCGTTCACGGCACCGATGGTTGCATACCGTGTACCCGCCGTCTCAGAGGCAGAGCCGGAAACCCCATCCCCCCACCAAGAAGTAGCCATGACGGCAAAATGTGCCCAGGTCCCCGATGCTCCAGGCATCGAGGTTACCAGCAAATTTGCTCCGGATGTGTAAAGGCTTGTGGCGTTCAAGTACATCGTATTGCCGGAGGTCGATCCTCCGGGATAGAAGTACAGGGTACTGCTTGATCCAGTGATAGTCGGAATGGCCGCGCCGTAGACTCCGCCCCATGAAAGGTTGTCTGTCGCAGTGAGAACGATTCGAGGGGCTGTTATCGTATCGGACACCGTGAGTGTCGAATAGAGCTTCGTTGCCCCGCCGACATTCAAGGCTCCGAGGATCGAGAGAGCGCCTCCAACCGTCGAACCGCCCTTGAGTTGGGCCATGCTAGAAATTTCCTACGAAAAAAAGAATTTTCACGGGGGAGTCCTCTCTCAGAATAGTTGAATCCAAAAAACCCAGGGCTTTCAAAGGCTGTCCTCGATGAGGCCTGTCGCCATGACCCGAGTCTTCCCGAGGTGGGAACCGGCTCGAATCTGGTCGAGCTGGGCGGTCGAGAAGGCGGTTTGAGCCACGACGAGGTCTCGGTAGTAGGCGTTGCAAGGGTATCCTCCATCCCACCCTCCGAGTTGAAAGTCCCAACTGCCGAAGGTGTTTACACAAGCCGTCGCCGTAGTCGGTCCGGTGAAAGTGTAGGACGCACGAAAATCTATCCCGGTGATAGTCACGGTGACGGTTGTTCCGGATTTTACCAAACTGATAAACTGCCACTCCCCGAAGTATGTCCCCCACACCGAGGTGCCGGTTATAGTGTTCGAGCTGTTCGCCTTCCCCCATCGAGCGGCGAATGTCGCTCCGGCGCCTGCTCCGCCCATAGACTCGTGGCTGAACGAGGTCATGTTGTCGAGGTAGGTTCCCACCGGTTTCTTCCAGTAGCAAATCGACCAAGATCCCGACCAGTCCAAGCCGATGGACGCGTTGAAGTTGAACATTAAAAGGGACAATCCTCGAGTACCAACCACGGAGGGAGTTCTGAAAGGCTTCAGTTCTATCTGAGGCTGGTTGACCAGGAAATGCCCATTGAACGCCCCTACCGTGTTCCCCGTCACCGAGGGATAAACCAAGAAAACGCCGGTAGCCGCCGCGTCTGCCCATGTAGTGGACCAGGCCATGGTTTGGAACTTCGGTCGGTCCGAACCATGCCAGATAGGCCCGTACAAGCCCGGAGCCCCGCTCCCTTCCGTGTCGCTCCAAAGGACCGCGTTGCAGTCATCGGAAACCCAGCCCTTGTACGAGAAAGTTATGGCGGTACCTACCGCATAGGGTCCGATGTCCCATCGACCCATGTATCCGTAGGAGTTTCCCAGCCAAGTTGCCTGAAGGCATCCAGATGTGTATTTGTACCATTGGACGCCGTCGATGATAGGCCCGAGGGAATACGGGCGGGAATAGTTTTGCCATGCCGCGAAAAGGTTCGTCGTCGCCGTTCCGACCCAGACCGCCCCGTCCTCATAGGCGAGGTTGGTCGCGACCGCCGCGCCGAACATCTTGGACTGGAACTCCAGGGTGTCGTCGGCAAGAGGCCAATGGTAGTATCCGTCGAAGACAAATTCTTTTTCCTGGAACTCTCTCCCGTGCGTGATGAGCCTACCCGCCGTGCTGATGGTACCGACGCTGTTGGCCAGGGACATGACCTGCTGGTCGGTGATTTTCAGGTTGTACAGGGTCAGCTTTCTCATTCGGACACCCTGCGTTCCGTTCTGAGGGTATCCTAGTCTCAGGTTGGGGATTTTGGAGATGTGGGTGGAGGCGGTGGTTCCAGCCGAGGCCACCATGACCCCGTTTATCCAGAGGTACTGGTTGGTGTCGTTCCAGGTGATGGCTATCGAGTACCACGTGTTGAGGTTTATCGGGGTCGTGGTCTGCGTTGCTCCGCCTCCGTTGGGCTCGTGCATGTAGGCGTAGTTGGTTGACCAGTTGATGCCGAAGAAGAACCAAGCGCCCCCGTAGGCACCGTTGTCGATGAGGTGCGTCACCGTTCCGTTGCAATACTGGGTCACCAGAACCTCAAACGTGATGCTCCCTCCGTTCGTCGAGGAGAAGGGCGTCGAAGCTCCTTGCTCCATGGCGATGGAGGCGTAGCCTATTCCCCGGGATATAAAGCTCGGACTGTACGCGGTAGGAGTCGATCCTGTCTCCACCTGTAGGTCGTAGATGCTGATGTCGATTCGAGAGGTTTCATACCCATACACGGTAAAGTTGTTGGTGGAGGCGTTGGTCGTAATCGTTCCCCACACCAAGAACCAGCCGTTATCCAGCGGAATCATTCGGCTAGTGCTGAAAATATCTGTGGTGGCAAGGATTGAATACATCCAGTTCATTTCCACAACTCGAATCAGCCCGGCGTTTGGCGTTGCTGGCTGTCTCCACCTGACTTTCGCGGAAATGACATACGCGGTGCTGACCCCTGGGAACATGACATTGTATTGGTACCAGTATCCGGAAGTGCCAGCGGGATTGCCTCCGCTGAACGTGACGCCTCGGTAAACTCCTCCGGGAGGGAGGAAATAGTTTGACGTTACGCCATATCCTCCGTTAGACGTGTTTTGCGTGCCAAGGCCATTGGGAGTTCTGTTGTAGCAGGCCCGCTCCACGGAAAGTCCCAGCCCGTCCTCAGTGATGGGCGCGGGACCGGGAGTGTCGGTGAAGTACCATTTCAGGTCTTTGACCCAGACTGTATCGGTTGCGGAGGGGTAATCGACGATGATGAGGAACCTCACCCATACGGTTCCCGGATGAAAGGCGCTGTAGTTCGTCGTGCTGGCGTCCGTGCCTGTGCGAGCCGTGCCGGTAACTGAGTTGGTATAGGTCGTCCAGGTGGTCGGGGTCGCTCCCCCGACCTTTCCGAAATAGTCATAGCTTCCCGGATGCCCGGGGAGAAGAGACACGTCGGTGTCGTAGGAAATCGTTCCGAGGTAGAGGTTGACGTCCGCGCCTGAACCGCTTTTCACAGTCGCCGAAATCCACCAGTGCTTGGTCGTGTCCACCCGCATGTAGAAGTTCGACGCGAACACGTTGACGCTGGTGAACTTGAAGGCACCCTCAACCGAGTCCCAGACGCTACCCGCCGACCAGTTGGCAGGGTCTCTCCAGTCTACCGAGAGGCAGTCGAGGATGTTGACCCCGGAGGACATGCCCTCGTTCAGTTGCCAGCCAGAGAGCGTGTCGATGCCACCCCCCGCCCCGTCGAAGGGAAAGTGCATCATCGCGCCGGAGACGTCGTTCGGTAGCCTCTCGTTGACTGTCCCCTTGAGCAGGAGCTGACCTGATTTCTTGATTCTCGCGACCGTCGCCAAAGATTTTTCCCCTCGTCAGAATAGTGGGTTCGGGAAATTCCAGGAAATTATTTTTCTTGGAAAAATTAGTTGATGATGAAGTCGATGGAGGCTTCAGTCGAGTTGTACTGGACCTGGACCTTTCCGCTGGTAGGGCCGAAAGAGAAATTCCCGAGGATCTGGACCCGGTCGCCGTTGTCTACCGGTGCGGTTAGAACGGTGCTGTCTCCGAACAGCGTGTTTCCGGAGGACAGCAGGGTCATGACGACTTTCGCGGTGTTTCCGGCGTTCGAGTAGTTTCTCAAGCCGACATGGGGGTTGGCCCCCGCAAGATTGGTGCTTGAGGACCAGGCAAAGTCCATGAAGGTGACGTTGGACCCCGGGGTTCCGATGACAAACTTTTGAAAATTCGTGTCCCCGCTGTTTTTGCCTCCAAGAGAAAGAGCCGCCCCGTGGTTTGCATTCACGACCCCGCTCATCAACTGGACGACAGGGTAGTCCCCCGAAAGCCCTATTCCAGGGCGGTCTGCCCCGTCGGAATAGATGCCCTGCTGGGCGTCGACGGAGGCTACAGAATTTCCATTGATATGAAATCTTCCGAAAGGAGAAGCTAGAGATCCCAGCCCAACGGCTCCAGCATTGGTTATGCGAATCCGCTGTGAATTTCCTGTGTACATGACAAGGTCATACGAGTTGCGAGCGTAGAGGATGAAAAGGTTGGCGCTTGGGTAATTCTCTTGAATGAAAGATCCGCCGTTGAGCTGAACATACGGTGCCGTTGCCCCCGAGCCGACATTGATCGCCGACGCACCTGCGACAGGATACGTTGTGAGAGTTCCACCCGCAAACTGCATCAAGTGGACGTCTGCCGAATCTGTCCAGAGAAAAATTGCGTTTATAGGACTCACCTGTTTTGCCCGGAAGATCATGCCCCAGGAAGCATCCGAGTAGATCGACCCGGCTTGGTACACACCTCCCGTGCCGATGACGAGGTTCTGCCCGAGGGTGAGCATCCCCCCGACCTTCGTGTTTCCGGTGATCGCCATCGAGCCTAGGACTGTCGAGCTTCCAAGTTGTGCCATGATTCTATCCTTCGATTAGCTGATTCGCGGAAAGCTGGTTGACGCTGTTGAGGATCAAATTCTTCGGGTTCTTGTACAAGAATAGCTGGGCGATCTCGGTCGGGGTGATGACGCGGTTGTAGATCCGGTACTCGGCGAGGCCCCCGTCGAAGACTGGGAATCCTGCCTGGCTGAACACGCTCGCGTTTGTTCCCGACGGGTTGTTCGCCAAAGCTCCCCCTCCGGTACCGGAGAGGACACCGTTCACCCAGATGTCGGTCAGGCCGGTGGTCTTTCCCTTGAACACGATGGCGACATGGTTCCAGGCGTTCACGTTCAGGGTGACCGCCGAGGGGCCAGTGTAGGAGACGGCGTCGGAGACGAGGTAGTTCCAGGAGTTCCCGGCCGCATTGCACCAGAAAGCATCCCCGTTGATGACGGCCCAACCGACGTTCGTACCGATGGCAAACCGGTTGATGGCTCCCGCGACAGGGTAGATCCAGAACGACCGGGACCAGGTCGTGGCCCGAACCCAGGGATAGTGCGTGAAGGCGAACCCAGAGGCTCCTGTAACGCTGTGGCCGAAAGGGCCGGATGCCGTGTAGACCGGAGCCTGGGTCTGAACGCCGTTGATGCCGGAGCCGGACGCGTCCAGGAGGTTGTTGTTGAACCTGTAGTAGACAACCAGGTCGTTGGTCGGAGGCATTTCGTTGGCCGTCCCGACTTGGTACTGGCCTGTCGAGAGGAGCTTCGCGCCGTTTTCATAGAGAGCCGTCACCTCAGCCTGCCCGATGTTCCTGTTGTAGAGAACGACCTCTCCGATCATGCCGTTGAACCAGTTCCCGCCAGCTTCCCGCCCAAGATACCCTGCCACCGCTGTGAGGGTGTTGTCGGAGGAGACAGTCCCCGCGGCGTAGGTTACGGTCTGGGCGACACCGTCGATCCAAGCTCCATTCGCTCCCCCGAAAACCCAAACGATATGGTGCCATTTCCCATCTTTGAGCAGAGTTTCTCCGGTGCGGACGTACATGGCAAGGGTCGCCCCGGCACCGTAAAACGATAGACTCTCATCTGCATACCCGCCTGTCGAGTTCCCGATGCCGATGTAGAAGTTCGGGGTCGGGGAGGTGATGATTCCAGCCCAAGCATTGCTGGTGGAGAAGGCGTGGTTGAACCAGACCGAGATGGATTTGACGCCTACAGGGAGAGTGAAGTTTCCATATTGACCCGCGCCGTTGAGCCGGAGGGCGTTCCCCTTGATTCCTCCCGCCAAGCTGGGAATGGTGGCGCTCTCCACTCGAATATAGGCGATCTCGAAGGTCTGCCCCGAGGTGGCGGCACCGTCGGGAATGTCGAACCGGATCTGCGTGATGTTTTTTCCCGCCCAGTAGGAACTCATGTCGAGGTCCACATCCACCCAGGTGTTCAGCGAGGAGAGGGGGGAAGAAAACGGATTGCTGTACTGGGTGCCAGCGAAATCCAAGATCCACCAATTTCCGGTAGCCACCGTTCCCGCTGTCTGACGGATGCGGAATCGCACATGGTTGTAGGTGCCCCCGCTGAACGAAGCGAAGGTCTTCCCCCAGTAAGGGTCTGTTCCCGAGACAACGTGCTGGAGGGTTCCCCCGGGTAAAGCCGTGATAGTGCATTGATACTGCGCGGTCCAACCGTCAGTTCCGGCCAGAAAGTTGCTGTTGTAGATGCTGGGCGTGATGATAAGCAAGGAATTATTTTTTTCATCAAAAACATTCGACCCGGAGACGTTGTTCATAGTCCACTGAGTCAAGACCCCCTGATAGGCTGGGTTGTTCAGAAGGTTCGGATTTTCCCTGAGAGCCAGGAGGTCTCCCAAGCTCGGCTCGGTTCCGTCGACGAGGTCTACCCTGGGGCGGTAAAAAAACTGGAAAGCGTTTCCGTTGGCAGAACCTTCATGGTAGGCTCGAATCGTAGAGTACAGGTTGTCGGATCCCCAGGCGAATTCGCCCAGAGTAGCAAACAGAATGCTCCCGTCGGAGGCATAGACTTTTCCTTCATTGGTGGGGGATGCGGTTCCGGTGGGTTGCACAAACCCTACCAGCAAACACCAGTTGCCCAGTACAGCAGACTCAATGTTAGCCGATGTTACAAAATACGGGTTTGTTGCCGAAGCCAGCCCTATCCCGGTCTGTAGGCAGACAAGCCCCGTAGGGTTTGTTCCGCTGGCATCAATGTCTCCGTGAGCGCCGAAATACACATATCCGGCAGTATAGTTTTCTTTTTTCAACCAAACGGAGAATCTGTACTTCTTTGTCCGGTCGATTGGGAAGACCGCATTGTCCCAGCCCCCGCCATTCCCTCCCGTAGACCCCCAGACAATATCGGTAGCTCCCTGAGGGTTTGTCCAGGACAGTATTTTATTTCCTGTATTTCTGATAGTGAAGCCGAACTGGCTGGTTTGAACTTGGGTGTTGGTCCAGGTCGAGTAGTCAACCAAGGATTTTTTGTACGGAAGACCAACCTCCTTGAACTCCTGGGCAATCAAAGCTCCGGTATCCGCGAGGGAAGCTCTGGTTTGGTAGAGTTCCAGAACGTCA
>SESF01032575.1_pt1 | contig 12277 bp, 9 predicted proteins | sample 3171521 | NCBI WGS metagenome assembly SESF01 (sample SAMN10866945, study PRJNA518727) | freshwater metagenome | biome: subpolar coniferous forest; feature: holomictic lake; material: water; isolation source: holomictic Lake 227, 6 m and 8 m depth | place: Canada: near Kenora, Ontario | collected...
CCAGTGACAAAGTCTTCTCAAGTCATTGTAGGAGACGACGTTAGAAGTCTCTGATCTCTTGGCCTGCTACCCACACCTCCGCTTATTCGGAACGTGCTGATTAGAGACTCCTTACGTCGTCTCCTACAGCTTCAGATTGGAGCCCCTATAACCGACTTTGTCACTGGCCGTGGAGTTGATGTGTGATCGGGCGCGGCACTGGGTCATTTCGCAGGTGAGGCCGGCTGAGCCATTTTGTCACTGGCCCGGCCTCGGAGTTCGGCGGCTGCGAGTACAGGGTGGACGTGTGGCGGGGCAGTTGGTTGAATGGCGGGGTTGGATGTTCACCGCATGGCTGAGAAACGCATAGATAATTTGAGCCGACCGGGGACGGAAACAGCTTCCTTCCCTCCGGGGCTGCACCATGCCTACCTGTTTGCGACCTTCAACGCGTTTTCCTACCAGGTCGTGCTCAATAGCCCGATGGTGCTCTATGCCAAGACGCTCGGCGCCAGCGCCACGGTGCTGGGGATCATCGCCGGGATGATGCCACTGCTGGTTATCTTCCAGATTCCGGCGGCCAATTACATCCCGCGGGTCGGGTTCAAACGGTTCGTTTATGCCGGCTGGGGTATGCGGGTCATGTTCATCTTTGGGATGGCGCTGGTGCCACTCACTATCGTCTTCCTGACGCCCGAAAGCTGCCTCGCGCTGATGCTGATGCTGCTGTTCTTTTTTAACTTATCGCGGGGTATCTCGAGCTGTGCGTGGCTGCCCTGGATCACCGCGCTGGTCCCGGCGCACTTGCGCGGTAAGTACCTGGCCCGCGACGCCGCCGTCCAGAACCTGGCCGGCTTCATCACCTTCCTGCTCGCGGGGGCCTGCCTGGCGGGAGATCCGCGCCCGTGGAAATTCGCCAGCCTGTTTGCTTTCAGCGCCATCATGGGGGCGGTGAGCCTGACCTTTCTGAAGCGTATCCCGGATGCCGAGATGTCCGAGGAAACCCGCGCCTCGAAAGGCCGGGTGCCGTGGCTCGAAATGATCCGCTATCCGCCGTTCAAGCGGCTGCTCTGCGCCCTGGTGGCTTATTCGGTGGCTTATGGCGGGTTGACGGCTTTTGTGGTGGCGTTCCTGAAGAGCGAAACGGCCATGTCCGAAAGCCAGATCTTGCAGGTGAGCTCCATCGCCTTTCTGGGCGGTCTCAGCAGTCTGTGGCTGCTGGGCTCGCGGCTGGACCGGATGGGGAGCAAACCGGTGCTGACGTTTTGTTTTGCAGCGTGGGTGGCGGTGCTCGGGGGCTGGATCTGCCTGTCGGGCGGCGTCTTGCCGGTGAGGCTGGGCAGTGTGCTCGTGCTGCAATTCCTGATGGGGCTGTTGGCGTCGGTGATCCAGATGGCCATCACGCGGCTGGCGATGGCGGTGATACCGGTGATGGGCCGCAACCATTTCTTTGCGATCTACTCCACCATCGGCAACGTGACGCTGGGCCTCGCGCCTATCGGCTGGGGCTTGCTTATTGACGCCGTGGGTGCTCGCTCTCCGATCTGGCTGGGGCTGGCGTGGAACCGGTTTACGATCTTCTTCGCCGCTGCCGCGGTCGCCTACGCGGTGACGCTGGCGCTGGCCCGCAGGTTGCACGAGCCTGAGGCGGCCAGCATGGAGGATTTGCTCCGCGAGTTACTGATTCAATCGCCGCAACGGTTCTGGATACGCTTCTGGCCGCGAGGCGGAACGTGAGCCAAGACCGGTCCGTCAGGGCGGACGCTGCGCGGCCTTCTGAGGTGTCTGTAAAATCGGGCGCTCTGTTCCCCCTCACCCCTGCCCTCTCCCCAAGGGAGAGGGTGAATCGCAGTCCGACTGTCAGCACGTCGAGCGCTACGAATCAGCCAACGCGTGGTTGTCGGTGCTCCCTCTCCCCTCGGGAGATGACCGGGGTGAGGGGGAAGGAGTCTTATCCGATCATCTTCCCATGCAGCACGGGGCGCTTGTCATTGGGCGAGGGATTCATCTGGGCGATGCTGTTCATGAAGCTGATATGGACAGATTGATCTTCGAAACGGCACGTGACGGTGTCGTGATGCGGGGTTTCGTAATAGCGCAACATCGCCTGGAAGGTGTTCGGGTCTGTCCAGGCGCCGCTGGCTGCGACTTTGGATTTCGTCCCCTTGGGAGGCGCGCCGCCGGAGATGAGCCTGGGCGGGGTGCCGGGGAGGGCAGTCTCGCCGCGATGCCAACGGCCGCTGCCGCAGGAGATGGGATACGCGATGCGGCTCTCTTTCAGGGTGAGCAGGCAACCATCACGGTCGAATGTGAGCGAGGCGCTTTCCAGGCCCAGATCATTTGCTTCGAGTTGGAAGACCTTTCCTGTGACGCGGCTGGCCAATGGCGGAGACGCCTGCCCTTGCAGAGGAGCCAGGGCCAGTGAAGCGAGCTTCTGCTGCAATTCGGCCTCGGAATGCTGGTCGCGGGGCAGTGGCGTTTCTTTCATGGCGGGCAATAGATGTTTCCAGACCAGGTTCAGCTCGCCTTGCATGTCGCTGGCCTCGGCAGTGATCGCCACCACGGCGTCCTGCTCCGGTATCACGATCATGAATTGCCCGAAGGCACCGTCGCCGCGGAAGGCATTATGCCGGCAGCGCCAGAACTGGTAGCAATAGCCCTGCAACCAGTCGTTCTGATTGTTCGGACGACCGGGCTTTGCGGGCAGGGGTTGCTGGATCTTGAAGGTCGTTGCCTCCTCCACCCATTGGGCGGGAAGCAACTGCCGGCCATGCCAGACGCCTTTTTGCAGGTATAACTGGCCAAACTTGGCGAGGCCCTCGGTCTGAATGCTCAGACCCCAGCCGCCGACGTTGATGTCGCGCGGGCAGGTCTCCCAGGTTTCGCCTCGAATGCCTAATGGTCCGAAGAGCCGGGGCTGGAGGTAATCGAGGATCTTCTGTCCCGTCACCGCCTGGATGATGGCCGAGAGCATGTAGGTGGCGGCGCTGTTATACAGGAACTGGGACCCCGGCGGGTTGGGAATGGGCGCGGCCAGGAACGTCCTCACCCAGTCTTGCTGCTCGACCATGGACTGGCTCGGCTCCGGTGAGTTGCCGGCTGACATCGTTAGCAGGTCCTTCACCCGCAACGCCGCCAGGTTGTCGCTGACTTTGTCGGGCAGGTCATGAGGGAAGAAGGATACTACTCGGTCCTCCACACGGAGCTTGCCGTCGGCTACGGCGAGCCCAACCGCCGTCGAGGTGAAGCTCTTACTGAGGGAGTACATGGTGTGGATGTAGTCCGGCCCGTAAGGCGACCACCATCCCTCAGCAACCACCCGGCCATGACGGACCAGCATGAAGCTGTGCATTTCATGTTTGCTATGCTGGACCGCGTCGAGGAAAGCGAGGATGCCCGCCGAGGACACCCCTTCCGCTTCCGGTGTGCTACGGGGAAGCTTGCCCGCCCCGGCCATCGAGGGGACTGTCTGGCACCCGGGCACAAACGAAAGGAGACCAACCCCAGCCGTGCCGACGCCAACCTGTTTTAGAAAGGCTCTGCGATTCGATGTCATAAAGGGAGCATTTGACCATCACGACCCGAACACTTCCCAAAGCGGCTGGTCCCGCTACGGGAGTGGCGCTTGAAGCTCGGGGGAGGCTAAAGCGAGGTGTTGGGTCACCGCCTCGGCCATGGTGCTTACGTTTTGGAGCACCTCGCGGGCGCGTTCGGGGTTGGGGATCTTGAGCCCATACTGCTTGTCGAGCGCCACAACCAACTGGAGGGCGTCCACAGAATCCAAGCCAAGGCTGCCCGGGCCGAAGAGGGCCTGCTGGTCGCCAATCTCATCTGCCGAGATCTGCAGCATGAGATTCTCGATCATCAGCCGCTTGATGTCTTGCTTGAGCGCCGCCGTGTTATCCATGTCAGAACGCAGTCATCGATTTTACGCCCAAAGTCTGTGAGGAAGCAGGTTCCGGAGCAAGCCAAAAAGGCCGCTGCAGGCGGTAATATTTCATCCAGTTCGCCGGATCATCAATTTGCTCCGTATTCAAACAGCCTGCTGGACATGGCGAATCAGACTGGTTACAAAATGCCCCCCATGATTCTTGGCCTGAGCTTTGCCAGTCTGGCTCGCCGGAGTGGACGCTTGATTCGAACTGGCGTCCTGCTCCTGTTGGCTCTCCAGGGTCTCCCCTTGACGAGTATCGCCGCGCTCCCCAGGCGTTTGATTCTGGCACTGGATGGGATCTCCTACCGTGACATGCAGGCTCTGCAGGCAGGGGTCACCTACCAGGACGCCAGGGGCAGGCAATTCCATCGTCAGGCGTTCCACCAGGGGTATTTCCCGGTCAGCCGCATTGTCTCGACGTTTCCATCAACCAGCGATGTCGCGTGGACCGACGTTTTCGGTGATCGCCCGCTGCCGGGTTATCAGCGCACTTATTTCAGCGAGGCGGCAAATTCGCAGGTTGCCATCAACGGGGTCACTACCACGATGGAGCACGAAAGCCAGATGCAGTGGGAGTTGGAGGGCGGATTCCTTCGCGCGCTGGGCTATGTCTATCCGATCCACACGTACAAATACGAGCTGTACAAATTCCCCAGGGCGTTTCTCCGCACCAAGAGCGAGGCGGAAAACTATTACGTTTATGTTCGCACGCCGGATGATGCCCAGCATTTGTCTCGCGATATCTTCGCCATGCTTTGCTCGCTGGATGAAAAACTGCGGGAACTACGCGCTCGTTACAAGGCACAGGAGGGCAGGGAGTTGGAAATCCTCATTCTTTCGGACCACGGCAGCAATCACGCCGGGCCTGCCAAACGCATCACGGTCCAGTCGTTTCTGGAAAAGGCCGGATACCGGATCACAAAGTCCCTCAAGGACCCGAAGGACGTCGTCCTCCCCACGGCTGGGATCGAGACCTGGGTGGAAATCCATAATGCGCCCGCTGAATCAGATCGGCTCCTGCGACTGCTCACGCATTTGGAGGGCGTGGACGTGTTGACCGCCCCGGCTGCGGATCATCCGAACCGGTTTACTGTCATGGATGCGAAGGGCGGGCGGGCCAGCATTGATTGGAATCCCGAGAAGAACTCTTTCCGGTATTCAGCCGAGAGCGGCGACCCGCTCGGCCATCTCCCGGCGGTCGAAGCGCTCACCAAAAAGAACCAGCTCGACCCGGACGGCTTTGCGACGGCTGATGCCTGGATGGCTGAAACCATAGACCATCGCTATCCGCTGGCACTGGAGCGAATTGTCCGGGGACACACACACGTCACCCTCAACCCGGCAACCATTCTTATTAGCCTGGACAACAACTATGTTCACGCCTCGTGGATCATCAAGAAAGGCAGCGAATTTGTGAGATTCGGGGGCACGCATGGGGGGCTGGATGACCTCAACTCGAACGGCATAGTGCTGAGCAGTTATGCACCCACCCAGGACACCTCGACCAGCCGGGTGGCCGGGCTTTTTGAGGATTTCCCGGGACTGCGCAACTTTCGCGCAGAGGGAAGTGGCGCCGAATGGATTTCCGGAAAAGGACAAGCCCTGGTAAGGATCGCCCGAGGGCCGATCGATCGCAATTGCGGCATGTTTCCGAGCAATGAAGTTTTCCTGCGGATTTGGGGACCGAGCCTTGCTCGCGTCGGCAGCGATGCCCCAGTCGAGGTAACGGTTGGGGAAGCCAAGCGTTTCTTGCCCGCGCAGGTTCGCCGGGGAGATCCCACCCCAATAGACGCCTCTGAAAAGCATTGGACGCTCAATCTGCCGCTCTCTCCTCCCGGCAACTGCGCTTATGAAAGAGTCTATGCGCGACCTCCCGACCTGATTCTGGAGCCGCAAAAGGCTTACTGGATTTCGGGCTGGGTTCGCGACCAGCAGAAGCACACCCGGCTCTTCAAATTCGGCTTCCGCACAGACAGCCGCGGCCTTCCGGCGGCGTACTGAGTCGGACGCTTGTGCGCCGGCTGGTTGGGAAGCCGGCAGTCGGGAAGGCAGCTTAGCTCTCGCTGGCGGTAAACTGCTTTCCGTCGCGGGCACAAATCGTCTGTGCCGCATACCGCCCGGAAAGCGCGGCGGACGGCAGCCCCCCGCCCGCTACCACCCAATGGCCAGCCATGTAGAAATCCTCCAGCCCCGGAAGCGTAGAAGGGATGCGTCGGCCGAGGATGCGCGGGGTTGGCAGCCAGCCTTCGTAACTGCCCTGCCAGTTGCCGGTATAGCGGATAAAAGTGGCGGGAGTCGCGATATCGGAACGTTCGAGGTGCTGAGCCAGGCCCGGAAACCGGTTATCGAGGACACCGATGACTTCCCGAATGATCGCCCGCTTCCGGGCCCGGTAATGCTGGCGATTGTGCTTCCGAAGATGGGTCCAGAACTCGCAGCGGGTGGGCAACCGGACCGTCATGATGGTTTTGCCTTCCGGGCAGAGAGCCGAATTGCCACCGAACATTTCGACTTCCATCCGGTCATGCCGCGTTTGGTCATCCACGAGCAGCGGTTGGAGAAGCGGCAAACTAAGTGTGTGTGGGGCATCCGGGAAGGTTTTGTTGATCCCCAGTGAAACCTGGATGAGCGGGGGGAAAAGGTCACAGCTCTGGTACAGGGAGAGGATCTTCTTGTTCACAAAACGGCCTCCCAGCATCTTGAAAATCGTCGCATGGCCGTCCGCGCAGGACACGACGGTTGAGGCCGCGACGACCGTCCCGTCGGCGCACTGCGCGCCGGTGGCACGATTATTCTCGACTCTTATGGACACCACGCGGGTTTTGTACCGCACGGTGCCCCCTAAACGAGCGTAGCGGTCAGCGATCGCTTTCGCAAAGGCCAGGGAGCCGCCAGCGACAAAGCCGCAGTTCTGGCGGGTTCTAAATGCCAGCACCATCACCAGCACCAGGGCCGACATCCGCTCGTTGCTGGCGATGGCTGTGAGCGTTTCGCGCAGGAAACGGTTCTGGTAGCGCGCTAGGTAGGTGGTGATCGGCAGATTCTTCCATTTGAGGATGACGGGCACCATCGGGAGATAACGGAGCCCCGTCCGCATCTTCTCGATCATGGTCATCAACTCCACGGGTTTATCGAGGGGTGGCTCAAGCGGCGCACAGCGACGTGAGGCGCGCACCAGTTGGTCAATAAGGGCCGTGTCTTCGGGCGCGATGCGCTTGAACTCGCGGGAAAGTTCGTCCAGGTCCGCAGGCACGGCCACGGTGTTGCCGTCGGCATCTTCGACCCGCAGTATTTCGTCGTGCGTGAGTATCTTCCGGCCGGCTATCGCGCCGAGTTCCTGCCAGATCTGGTGGAAAGCCGAGGGCGGACGGGTGCCCATCAGCCAGCGCAGGCAGCCGTCAAAAATATACGGTCCCCGGTGCCAGGCGGTGCATAATCCGCCCGGGAGCGCACCGGCTTCAAGGATCTCGGTCTGCAGGCCGTTCATCTGCAGGTAGCAGCCACATGAGAGACCGGCAATGCCGCCGCCGATGATGATGATCTTCCTGGAAGCAGCGGGGGTGACGGTTTCAGTCAAGGCCGGCGGCGCGGGATGGGTCGCTTGGGTTTTCCCCACCTTAATAGCCATCGAAATTATTGTTGGCCGGCCCGGCCTGGAACATCCGGCGCTGAGAGAAGTTAATGACCCAGGACGCCATATTCGCTTTGGTCAATGGGAGAGGCAGTCGCGAAACGATCGAAGGCAGGCTGTAGAACTCCCGACACATTTTATCAACGTTGTGCTCCAATTCTGCCGCCGTGCCGTAGGGGGGCTTGATATAGCAAAGTTGCCCCGGCCAACGGTCAATGTCCTGGCTGTCCAGTATCCGGCCCTGGCTTTGCAGCCGGTCGTAGAGCGGGGTCCCCTTGACGGGCGTCAGGACGTTGAAGTACGCAACCGGCACTTTGTGTTGCTGAAGGAAGTCCAGAGTGGCACGGAAGGCCCCGGCGGTCTCGCCGTCCCAGCCAAAGATGAAGTTCAAGGAATAGCTGATGCCACGCCGGCGGAGGTTGGCCAGCATTTCTCCGTAGCGCGCGGCCTTGTTGAACCGCTTGTTCATGCCCTCGAGCGTATCGGGATTGAGGCTCTCGATGCCGATGTTGACGTGCAAGAGGCCGCTGCGCCGGGCCAGGTCCAGGAACTCCGCGTCATTGCACAGGTAGGAGGACCAGAGAGCGGACCAACGCACCTTGAGGGGGACCAGCGCCTCCATCAGCTCCATGGCATGAGTCCGCTTGCCGCCGAAGTTACTGTCACCGAAGAGAATGTTGCGCGAGCGGCAATGCTTGATTTCCTCGATGACTTCGGCCACCGGCCGGCACCGGTAATTGTCGCCGAGCAAGAATCGCTCGGAGCAGAAGTCGCAGCGGAAAGGGCAGCCCCGGGAAGAGACGACGGTGAAGGTCCTGAATGGGCCATAACGCCGCAAGTCCAACAGGTCGTATCGCGGCACGGGCAAGCCGGCCAGGTTGGGAAGCAACTCGGCCCGATAGCGCGGGCTCAGTCGTCCACGAAGAGTATCCTCCAATACCCGGGGCCAGATGCCTTCGGCCTCCCCGACGCAGACGGCATCGCAATGTTCTCCCGCCTCATCCGCATGGAAGAAGGTGTGTGGGCCGCCCAGGACGACCGGCTTGCGGCGCCGGCGGAACTCATCGGCGATGTCGTAGGCGCGGTAGGAATAGAGAGTCCAGGTAGTAATCGCCACCAAGTCGGCGGGATAATCGAAGTCAATGGGTTCGAGTTGTTCGTCAACGAGTTTGACTTCCCAGTCGGCCGGGGTCAAAGCCGCCAGGTAGGGCAGGGTCACCGGCACGACTTGCCGGCGGCGAACCTTAAACACGGTGCGGTCCGTCTTGGAACGGTAGTAGGACGGCTGGATAATTAGCAGCCGGTGTCGCATCAGAGAATCCCGCCGTCCACCTTCAGGACCGAGCTGGTGATATAGCTGGCCTCGCTGCTGGCCAGGAAGCGGACCGCCGCCGCGACTTCCGCCGGCCGGCCAAGCCGCCGCATGGGAATTCTCATTTCAGCCGCCTTGCGCTCTTCTCCAGCCAAATGGGCTAGCGCCTCCGTCTCCACGAAGCCGGGACAAACCGCATTAACGGTGATGCCGATGCGCGCCACTTCTTTCGCCAACGACTGTGTCAGAGCTAGAACGCCTGCCTTGGCGGCGGCATAGTTGGCCTGTCCAGCCGGGGCAAGGAGGGCACTCAACGAGGACAGGTTTACGATGCGCCCGGCACGCTGGCTGATCATCGTCGGCAGCACGGCTCGGCAGCCGTGGAAGACGCCGTCGAGGTTGGTCGCCAGCACTCGCTGCCAGGAATCCAACGGCATGGTCCCCAGCAGCGCGTCCTCGTGGCGGCCGGCATTGTTGACCAGCACGTCGATGCGGCTGTGGCGCGCGAGGATTTGGTCCACTGCCTGCTTCCACGATCCCGGGGAGGAGACATCCAACACAACACCGCAGCACCGGTCGGGAGACTCCTGGACGAGCTTGTCGGCGTGCTCGCGTCGAGAGTGGACGCCGAGCCAGACGAAGCAGGTCGGCGATTCCTGGAGGAAGGCGCGGGCGATGGCCTGGCCCAAGCCACCGTTGGCCCCTGTGATCAGAATAACCCGTAAGCTCATGGCTATATGTTGCCCGAGGACCCGCCGGCAGAGAAACTGGAATTGCTGGAATCGGCACGCGCAAACCTCGCTCCGATTGCCTGTTGATTGGATCCAACCAGGCTGACATGGGCCGCCGCGAACCGTCTGCTCGCCACGGCATTACACGCCGCCACACATTGCCAGGCGGCGGCGGCCATCAGGCCTTCGCCCAGGATCCGCTTCGGGCTGACGCGCGGGCCGGTCCAATCACGCCACGCGGCGAGTTCCGCAGCATCCGTCCGAGGACTGACCCCAAGGCCATCGCACAGCAGTTCACCGGGTGAACTCTTGCCCAGTTGACCGCGCATGGCCTGGGCAGCTTGCCATCGGCTGTTACGCACGGAGTAAGTTTGAGGGTCGGTGATGGCCATCAGTTCGACGCCCACGGACAGCTCCGGATCGCAGCACAAGCACAAAGCCCCGCCGCCGCTGGCGATCACGGCCGGGCGATCGAGGTGCCAGAGCGCGTCCGCAATGATCCAGTTGGTTTCTTCCGAGCCGACGATGAGGCAGGCGTCCACACGATTCTCCGCCAGCCATTGGGCCCCGAGAGCGACTCCTTGCAGGAAGGAGGCGGGATCGCCCACGAGCGTATAGGCGAGCGAAACATCTTCCAGGAGCGTCGCGAGGTGGCTGGCCGGGGCGGCAAAGACCGTTTCGGGAAACAGGAGCGGACTGGCGGTCGCGGGGTCTTTCAGCATTTCGTCAAAGAACCGGCAGGAGTAATTCACGCAGCCGGATTGAAGGCAGACCACCAGGCCCAGACTCCGGACTTCGGCCCTCGGACTTCCCGCCCTCTCCTCGGGGAGAGGGTTGGGTGAGGGGGAATTCAGGCGCCGGCCCGGCTGGTTTGCTCGCAGCCCGGCCACGGCCTCGAGCGCAGCAGCCGCCGCGTAGTGCGTGATCGGGCTCGTGCGCCGCAGACGCGGATGCGCCAGGAATGCCGGACGCGTGGCCGGATCCGGCACCGGGCGCGCCGGGAAAGGCTTCTCCCGACCGGGCTGCGCGATCGGCTCAGTCGGCAACGGCTCACCTTGATCGAGCGCCCCGCGCAGGGCGGCGACATTCCAGCCGGCGGGCGAGACCGCGCCGACTCCCGCGACGAAAATCCGGCTCATGTCCACCTCCGCAGAATCAAAGTCGCATTGACGCCACCGAAGCCAAACGAGTTGGAGAGCGCAATATTGACGCGGGCGTCCTGAGGCTTATGCACGATGGGGAAGTTGCAGGCAGGGTCGGGATGCTCAAAGGCCGCTTGCGCCGGCAGCCATTGTTCGCCCAGGGCCATCAGGCAGACGACGGCCTCGACCGCGCCGGCCGCGCCCAGCAGGTGCCCGATGCTGGCTTTTGTGGAACTGACCGGCAAGGTGGGGGCGCGGTCGCTCGCCCAACGCTGGATAGCCAGGGCTTCCGCGCTGTCATTCAGAAGGGTTCCCGTGCCGTGCGCGTTGAGGTAGTCGATGTCCGCGGGCGTCACGCAGGCGACCTCGCAGGCCAGCCTCATCGCGCTCAGCGCCGCATCGCCCTGAGGATGTGGTTGCGTCAGATGGTGCTGGTCGATGCTCGTTCCATAGCCAATGATTTCTCCCAGGATGGCGGCCCCCCGCCGGCTTGCCCCTTCCAGCGTTTCCAGCGTCACCGCGGCCGCGCCTTCGCCCAGTGCCAAACCATCGCGGCGCGCATCGAACGGACGGCACACGGTGGGCGAGAGCGCCTGCAGCGCATCGAAACCCGAAAACACCAGTTCACTGAGCGCATCATAACCGCCGGTGAGAACGCGCTCGGCCTGGCCGCGGCGAATCAGATCCCAGGCATGGCCGATGGCATTGCTGCCGGAGGCGCAGGCGTTGGAGATGACGGTGATCGGTCCATTGATACCCAGGGCGTCCAAAACCATTCGTCCCTGGACTTGCGCCTGGTAATGAACGGCTCGAGTGGCTTGCTGTTGCTGCCGGCGTGGCGTTCGCGCCGATTGGCGGTAATAGGCCTCTCCGAGCGACATACCCCCCGCCGTGGTGCCCAAGACCAGGGGCACGTGATCGGCCGCCTGCCACTGAGCTTGCTGCCAGGCGCCACACGCCGCCTGCAAGAGCATCGCACCGGCGCGGTCGAGGCGGGCCACCTGGCGGCCGCTCAGGCAGGTGGGCGGCAGGGCGTCTGGTAAATCCACTTCGGCGGCGACCTTCACCCGCTGGCGGCTGACATCGAAATGCGACACTGGCCGGAATGCCGGGCGTCCCGCGCGAAAACCCTCAGCGTTAGGCTTCCACCCGATGCCCAAAGCCGTGACAATGCCGGCGCCCGTCACGACTACGCGCGGGGGCACGGCGGGCGGCGGTGAGAAGGGGAAGAGCATATACGCGGAACGGCAAGGAGGGGATCGAGTCAACCAGGTACGCTGGAATTCGGGGTGGTCACCTCACCCATAAACACCCCCCGGCCAACGCGAGGGGCGGTTGCTTCCGCCACGCGCTTAGACAAGGCAGTTTGTTGCGCGCCACCCGCCGTCAGGTTCTGCGTGTCGGTGTCAAATCGCATGGTTGAACTTGGACCAAGGATAAAAGACGCGCAACAGAGGAGCAACGCAAAACCGACTGGCACAGATACAGAAGCTTGAGGATAGGGCACCTTACCGCTTGCCGTCACCCGGGCCAGACCGGATTCGACGG